>Ga0209676_1001509_pt1 | contig 21217 bp, 13 predicted proteins | sample AraplaCvi_mLB_r2_FD_184282 | JGI IMG/M metagenome (GOLD analysis project Ga0209676, IMG submission 184282) | Arabidopsis root microbial communities from North Carolina, USA - plate scrape MF_Cvi_mLB_r2 (SPAdes) (version 2) | ecosystem: Host-associated > Plants > Roots > Endosphere | place: USA... | reverse complement strand
TTACAAAGGCACGGAAGCCGCCGATTTTACGGACCTGATCCTTAACGAGCGGCAGTTGGAACTTGCCTACGAGCACGAGCGCTGGTTTGACCTGGTGCGCACCGGCAAGTACCTGACCGTAATGGCGCAGGAGGAACGTCTTTACAACTATGCGGCCAAAACGCCTGTTGTAGTGAATCTTACCCCAAAGGAATTCATGAAAGTATACCCGATCCCGCAGGCACAGATCGATCTTTCGAACGGTCTGAAGCAGAACAACGGATATTAAACCACTATTTCGACGCCCATAACCGGCAGCTGCCGGTTGTGGGCAGTCTCGACCTATACCCTTATTTTTATAGTATTCGCAACTCTTAACCTTCAAACCAGTGAAATTCCAGCATCTGTTAGTGATTCTTTTGGTGTTTGGCACTGCATTTTGTGCAATTGGTCAGCAGGACGACACCAAGGCCCTGCAAAAGGCCATTGACCGCGCCGCCCAGAAAGGCACCAACCGGTTGGAAATCCCGGCCGGCCATTATATGCTATCGGCTCCGCTGCTGATCCCTTCCAACTTCACGCTGGTCGCCGATCCGAAGGCCTATCTCGAATTGAAGAAATCATCGAACCAATACCTGCTCCGTAACAAGGATATCGAGAAGGGGAACGAAAACATCAGGGTCTTTGGAGGGAAATGGAACGGCAATGCCTGGACACAGACACGTACGATTCGTGACAAGGTCGAAAATTCGGATTTTTGTTTCGGGTTCTTCTTTTACAAGGTCAAAAACCTGGAAGTAGGTAAGTTGCAGATCGACAGTACCCGTAGCTGGGGGATTGCGTACATGGAATGCGACAGCGTGTACATCCACGACATCCGCTTTCAGCAAAATCCGTTCCGTGATGCCCGGTTTACCAGCGCATTGAATCACAACGGGGACGGTGTTACCGGTGGCGGAAACAATGTGGTGATCGAGAATATTTCGGGCTTTACCAACGACGACCTCATTGCTTTTGCGTCGGGAGGGGCCAGTTTTCAGGGAAAAATGTCGCCGTTTCCTGCCAGGAACTACGAAAACGTGACGGTACGCAACATCTTCCCGGAAAACATCTACGATTCTATCCCGGCATTGAAAGGTGTGGCCTTCTACACCTTTGAGCACACACGCGTTTCGAACATCACGATTGACAATGTCAAAGGCAATACTGCCGCGGCCTCGGTATTGTTTTATAGTTTGTTCGATAAGAAGGGATACTTTTCAAACGTTAGGGTTTCCCGTATCGAAGGCACCAATGTGTACTCCCGGTCCGAGCATCCCGATCTGCACGCCTCTTATGCGCCTGTTACATTTAAAAATTCGGAAATCGACCGACTGGTCATTGAGGGCGTCAGGAGGAAAGAGGGCAGGTATGCCCAGCCAACGTTCAGTTTTGACGATCACATGGATGTGAAAGAGTTGCTTCTAACGAATGTGTCGATTGTGCATAAAGGGTTGACCGGCAACGTCCTGATTGATTTCAAAAAAGCGAATATTTCCAAATTCAGGATGTCGGATGTTGAAGTCCTGAACAGTAAGTAATCCTGTTTAAAATGAGGGAGATATCCGCTACAAGTACACTTCTCCGCGCATCAAATGCCTTGAAAGTGCTTCCCGTGCTCTTTCCAGGTCTGCGTTTCTGATGGCAGCCAGAATTTCCCGGTGCTCCTGATCGGTAAGCAGGTAGTCATCCAGGTGGGTCTTGATTTTCCCGAGTTTTTGATGGAACAGGGGAATATTACTTGAATGGTAGATATTTTCAATCTTCTGATTGCCGCATGCGGCGATCAGCGTTTCATGAAATTTCATATCGGCTTCCAGCGCTCCTCCGTAATACCCTCTGCTGACCATCGCCGTAAACTCGTCACAAATCTTTGAAAGCTCGTCCAATTGTTCCTGATTGATCTTGGTGATCGCGATTTCCAATGCGCCCATTTCCAGTACTTTACGCAGTTCGCGTATCTCGGTCACGTTCTCCTCGGTAAACGATTTGACGAAGTAGCCGCCTTTTTCGCCGGGTACCACCAATTGCTCTCCCAATAGTCTTGTAAGTGCTTCACGTACCGCTGCCCGGTTCACTTCCAGCTTTTTTGCCCATTCATCCTCGCGCAGTCTTGCACCGGCCATCACCTGATTGGACAGTATTCGTTTGCGAATTTCATTGTAAGCCGTGTTGGCTTTGGATACGTCTTTCATGTTTTAGTATTTCTAAGGCTACAAAAATAGTAGCCGCAAGGAACATCTTTTACCCGCCTAGCCGACGAACAGATGAGGCGCGTACCCCTGAAAAGAAGTGTTCCTGCAAACAAAAAGCGAGCCGGCCAGCGGCTGTTGTTGCAGCTCGTTGCCGGTCAGGCCAATGTCGGCCGAGGTGATGTACAGGTCGCGCAGATCCTTGCCGCCGAATGTGCACGAGGTTACAAGGGTTACCGGCAAACTGATTTCATGGAGTATGGTGCCGGTGGCCGGGTCGATCCGGATCACTTTGCCGCCGCCCCACAATGCAACCCAGAGCATCCCTTCCGTATCGACGGTCATGCCATCGGGAATGCCATTTTGCGGCGGTATTTCCAAAATAGTACGGAAGTGGCAGATTGCACCGGTAACCACATCGTAGTCGTATGCCACCACATTTTGGGCCAGCGAATCGATAAAGTAGAGCGTTTGATGGTCCGGGCTCCAGGCAAGCCCGTTGGAGCAGCCCACTCGCGGGATCTTCACCGATACCGACAGGTCTCTGTCGAGGCAATACAGCTTACCCGCTCCCGGTTCGTCTTGAACGGACATCGTTCCTGCCCAGAAACGTCCGGCCGGATCGCATTTACCATCATTGAACCGGTTACCGGGCAAATGCCGCTCAGGATCTGCAATCGGTACTTGTGTCTTATCCCGCAGGTTGATCCGGAAAAAGCCATTTTGCAAGGCGGCTACCAGCTGTCCCGCCCCTTCCAAAACGATCGAACCTGTCTGTTGTCCTGTGAAATAGCTGGAATGGCTGCCCGAGTCGGGGCAAAACTGGTGGATATTGCCCGCTGTAATATCCACCCATAATATACTTTGGCTGGCCACATCCCACACTGGGCCTTCGCCTAACTGACAGCGGAAACTACCCGCAACTTCCCAATTCATGATCGCCGGGTAGGTATTGATCGAGGTAATAACAATTTGTATGCAAATATACTTAAAAAATGTATACTTTGGTATCGTCTCGGACGATTTGTATGCGATAGTTGCATGCTAGTCGACGCCTTCCAGCACGGCAGCTTCGCCTCGTAGCAAATGCTTGTTGAGCAAGGATTCGGCTGATTCCAGGTCGTTGGCTTTGATGGCTTCCAGGATTTGCCGGTGCTCGATGTCGGTAAGTTCGTAGTCGTCCATGTGAGATTGGGCTTGCCCAAGTTTCTGGTGGAAGAGAGGGATATTGCTGACTTGGTACAACAACTTTAATTTCTCGTTTCCTGCACTGGCAATCAAGGTTTCGTGGAATTTGATATCCGCTTCGCATGCGCCGCCAAGGTAGCCGCGCTGGATCATCGTTGAAAAGTCGTCGCAGATTTCTTCCAATTTCGTAATCACCTGGGGATCCCTGTTCTGTAAGATCAGCCTGAGTGCGCCTATTTCAAAAATTTGCCGCATCTGGCGAATCTCTTTGACGTCCTGAGCAGTCAGTGATTTGACAAAATAGCCGCCCTTTTCGCCGAAAACGATCAGTTCTTCGCCTAAAAGTCTGGTAAGCGCCTCGCGGACAGAAATCCGGCTGACTTCCATTTTTTTTGCCCAAGCATCTTCTTTCAACCTGCTTCCTGCCGAGAGCTGGTTGGAGAGGATTTTTCGCCGCAGCTCCATGTACACTTTGCTGGCCTGTGAATCTTGTTTCATTGTGTATACAAAAAGTATTAATTCAAATAAACGAATTTATAAATTCAATACCTATTTGAATGCGCTCGTAAAAGCCGGCATACCTCGATCCATGTCCTTACCATACTCTTGGTCAGGCAAAACGAATGTAGAAGAACAACACGGCGGCGGTGATCAGGGCCCACCAGTAGAAAGGGTTTCGAATACCACGCTGCTGATCGCGCTCCTCGGGTAACAGGCGCAGGCTTTCGCGGTTCCAGATTAGTCCGGAGAGTTCAGCTTCGGGCTTGGGTTTGGTTAGCAGGCTTGTCAACAGGCATAGTAGCATACAAATCCAGAACACGATACCCGTTCTGTTGAAAAACGGCATTTGCGGGAATGCAAATTCGATCAGCAGCGAAAGCGGAATGGTCAGGATGCCTGCCGCCAATGCGCCTGCCTGTGTGGTCCGCTTCCAGAAAATCCCCATCAGGAACATGGTAGCGATTCCCGGGGTAAATAGTCCGTAGGCATTCATCAGGTAAATGAAAACCGGCTTATCGGAGTAGTTCATCAACAATCCCGTACAAAGGATACCTGCCACCACAATGAGGGTTCCGGCCACACGTCCGAAGCGAACGGCCTGCTGGTCGGAGGCATTTTGGGTAAAATGGGGTAGATATACATCAACTGTCAATATCGTCGTGCAGGAATTGATCGCTCCGGACAAATGCGACATCACGGCTGAAATCAGCCCGGCCATTACCAGGCCTACCAGCCCGGAAGGCAGGAGTTTGGCTACCAGCATCGGGAAAAGCAGGTCGGGGTTGTCCAGGTGGGGGATCAGGCGTGGTGCTACGAGTGCGGGGATGGTGATGATCAGCGGTACGAGGAATTTGAGGTAATCTCCAAATATGACGCCCATCCGCGCGTGCCATTCGTTTTTGGCGGCCAGCACGCGCTGCACGATAAACTGATTGGTAGCGCAATAGAAAATGCTGATACAGAGCAGGCCGCCCAGGTACATCGTCCAGGGGAAATCCGGATCGTCGGAAGGCAGGATGAGCTCCCAGTCTTTGGTCGTTGCCAGCACGGATTCCATGCCCCCGGTAGCGTTCAGCGTTGCGAGCGTCAGGATAATCCCGCCTGCGACGAGCACGATGAGCTGCAACATTTCTGTCCATATCACCGCTCGCAAACCGCCCAAAATTGTGTAAAGGCCGGTCAGTAAAGCCAGCAGAATGATACTGACGATCACCGGGATATCCAGCAACGCGTGCAGGGAAAGTGCGCCCAGGTATAGTACGGCCGCGATTTCTACAAAAATGTACGTCATTAAAATCAAAACGGAATACGTGCTCCTGGCCGCAGTGCCGAATCTTTTGTGCAGAAATTCCGGAATGGTGTAGAACCCGTTCCGGATGTAGAAAGGCAGAAAAATCCAGAGCAGTGCATTAAAGCCGATCAGGATCGCCCCCCATTCCATGGCGATCACCACAAAGCCCCGGTTGTAGGCGGCACCCATCGCGCCCACCAGGTGATGACTGCTGATATTGGAGGCGATAATGCTCCCGCCGATCATCCACCAGGGCAGCTTGTCGCCTGCCAGGAAATAGTCGCGTTTGGTCTGTTTGCCCTTTCGGGAAGCGTACAGGCCTAGCAGAAGAATACTCAGTATGTAGAGGCCAAAAATGACGGCATCCGCCAAGGTCAGGTTTATATTCATTCTCCGAGGATTCTTTGAGCGGTTTCAATGGTTTTTCCGATCAGCAATTCCAGGGAAGCTGCTTCGAAAGGGGTCTGCCACACGGCATAGGTGTCCCTGGTATACATATTTTCGGGGGGCAAATACCCTGCGTAGCCGTTCACAATGTTGATCACGGCTACTGCCTTTCCCTCAAATCGGGCGCGGAGCTGTTGCTGAAAGTCCGAATAGGCCTCGTTCGGCTGGCCGATGAGCAGGGAGTCGCCCAGGCGCCATGTCCAGAGGGGCATGGCGCTCGTACGGCCGTCGCCTACCGTTTTTCGAATCCCCCTTTTCCGCCACAGCCTTTCCCTGGTCACCGCGTCGGTGCACGCGGCCCATTCTGCCTCGATTTCGGCAAGCGAGGGCATATCTTTGAGTATGAAAGGTATTTCCGTCAGGGTGTATGCGATGGTTTGGGACGGTACTATCGGGGTTTGCGCCCAAATGCCCAGCGGGGCTCCCGATTCGACAGCTCCCTGAAAGGAAAGGCCGGTTGCTGCCGGAAGCATGTCTTCGAGCGTTGCGAGCACGGCGTGGCCGAGCTGTCTGCCGTAGCGGTCCGCAATGGCGGTATCGCCCACGTATTGCTCCTTCGGCGAGAGCTCGCCCGACGCGCCTTGCAGAAACAGGGTAGGGGCTCCGGTGGCCGTTTCAACCATTTCGCGCATGGCCCCTATGTAGTCGGGGGAGATTAGCTTATTGTCCCAGGCCAGGGTGGTAGGATGGCAGGCGTAGTTGACGATCGTGGCGATGATCGTGTTCTCCGGGCTGGTAATCCTCCCGACCAGTAGCGTGTCATCGGCGGGCTGGTCGGGATTCATCGCGACCAGTAGCCGTTCTTTTCCCTGTTCGGGCAAATCGCGATTGACGGCCAGGGAGCATTTGCCGTAGTTCCAGGTCAAGGTTGCCATGGTTTCGGCTGCCATTGCCCGGCGAATGGCAGATATGGACTTGTCCCGAATTTCGATCAGGTAGAGTTCTATCAGGTGCCCGCCGGGCTTGCCGGCGTCTTCGCGGAAGAGGCTCGGGCCGGCATGGGTATGTGACAGGCAGAACATAAGATTCTCAGCCGGTAATCCTGTTTCGGACAGGATCCCGTTCCGGAGAAACTGCTCGTCGTCCGCGCTTTTCCACCAGCCCAGGTCCGCCCCGATCAGCACGAGCGGCTTATCCATTCCGATCGACCGGAATGTAATACAGGTTAAAAACAGCGGTTTGTGGAGACCTTCCGCGGTTTCGTGCGTGGCGGCTCCCCAATTTTTCGCATAAATACCCGCCGGAGGGGTAATATCTGCCTGCGAGACGCCGATCAGTCCTGAAAAAGAAGGGTTGGCTGTAATTGGGTAAGATATCATTGTTTTCAGGTTAAAAGGGAAAGGCCACCATCCATCAGCAGGGTACTGCCCGTCATATGGACATTGTCGGGGTGGCAGAGGTGCAGCACCTGTCTGGCCACTTCCCGAGTGGTAATCAGTTTTTTCACCGGGACGCGCTGTCTGGCTTGTTCGGCAAGTTCCGGCGCGGTTTTCCAGATGGCTGCGCTCAGCCCTGCCTCCACATAGCCCGGCGCAATTTCGTTCACCAGGATCTGGTGCGGCGCAAGTTCCAACGCCATGCATTGGCAAAGCATTCGCACACCGGCTTTGGATACCGAGTACGCCGGCAGATTAGGATGGACTGCATGCGCTGCCCAGCTTCCCACGAAGATGATCCGGCCGGGAATTTGCCGGGCGATCATGTGCGAAGCCGCCTTGCGGCTCAGGTAGAAAGAGCCGTTGAGATTGATACCGATCTCGCTTGCCCATTGCTGGTCGGTCACCGTTTCGATTCCGGCTATGGTGACTGTGGCCGCATTGGCGATGACGATCTGCGGCGTTCCCAGCGCAATTTCAACGGCCACGATCCAACTGGCCACTTCGTCGGGGCGCGAAACATCCACCTGCCGGTAATGTGCCTGCACACCCTGCGAGGTGATTGCAGCCAGCAACGATTTCGCTTCCTGTGCAGGTTTTACATCACCGATCGCCACTGATGCCCCTTCGGAAGCAAATGCAAGCGCAATGGCAGTGCCGATGTCACCCAGCCCACCGCTGATCACGACGACCTTTTCCTGAAAGTTTTTATTCATTTGTTGAATCCTGTTTAAAAGCAACGGCTTACTACCAGTCGCCGACGCTTCCGTCCTTGTAAAAACTGCGCTGCAATACTTCTTGCTGAAACGGATGCTTGTTTACTTCCTTTTCGTTGATCTCGATTCCGAGTCCGGGCAATGCATTCGGCTTGACGATCCTTCCTTTTTCTTCCACGACGAAACCTTCCTGCACCACATCCTGCCGCCAGGCCACATCGTTATGCACGCTTTCACAAATGATGTACGAAGGTGCGGAAAATCCAAATTCTATCGAAGCTGCTGTGCTCACGGGACCTTGCGGGTTATGCGGCGCGACGGACACCCGGTAGGCATCGGCGAGTGCCGCAATTTTACGGACTTCGCTTAATCCGCCGCAATGCGTAATATCGGGCTGGATCACACTCACCGCGCGTTTTTCAAGCATATCCCGGAATGCGTGAATGCCTGTGAGCCGCTCGCCGCTGGCGATGGGCGTTCGAACCGAACGCTGGATCAGCGCGATATCCTCCATCGTTTCCGGCCAGCATGGCTCTTCGAAAAAGTACAGGCCGTAGGGTTCCAGCGCTTTCGCGAAAAGCATTCCCATCCGCGGGGAAGGGCGGGCGTGGCAGTCGACCATGATGTCGATCGAATCACCGACCGCTTCGCGCATGGCAGCCACGCACGCTTCTGCATAATGCACGGGCTGCAAGCCTTCCAGGGGTGCTGTTTCCGGCACAGCCATCGATTTGAAGGCAGTGAACCCGTCCTCTACGGCTTTTTGGGCAAGTTCACCGAAACGTTTGGCGTCGTCGCGGCGGGTTTCATAAAAGTCTTCCATCTTGCCCCCGCCCAGGTGACAATACAACCTGATGTAATCCCTCACGCGGCCGCCCCACAATTCGTGGCAGGGTACGCCGTGAATTTTACCGAGAATATCCCACAAGGCAATGTCGATACCGCTGATCGCCGTGCCACGCACGACGCCGTTACCGTGCCAGAAATGCTGGCGGTACATCATTTGCCACAGGTATTCGATCCGGCGGGGATCTTCCCCGATCAGCAGTTGCGAAAGGTCTTCGATCGCGCCGACTACCGAGCGGGTATGCCATTCGAGCGTGGCTTCTCCCCAGCCCCACAGGCCCGGCTGATCGGTGATGATTTTAACAAATATCCAGTTGCGCATCCGGGCATGGCAAACTTTGGTTTCAATGGCGGTGATTTTCATGATTGGGTAACAAATGTGTTTATTGCGCGACAACGCCTTTGAACAGGCTGCTGACGACCTCGCGGGTCTTGTCCAGGGTTATCTCGATATCCTTTTCGGTGTGGGCGAATGAAATGCTGCCTTGTTTGATCGGCAACGGGAAGTTGTAAATGCCCTTTTCAATCAATGCAAGACGGTAGGCTTTGTCGAGTGCAAAATCGTGGTTATTCAGGATATCGTGCAGGTCTGCCGGCGCGTGGTCCATCAGGTAGAGGCAGTAGGCAGACCCCTGGCGTGCGAGGTAATAAGGCTGGTCGGTTTCAGAAAAAATGGAGTTGAGTCCTTCTTCCAGTATCGCTCCGAGCCTGTTTACGTGGCCATACACGTCATGTTCGGCTGACGCGAGTTTTTTCAGCGTCGCAATCGCGGCCATGGTTGTCAGCGGAAATGCGTTATAGGTGCCCGCAATCAGTACGCGGTTTTCTTTTTCGGGGTGTACGAAGTAGTCCATGTACGTTTTCTTTCCGGCAATCACGCCCAGCGGAAAACCGTTGGCGATAGCTTTCCCGAAAGTGCTCAGGTCGGGCGTCACACCGCAAATACTTTGGTAACCGCCCAGCGCGTGGCGGAAGCCCGTTTTGACTTCGTCGAAAATGAGCAGGAAATTGTGCGCATCGGCCAGCTTTCGCAATCCTTCGAGGTAGCCAGGTTCGGGCTTGACGATCCCGATGTTTTGAAGCAGCGGTTCCAGGATGATACAAGCGATATCATATCGCTTGATCACATACTCGACTGACGCCAGGTCGTTGTAATTGATGATATGGACCAGGGATTTGTGGACATCAGGGATACCGGCCGAGAGCGAATCGAATGGATATTCGCCCGGGCTTACGCGCGGGCCCACGTCCGCGAGGCTGCTGATCACATTGCAGGCCACGTCGTTATGCCAGCCGTTATACCCACCCTGCATTACGATCACGTGCTGTTTTTTGGTCGCGGCGCGTGCAATGCGGATCGCGTGGTAAGTCGCTTCCGAACCCGTGGTTGTGATCTGCAGGCTCTCTGCGGTGGGAACACTGCGAATAAACATTTCCGCAAAAATTCCTTCCAGGTCCGTCGGCCCGGCTCCCATCAGAACAGCGTCGCGTTCCAACGTTTCGCGCACGGCCTGGTTGATGTCCGGGTCGTTGTGCCCCAGAAAGGAAGCGGCAAAACCGGCCTGATAGTCAATGTACTCGTTGCCGTCTACGTCCCATACGCGGCTTCCATTCCCTTTGGTAAAGCATATGTTAGGATCCGACTTGCGGTTGAGCGAGACAACCCCTCCCGGAATGTAGTTCTCATTGCGTTTTAAAATTTCAGATGATTTGATTAGCGTGTTCATATCATTCATTTCAGTTATATAAAAATGGATTTGTTACTATGATTTATTCGGTTTTGCATTTTGATTATCAGGGTCTTGATGGTGGTTGCACGTCACGAGGTTCCTGGGATCTTTCGGGCGTTACCTCCAATACGTCCCCCGTTGAAGTGAAATAGATCACGTTCTGGCCGGGTTTGACATCGTAGTTAGTGGCAGTGGCATTCCTGTTGCCTTTGACCGACCAGAATCCCGACGTTAATCCGGTGAGTACCACCTGATAGGTAGTGTCCTCGGGAACGGTTACTTTGAATGCGGACGTAGCGAGGCCGGACGAAGCATTCATGCTCACGACCCGGTCGGCGAAAGTCAACTGGTAGCGTCCGTCATGCCCGGAGAATTGCACGGGGAGAGGCTTGGTACTGTCGGAAAGCATCTGGAAAACCGTCAGGAAGCGATCCTGCCTGTTTTTGTTTTTAGGAGAAACCATGATCCGGTGCGCGTTGGCTTCCGGTTTGTCGGACTTGACGTCGAATTGCTGCCCCAAGGTGCTGTTCGCTTCCTTGCCGCTTTTGATTTCAAGGTTTCTGGCCGATGGAGTCGGAACGAGCATATTGACATGCGTTCTGCCCGTGATGCCATTCAGCTGGTTGTGCAGCGTGATAACCGAACCGGTCGTGTCAGGCACATTGAGCGTATTGATCTGCCAGTATTTGGTGAAATCCGCATTGGAGCTGGCCATGTCGTCGGAAAGGATAATGACCGACGGGACATCTTTTCTGTTTAAATCCAAAAAGCAGAACTCACGGGTAAAATGACTGACCTTTTGGGTATAGGCGGCTGTCAAATCGGCCTTGAAATAGCTGTATGTAGGCTTAATAGCGTCAGGACCGAAATGGGACGAAACCACCGAGCCGTAGTTGTACCAGGCGTCGCTGACCGTTTCCTGCGGCGACAATGGAAACCGCTGACTGAACCTGGAACCGCCGTCATGCCTCTTGGTGCGGAACAACAGCTGCTCATTCGGGTCAAGCACAAGCATGGTGCTATGCGATATAGACCTTTTATTGAACTCCATATCATACGGCGGGCCGTAGGAGAGGTAAAGACCAATATCACCCATTTGAATGCCTTTGTAAAAAATCTGCATCGCGCCCGCATCGGCATGCTGGTGGTTCCCGAAATTGTATCCGCCACCTTTGATTTCAGCGACTACATCGCTACTGTTCAGTGTGTTGTCCCATCCGGTTCGTGCAATCATCGAGCCGAGCACCGGTCCGAAGTCTTTGGTATGCGGCAGCTTCGTCAGGTCGTGGTCGGCTTTTAACGACGGGTCATTGACCAGCAGGTATAACACGGGATTATCGGGAAGGCCGCCCTGCCGTTCGAACTCGCCTTTGATCAGCGGGTTGTTCGAATAGGCGTAGGAGAGGAGCATGGTCTGGGGCTGCTTCCAGTAAACAGGCTGCGATCCTTTGTTTTTGATGCTGAACATATCGCCATCGCGCAGCATGTAGCCGTCGGGCAGGCGCATATAAAGCCAGTATTCGGGCAGTTTTTTGATGTTGTCGTCAAAGCTGGTCTGGCCGCTCATGCGGTACAGCAGCCAAACGGCATGCATTTCCCAGCCGAAGCGGTAGGCGCCGTAATCTACGCCCTGGTTATGCCGGGGCGACTGGTACTCGAATTTGCGCATGGGTACCAACTGTTCCAGAACGCGGTAGGAGGTGTAGCGGTAGGGCTCCGGGTCTTCGTCGTACACGGCGATACTCATCGCCAGCAGATCGCGGCTCAGCTGGGCCTCGTTACCGTGGCCGTTCAGCAGCGATTCGTCGAATGGCGGCCAGCCGATTTCCATTTCGGTGGCCAGTTTATGCATTTGGTCAAAAAGCGCCTTTTTTTGGGTAGCATCGAGCAGGTCGTAGCACCAGTCGTACACCAGCGCGGCTGTGTAGATCGACCGGCCGACTTCACGGGTAATATCGCCGTACGTAATATTGCCGAATTCGAGTACCGACAAGTAGTTGGTCATCAACTTCACCGCTTCCGTCCCTATCTTTTTATCCCCCGTCATCAGGTAATAAAAGGCTTTGGCCTCGGCTGTTTTTTCTACGTCTTCCCGGTAAAAAATCTCCTGGTCGGCCTGGAAGTCGAACCGGAACGGAGCCAATGCGCTTGCGGTAACCTTTTCCCAGGCGGCTTTATTTTCCCCCTGCGTGAGCCGAGCCCTTACCACAGGCAACGATTCCTGGTTGACCCAAAGCCTGGGCCGGCTGGCGGGCGGCTTGATGCCCGGCTGGTAATTCCTGACTGTTTCGGAAACAGCGGGCGGGATGAACTCTTTGAACTCCACGACAGCGAGTTGGATTCCATAGGGAAGCCAGAATTTTACTTCCTGACTCTGGCCGGTGAAATGAAACTTGCCGGCCACCTGCGCCGCCCCGTGGTATGCATCGAACACGATGCGGCGGGTGCCCCGCTGGTTGTCGATCTGAATGCCGATATGTGAGGCTTTACCCGTAGGCTGCCCGCTCTCGGTTGCGTAGGTGCGCAGGTAGTACAGGCCCGCGTGAGGAAGTTTTACTTTAAAAACTACGTCGGGTTTGCCGGCTGAATCGGCGGCGGACCTGGGGTTGGCGCTTTTGCGTGCTACCCAGGTTTTGGACCGCTGATCTTTCACTGTACGGACAATGTTTGTCGTGGCTTTGTTGATATGGCCTTCCCAAGCATTGATTTTCAATACGATCTCACCGTTGTTGTTGTAATAAGACTGAGCCCCTGCCCATAAAGGAAGTAAGCTCAGTAAGAGCGCTGATAACCCCAGCCACATTTTGCTATTTGAAACTACTATCATCACAAAGGGAAAAAAGGAGTCCGGATTCAGAAGCTGCCGGTCCCCCCTTTTTGTAAAATTTTAATTGGAATACCCCGGATTCTGGCCCACGTTCGGATTGGCTGCAATTTCCAGTTCCGGAATAGGCTGCAATCTTCTGAAATCCGTGGTGGTAACCGAAGGATAGATGGCCGCCGCCTTGGCTCCCATATTTTGCCGGGTATAGCTGACATTGGTACGTGTGAGGTCAAAGAACCGCAAGCCTTCGAATGCGAGCTCTTTCCGGCGTTCGAGCAGGATTGTGTTGGTCAGCTCGTCACCGGACAAGACATATGCCTTTTGCTCCGGATCGCGATTTTGGGCAAGCATATTCAGGTATTTCAGCGCGTTAGCGTTGTCGGCCAGCCTCGCATACGATTCGGCGAGCGTCAATATCACTTCTGCATACCGTATCATCTTGATCTCGTCGCGGTCCGTATTGGCCGTGTTCTGGTATTTGTTTACATAATAAACCTGATTGTTCCCCCGCATGCCGTCCAGTATGAGATCCCTTCTCATGTCTGTTGCACTGTAAATGGCGTAGGTGTCATCGGTCACGAGCAATTCCCCGAGGCCGCCTTTGGCATACATCCAGTCCATTCCCTCCACGCCGTTGTTGGCGGTAGCCGAATTGTTCAGTTCGAAAAGCGTTTCGAGCTTGTCGGTGCGGGGTGTTGTCGCGGCCCAATAGGCGGTGAAAGCCGCTTTGGTTGTTGACAACGTGTACCCGCCATTTTGCACAACTTCCAGCGCGGCGTCCTTGGCTTTCTGGTAATCGCCTTTGTACAATTGCGCTCTGGCTTCCAGTGCTTTTACGGCATAACGGGAGAAGAAATTGGTATTGTTGATATGAATGGACGGGGTGGTGGCGGGCATTAGCGTAAAGGCCGTTTGCAAATCGCTCAATATTTGTGCATAAACTTCTGCGACGGTGTTGCGGGCCGGCAATACCAGCGGACCTGCGATATCGGTCGAAACGGTCACGACGGGCACCCCGGGCGCGGATGGATTTACGGTATGCGGGGTTGCGAACCAGTTGACCAGATTGAGGTAGCACAATGCTCGCACGGCATAGGCTTCGCCTTTGAGGTATTTCACATTATCATTTTCGGCGATCTCCGAGCCGATGATGCGGTTGGCCTGCAAAATGGCATAGTAAGCTTGTTGCCAGAGCATTCGGGTTTCCGCGTTTCCGGCAACGAATGTGAAATTGTTATGCGGGATGAGCCGGTTGGAGTTGGAGCTGCTCAGGTAGACGTTGTCGGTCAGCATATCTCCGAAAACGGTAGCATTCCGCCCGAAAAGGTAATAACCTTGCAAAACCCGGTACATCCCGGCGGTGGCTTCCATCATATCGCCATCCGTTTTGATGGCATGTTCGACCGAAATGGCCGTTGTGGGCGATTCGTCCAGAAAGCTGTCGCTGCAAGAGGAAGCGGTCATCAGTATCGCCAGCGCCAGGGCAGTATATTTATTTTTGATCTTCATGTTAGTAAGGATTATAGTCCGATGTTTACGCCAACTGTATAGGTTCTGTATTGCAGCATATCCTGCGAGTCGAAACCTGAAAAGCCAACCTCCGGATCGAAAGGCAAACGGTCATCAAATGTTTTGGTAAACAGGTTGGTGGCCCTGCCGTACAGGTGCAGCTTACTTACTTTCAGATTTTTGAATACCCCCAGGTTTTTGAAGTCGTATCCCACCACCAGGTTGCGGAACCGGATATGATCGCCTTTATAAATACGGTAGGTGCTCACCGAGTTGTCGGTTGTAGTCGACATCTTAGGCACGTCGGTAGCTTGTCCCGGCGTGGTCCAGCGGCGGTCGTAAACAAACCGGTACTTGTTGTACGTATAGTAGGTGCCCGAAGTCTGGTAAAGGTCCGAAGCGCCGTATATCCAGTAGCCCAGGTTGAAATTGAAATCGACGCCCAGCGTAATGCCCTTGTAGGTAAACAAGTTGTTGAATCCTCCCGTGTATTTCGGGTTAGATTGTTTGTTTTGAACAATCAGGCTTGCGTCTGCAATGTTGGCTGTTTTCTCTGTTCTTGACTCGTTCGTATAGTACAACGGGCTGCCGTTGGCCGGATCAACGCCCGCAAACTCACGCATATAGTAAGTGTAAAAGCTGTATCCTTCTTTCAGGTAATACTGGCCGTTGGTAACTGCGGTCCCGGCTGGTAGGCTGGTAATTTTGTTGCGGTTGAGCGAAAGGTTGAAATTGCTGTTCCAGGTAAAATCCTTAACACGGAGTAAGTCGCCTCTCACGGTGAATTCCCAACCGTGGTTCAACATCGAACCGACGTTCTGGCTTACTGCCGTAAAACCCGTTGTGTAAGAAGTCGGGATAGAACGGATCAATCCGTCGATATTGTTGCGGTAGTAGTCGACTGTGAGCGAGAAGCGGTCATTGGCCAGCCCGATATCAACCCCTGCGTCGAACTTTTTGGATGTTTCCCATTTCAAGTCAATGTTACCCACGCTCGAATATTGCTGTCCGTTGTAACCTGCATAGCCGTACGCGATGCTGTAACTAGCCTGAGGTACCCACGCATAGTTGCTCAGATTGGCGTTCCCGGTAGTACCGTAGGACGACCTGATTTTTAACGAAGATAAGAAGCGTTGTTTGATAAAGAATGCCTCTTCATGCACATTCCAGGTTCCGCCTACCGAAAAGAAGTTGGCCTGGCGGTTTGCTTTTGGGAAGCGGGAGGAGCCGTCCCGCCGGAAAGATCCGCTGATCGCATACTTGTTTTTGAAATTCACCTCTCCGATCGCATACAGCGAAGTGAATGCGTAGTTGCTATATTGTCCGTACGTTCCCAGTGGCGTGGCCGCATTTGTGAGGGCGGTCAGGTCTTCGTGGGCAGAAGGGAATCCGCTCCCGTCGGCCGCCAACAGGTATTCTTTTGATTTTTGCGCTTCATATCCGACCGAAGCACTCACGTAAAAGTTGTTAAAGCCGGGGATATTGTAGCGATAGTCGAACTGGTTTCTGGACAACCAGTTGAAATACCTGGTGTAATAATTTTTGCTGCGGCCTTTGAGTGACGCGCCGTCGCCCATGGTCGCATTCAGGAAGAGCGTTTCCTCCAATCCGTTGTAATCGACGCTGGTGTAGGTAGAGAAGGAAAGGTTTTTTACAATGTCCCATTTCAATTTCAGGTTGCCGAGCATTTTGGTGGCCGACAATAGTTTTTTATCCTTCTCTGCAATCCATAGCGGGTTGTAAATGCCGGGGAAGTTCGTGTTGCCGGGCGTAGTCGTGTTAATCGAACCGTCCTCATTATACGCAAGCTGGAACGGACGTAGCGATCGCGCAGCCCAGGTGGGATTGCCGGAGAACTGAGAACTGTAAGGCGTATTCTGGTTTACGTTCGACACGTTGAAACCGGCCGACAGGGCCACCTTGCTATTGATCTTGTGATCGATGTTGAGCAATGCGGATATTTTCCGGAAATCCGATCCGATGGTGGTGGCTTCCTGCGATAAGTAGCCCAGGGACCCAAAGAATTTCGATTTTTCCGAACCTCCGTTGACGCTGACGTTGTATTGGCTCTGCTTTCCCGTGCGGGTCACCAGGTCGTACCAGTTGTTGCTTTTGCCGCTGTTGAGACCATAGCTTTCAGCTAATGTCTCCACCTGCTCAGGCGTGAAATTGCTGTTGGTCAGTGTCTCTCTAAACAATTCGGCATATTGGTTTGCTGTGAGTGGCATACCTGCTTTGGGCGGGTTCATGGCCGCGGATACGCCTATTTCGGTGTCCAGCCGTACCTGTGTCCGGCCTGCGCTTCCTCTTTTGGTGGTGATCACGATCACTCCGGTGCTGCCTCGCGCACCATACAATGCGGTGGCCGCTGCGTCTTTGAGCACGTCGATTCGTTCGATATCATTCTGGTTCAAACCCGCCAGGGCGTCGGCTGTGGTGGTATTATAACCCAGCTTTCCGGAGTTGACAATCATTCCGTCGATGACAAACAACGGGCTGGATGACAATGACAGGGAGCCCAGGCCCCGGATCCGGACATCCACCAAACCGCCGGGCTGCCCGCTGGTAACCGGGGCCGTAAACCCGGCTACCTGTCCCTGCATGGAGCTGATGACGGTTGAAAATGGCTTGTTTTCCAGCGCTTTACCTCCTACGGTGCCGGTCGAGCTCGTATTTTCGGCAATATGCGTCACCCGGTAGCCATTGGTGATCGTGACCGCTTCCAGCGAAACGTCAGACGCTTTCAGTTTAATATCCAGCCGGCCAGAACCGACAATGACCTGCTGCGGCTCGTAGCCTATCATGCTGAATACGAGCAGGGCACCTTCCGATACATTGCGAAGCTCGTAGGCCCCTTTCTCGTCTGTGATGGTCGCGTTGTTGGTACTTTTTACCCGAACAATGACGCCCGGTATGGGGCTCCCCAAGGTATCGGTAACGATGCCCTTTATCTCTGTCAGGGCTGATGCGCCGGCTTTTTGGGAGGAGCCAGGCCCGGCTGCCGCGTTTGTGAATAGCAGCAGCGTCAGCAAGCCAATGAGCAAGGTAAAGCGCTCCCTGGATTTCGATAGCTGCCTGATTGCGGGCGCAAAATTTAGGTAAACCGAATGATTCATACCTCCTTGATTAAATGAGTGACTAATTGGACTATGGATTGAAAATGCAACAAGCTTAATGTCAACGCACAGAGATGTGCCCGTTATGAATACAAAACTATTGAATTTTTGTATACAAAAATAAAATTTGCTGTTTTTTGTTTCTCATAGTTAAAAATAACGCCAAAATGCCTGAGAAGGCTGCTTTTGGTCTGTTTTTGGTTGCGATACATCAGATTTGTCTTACTTTTACGTACATAACAGACTCGCCCATTAGCGGGATTTTGATGCAATGAAGTTGGTTTTGTGCTGTTTTGTGCCAATAATGTATACAAAATGGACCAATGGTGTCAAAGCGCACAGGTTTAAACCTGGTATCAGGGCACGTCAAAGGAGGTGGCGAAGGTGCGGGTTTCTTCCAAAACTCCCGTTCCTTTGATCGAAGCACCTACTGTATCTTTGTCTACGTCCAGGCCACAGGCTCGGGCTATGACCTGGGGGAATTCTACCACCGCCATGTCGTTTGATAGATTGGTCTCTCATTAAAGCGACTTTCATGCGCGTGGGTGATTTCCCCAATTCATAATTGTTTTGTTAGCATGGCGGGTCAGTCTGGAATGCAATACAGACTCTTATTCCAACCAAAAGGGATCAATTGACATCTTCGTAAAAAAGCCTTTGCCTTATGAAAAAGCTGTTATTTGCGTTGACGATTTCACTTGCCTTGGTTGCATGTAAAAAGGATGGCCCTGAACCAGAGCCGGAAATTGCTGCCATTGTGCATAGGTGGAAAATTACTGCTTACGAAAAGACGGTAAATGGGGAAAAAATGTGGGTTCCTGTTGATGGGGAACCCAGTTATCTCAGTTTCAGATTCGATGGTTTGATACTTGGTTCAAATGGTTTGCCTCAATGTTGCTCACCAAGGGCGTATTATTTGAATGGGGTGCTGTTTGAAGTAAAACCGAAGGCAGAAGTACCTAGTAATAGCAACTGTATTAGCGTTGATTGTATTGGATGCGATACATGGGATATTGAACAAGCTGGTAATGAGCTTATTGTATCTCTCTGCGAGCCCTTTGCAGACAGAAGGGCAAAGTACATCAGGGAGTAATCCGTAGCAGGCGAGCGCGGCAGTCTGAATTAGCGCGCTTTTTTAGGCGGTGAATAATTTAAGCAATGATAGCAGGAATCCAAGCAGGATTTCTAAGGCAGGCCTGCCGAGAATACCTGGCTGCCGATCACAAATAAGCTTTCTGTCCTGACCGTCTACCTTGCTGCGAATTTTTGCTTTGTCCATATCAACGCTGTTGAACATACACTTCCTGATACAATTTATACAAAAAATGTCTTTGCGCGCTTAGGGAAGTTGCCGACGTTGTCTGATTTCCGGACTTTCGGCCACTTCCCTATGCAGCAAAAAATCCTGCTGCGACACTGGCAGGACGAATCTTCGCTTTGTTGCGCACTCATACGCGACAATCAGGTAAATATCAGCAGCCAGGGGCTGCAACGGAATTATCAAGACCGTTTGCTGACCATTCGGTTTACGGGCGAATGCGATTAAATTTTCCTTGGCGTTGTACTACGCCCTACCTCGTACTTCAAAACAACGAAGTAATTATTATTGAAGTTTCTGACAGCCGACTCATACTTGATCGGAAATTACCTTATCGAATATTTAGTTTACTGCCCTGGTAAATTACGGAGGGTTGGGTCGATTTAGGTGCCGGATGGTACTGATAATTAGGTGATTTGGCAAATTATTCCCCAATAATGGACAAGTTTTTCAACCTTCCAGACGATTGAAAAGCAATAGTTTTACAAAATAAAAACTGCCAATGAATAGGCCAAGATTTATTGCTTTCGAATCATAGTCTGGGAAGCCTATTTATTTAAATGGATGATGATTGAAATTATTAATGAATATACATGTAAACCAATTAATAGTTCTGAAAAGTCCTTCTGATTAATTCGTTTTGGTGGATTTTTCTGCGCCTATTATCAAGCTTTTTTTTGATGGAATATTATTCTTAATCATACACTACGTAAGTGCCTCATAAAAAGTAATTGAATTTAAACCTCCATTTTCTATGTTAAACTTCTTCACAACACCTGGCCTTCTTATGAGAAGGCTCACGACCTTTATTCTTGTCGCTATTTTTACATGCGTATCATTATCATTGGCGAATGCCCAATCATGCCCGGATCCCGGGGGAGGAACCAGGTGGTTATATTTTGATGAAAGCGCTGATGTGAATTTTTTTCCGGAGAATGTTCCGGCTGGAAAAAGTGGGGACGGAAAGGCAACATCGGGCAAATTGGTGCTTGACGAGACGATGAATGCCGTTTATCCCCTTCGTATGGCTACAATTAATCCGGAGCTGTCCGACGGGACAACAGGCAAAGTTGTGCTTCGGTTTGATTTTCTGGACATGGCTCCCGCCGCGGTGATCAGGATTTATCAGGGTACTACTGCAACCGGAACACCGGCCGAAACGATCACGTCGGCCAACGCTTCGGGTTATTTGTTGCAAACCCGTACCTATACAGGCTCTGTTACTGTGACATTTGAGAGCACTGTAGCTTCTACGGGAGGGGATTTTAAAATCTATATCCCTTATACCACCGGGGATGAGGTTGCTACCTCAGCATTTGGTTTTCAGGTAGCTTACTGGAAAAAGTTTATTACTCCCAACTCGTATACTGTGATGGACTCCTATCCCGAGGAGGCCGCACCAATTGCCACTGCCTATTTTGATGCGAACAAGAACCTTGTTTCTTCCGAAATCTCTTTTTGTATCGATTACGGAAAACCCTCACCTTCCATGGCGAACAGTAATTATATAGGAGAGATTATCTTTTTTCCACAGGCTCGCCCGGACCTGGATAAATCAGGAACTGCGGACGGGGTGGATCAATTAAAGGCAGCCCGCCTGGTGTATATAATGAAAAACATTGCAACACCGGCAACGACTTATCAGAACTTCATGGATGTTCAGGGAGCGGTGAATAGTACGCTAGGGTCCAACTATACGGTTCACTACTCTGGCCTTCATGGAGATGCGATCGACGCTATCCCAAGCCTGCCAAGCCCGGCTGAGCCAGTGTTTTCAATTACGGGTCCGGCATCTCCAGTGTCGGCAGGGACACCTCAAAACTTTACTGTTAACCTGACAGACGACGGTGGACATCCGAGAGTTTATAAGTTAAAACTTCCCACAGGGATAACCATGAACTCGGTTACAGGGGCGACTTACAATCCAAGTGACAGTACCCTGACGTTTGCTTCGTCACCCGCTTCGGCGACAGTGTCTGTTACCAGTGCCGTAAGTACCACGGCGACATTACGAGTCGCGTACAATCAACCCGGTTTTTGGAATGTCAATAATCTCATTATATATGAACCCTGTACAGGTCTGGACGATTTCCAGGGATTCATTGGGTTAAGCAAGGGTGATATTACGTATCCTTTCCGGGAAGC
>Ga0209676_1001498_pt1 | contig 21365 bp, 23 predicted proteins | sample AraplaCvi_mLB_r2_FD_184282 | JGI IMG/M metagenome (GOLD analysis project Ga0209676, IMG submission 184282) | Arabidopsis root microbial communities from North Carolina, USA - plate scrape MF_Cvi_mLB_r2 (SPAdes) (version 2) | ecosystem: Host-associated > Plants > Roots > Endosphere | place: USA... | reverse complement strand
CCTCGGCCAATGAGCAGGCCGTGGGGCTGACCGAGGTCAACACCGCCGTCAATCAGATGGACCAGACCACCCAGCAGAACGCCGCCATGGTCGAGCAGACCACCGCCGCCAACCAGGCCCTGAGCCAGGAGGCCGACGCGCTGGCCGTCCTGATCCAGCGCTTCCGGATCAGCGGCGGAACGGCCCGGCGTCAGCCGATGGCGCGGGCGGCCTAGGCCAGCTCGACCAGCAGGTCGTCTAGCGACTGGAACTGCTCGGGCCAGGCGCCCGTGCTGCCGGAGGCGATGGCCTGATCGAGGGACTCCTTGGATGGGTAGAGGTCGTGCACGGTCACCCGCGTGCGGCCGTCCGTCTCCTCGAAGGTCACCGTGGTGATCGCGCCCTCGTCCTCGCCTTCGTCATTGGTCCAGACCAGGAGATGGGGCGGGGAGACGTTGGTGTAGCGGCCGAAGAAGACCATGGGCTGGTCGAAGTCGGGATGGCCGAACTCCAGCCGGTAGGAGCCGCCGGTGCGGGCGTCGATCTCGCACGACAGGAAGGTGATCCCGAACGACTTGGGCGCCCACCAGCGCATCATCAGCTCGGGCTTGGTCCAAGCGTCGAACACCAGATGCGCGGGCCCGTTGACGACCCGTGTGGCGATCATCTCCCGGTCCGAGGTCCGTTCGACCGTCGTTTGGCTAGTCATCGGCCTTCTCCTTCTGTTTGAGCTCCTGGACGACCGCGTCCAGATCATCGAAGCGGGCGTCCCAGAGCCGGCGGTGGCCCTCGATCCAGGCCGCCTCGTCCTCGAGACGCAGGCGGCCCAGGCGGCAGGTCCGCACCCGCCCGACCTTCTCGGTCGTGACCAGCCCGGCCTGTTCCAGAACGCCGACGTGCTTCTTCATCCCCGTCAGGGTCATGTGGAACTTGTCGGCCAGCTCCGTGATCGAGGCGTCGGACCGCCCCAGCCGCTCCAGCACCCCGCGCCGGGTGGCGTCGGAGAGGGCGGCGAAGGAGGCGTCGAGGCGAGATGTAGAATACTGAACCATATTGTTCAGTGTTAGCGCGTGGGAAAGGCATACGCAAGAGCGGTGGGTTTGTGAGGTTGAGCGGCCTTAGGTGGGCGTCAGTCCCTGACCAACCCGCCGTCCACCACCAGGTTCTGGCCCGTCACTGCCCGGCTCCAGGGCGAAGCGAAGAACAGCACCGCGTCGGCGAACTCTTCCGGCGTGGTGACCGAGCGGAGCGGGGTCATGCCGGCGATCAGGTCGAAGACGGCTTCCGGGGTGGCCTTGCTCGCGTCCGTGGTGCGCAGCAGGCCGCCGGAGACCATGTTGACCGTGATCCCCTGCGGGCCCAGGTCGGCGGCGGCCGTGCGGGTCAGACTCAGCAGGGCGGCCTTGGCGGCGGTGTAGTCGTGGTAGGGCACCACCGGGTTCTGGAACAGGTTGGTGCCGATGTTGATTACCCGGCCGAAGCCGGCGCCCGCCATCCCCGGCGCCGCGGCCTGGATGACGTTCAGGGCCCCGCGCACGACGGTGGCGAACTGATCCTCCATCTCGGACCAGTCGATGCTCTCGAGCTTGGAGCGGGCGTCACCGTTGAAGCTGTAGTCCAGGGCGTTGTTGACCACGGTCGTGATGGGCGAGCCGAACACGTCCTCGGCCAGGGCGACCATCTCGTGCACCGCCTCGCGGTCGGTGACGTCGGCGCGGAAGGCGACGGCCTGTTCCGGGAACTCATCCACCAGTTCGCGGGCGGCGTCCTCGCTGGCGCGGAAATTGATGACCACGCGCGCGCCCTGGGCGGCGAAGGCGCGAATGACGGCGGCGCCGACGCCGCGCGCCCCGCCGGTGACGAGGACGATCTGTTCCTGCAGGTCCATCAGGCGAGGGTCTCCTGGAAGCGGACGGGACGGCCGGTCGCCGTGCCTTGCAGCTCGCCGTCGCGCATGACGACGCGGCCGCGAACGATGGTGGCCATGGCCTTGCCGGTGGCCTCGAAGCCGTCGAACGGGGTCCAGCCCGAGCGGGTGGCCATGTCCTCGTGCCGGAGCACGTGCTTCTTCTTCAGATCGACGATGGTCAGGTCGCCGTCATAGCCCTCGGCCATCCGGCCCTTGCCGGCGATGCCGAAGACCCGGTTGGCGCCGTGGCTGGCCAAGTCGATGAAGCGGTCCAGGGTCAGGCGGCCGTTGGCGACGTGGGTCAGCATGACCGGCACCAGGGTCTGCACCCCCGGCATGCCCGACGGCGAGGCCGGATAAGGCCGCGCCTTCTCTTCCAGCGTATGCGGCGCGTGGTCCGAGCCCAGCACGTCGGCGACGCCCTGCTCCACCCCCCGCCACAGGCCGGCGATGTGGTAGTTGTTGCGGATCGGCGGGTTCATCTGGGCCAGGCCCTTGAGCCGCTCATAGGCCTCGTCGCCGTCCAGCGTCAGGTGCTGCGGCGTGACCTCGACCGTGGCGACGTCCTTGTGCCCCGCCAGGAACTCGATCTCTTCCGCCGTGGTGACGTGCAGCACGTGGATGCGGGCGCCGGTCTCCCTGGCCAGCCCGACCAGGCGGCGGGTGGACAGGATGGCGCTCTCGGGATCGCGGACCTCCGGGTGGCTGGTCCAGTCGCCGGTGCGGGCCAGCGGGCGGCGCTCGACCAGGCGGTATTCGTCCTCGGAGTGGAAGGTGGCGCGGCGCTTCACATGGCGCAGAACCTCGCGCACCCCATCGTCGTCGGCCACCAGCAGGGTGCCGGTCGAGGCGCCCATGAAGACCTTGACCCCGCAGCAGCCCGGCAGCCGCTCCAGCTCGCCCAGGTATTTGGCGTTCTCGTGGGTGCCGCCGATGTAGAAGGCGTGGTCGGTCCACATGCGGTCGCGAGCGCGGTCCAGCTTGTCTTCCAGGGTGGCCGGGTCGGTGGTGTTGGGCTCGGTGTTCGGCATTTCGAACACGGCGGTGACCCCGCCCAGGGCGGCGGCGCGGGATCCGGTCTCCAGATCTTCCTTCCACTCCAGACCCGGCTCGCGGAAGTGGACCTGGGTGTCGATCACGCCGGGCAAGACCGTCAGGCCCGTGGCGTCGAACACCTCGCCCGCCGAGGCCTGACTGAGGTCGCCGATGAAGGCGATCTTGCCGTCGATGAGGCCGACGTCAGCGAAGCCGCGTCCGGCGTGATTGGCGACTTCGCCGCCGCGAACGATCAGGTCGTAGGTCATGGGCGGTCTGAATAGTCCGAAACGGTCGGGATGGCAGGGGGCGGTGATCGAAAAAACAGTGCGAAGAGTGCGAAGCGATCACTCCGGTCGCTCCGATCAGGCACCTTGCAACGCGCCTGCGTCAGTTCTGGACGTATTGGTCCGCCCGCTCCGCCAATAGTTTCTTCGCGGCCTTGAGCACGCGATCCGCGGGGACCTCGTTCATGTGCAGGATGGCCTGGTTGAGGCCGGGGTCGATCTTGCGGAACTCGTCCACCGAACGGGGGCCGCGCACCACCACGCCGCCCCAGGGGCCGCGCACCGTCTCGTCCGAGGGACCGTAGGCGGCCACCACAGGCGCGCCAGCGGCGACGGCCAGCTGGGTCCAGACGGAGTCGCCGCCCAGATAGAGCTTGGCCCGCTCCAACACCGCCAGGGCCTGGACCATCGACAGCCGGCCCGGCAGCTCGCTGGTGCGGTTGCGCGGCATGGCCAGGCGGATGGTGTGGCCCGCGTCCTTGTCCTTGTCGTCGCCCAGCACGACCACCCGGCCGCCGGCCAGGGGACCGTCATTGGTCAGCGTCGAGGCCAGGGTCGCATAGCGTTCTGACGGCCATTCGCGGCCGACCCACTCCGCCCCCGGCGCGATCACCAGCAAGGGCGCGCCGTCATTGGGCAACAGGGCGTCGACCGAGGCGCGGGTCGCGTCGGAAACGAACAGTTTGGGCGGCGGGACCTCGTCCAGCTGCAGCACGCGGGCGGCCAGCTCGACCTTGTGCAGGCCCGCCTCGTCCTTGCCGCGCACGGCGCGCTTCTGACGGCTGAGCTTGCCGGAGAAGGTGGTGCCGCGCATGTCGACGACCAGGCCCCATTTGATCGAGCGGACCTGGTTCCACAGACCCAGCCACTCCAGCCGGCCCTCCTTCTCCAGCACAATCAGCTTGTCCAGGCGCGGGGTGTCCGCGAACAGCGGCGCGCTCTGCGGCGAGCCGACAATGGTGAAGCTGGCCTGGGGCATGGCGTCGACCAGGTACGCGAGGACGCCACTGGACATCACTGCGTCTTCTGCGCCGGCCTCGGCGAGGTAGAGAATGGGGAAACGGCCCGCCATGCGCCGGTTGTATACGGATTCTCGTCACGTCATCGGGACATGAGGCCCGCGATGCAGCAATCTGTGGACGGACAGAGCCTTTCCGGCGAGGAAGCGGGATGAGCCTCCCCCTCCTGCCCGGCCGCGAGTGCGGCGGCTGCGTCGAATGCTGCCGCGTGATCCCGCTGGACCTGCCCGAACTGGCCAAGCCGACGGGCGAGCTGTGCGGCTATTGCGTCAACGGCGCCGGCTGTTCGGTGCACGCCATCCGGCCGCAGACCTGCCGGGTGTGGTTCTGCCTGTGGCGGGTGATCGAGCTGGACGACGACTGGCGGCCCGATCGCAGCGGCGTGATCGTGCGGCCGGACGGGATCGATGAGGGGGTGATCACCCTGTACGTCGTGCGGCGGTCTGAGTTTTTGGCGTCGGAAGGCTTCTTCGCCGTCGTCGCCGGCTGGCTGGCCGAGGGGATCGAGGTGGCGCTGAGCGTGCCGGGGCCGGTGGGCTTCTTCCCGGCTCGGGCGGTGGTGACCGAGTGGCTGAGGCCGGCGGTGGAGGCCGGCGATCCGGCGGCGTTCGTGGCGCGGGTGCTGCGGTCGCTGGATCGGCTGGACGAGCACGACTGGCAACCGGACGGGGTGACGGCCCGGTATGCGGTGGGCGAGAACTAGACATCCACACGCACCGGTGGCGAAGTGTACAATCTTCGGTGTGGGCGGTGGAGGTCGGCATGTCGAAACCGATGATGAGCGCGGCGGTCCTGCTGTCGGTGTTCACCCTGGGCGCCGCGCCCGCGCCGACGGACGGAGCTCGGCTGCTGGAAGAGTTCCGGGCGATCTGCCTGGATTTTGACGGCGCCATGGACCTAGCCGAGGAGGTCGCGCTGGAGCGCGGCTATCGGCACGCTCCGGACGAGGTCCCCGAGGACCTGTTCCAGCGGGGCGGGCTGTATGTCTACTCCAAGGACGTGGACGGGACGCATTGGCGGGTGGTGTTGAAGCGTAACCGGATCATCTGGGGCGGCGGCGCTGAAACCGAACGCAACACCGCCCGGTTCATCCGCTGCTCAGTCTCGGCAGATCCGGCGAATTTCGGTTCCGCCCGGCGCGCAGTAGGTCGCCATACGGGCCTAAGGTCGTTCGCCCAGCGCAACACCACTGTGTTCGCCTGGATTCCGCTGCCGGGGGACCGCCGACGCCGGGTCTCGCGGCCCGCCTTTGACGACCATCTCCAGCGCCTGCTGGATGAAGACGGCATGCGCGCGATCCTGGTCGCCGAGCACGGGCAGCAGGTGATCATGACCCTGATGACCCCCGCGGAGCCGGTGATTTAGGGCGGCGCCCCTCACCTGCCTTGTCATCCCGGACGGCGCGCAGCGCCGATCCGGGACGCCAGCGCCCTTAGATCGCCCCTCCCGGACGCTGCGCCAGCAGCACGCCGGGAGACGGGCTGAGGCCGCGCGGCTCCCGGATAATCGCGCCGCGATTTCCGGGAGGGTGACGGAGGGGGCGCCGTCCCGTCCCGGATCTCGCTGCGCTCGTCCGGGATGACAAGCCGCGTGGGTCGGAGGATGACGAAAGCAAGCGAACCCCCTATCTACCCCGCATGACCCCGCGCATCGCCCGCCTGACCTCCCGCGCCGTGATCCGGGTCGGCGGACCGGACGCCCGGCCCTTCCTGCACAATCTGCTGACCCAGGACGTCGAGACCCTGGCCGACAGCGAACTGCGGTTCGGGGCCCTGCTGTCCCCGCCGGGGAAGCTGCTGTTCGACCTGTTCATCTACGGCGAGCCCGACGGCGTGCTGCTGGACGTGGCGGCGGAGCGGCGGGAGGCGCTGATCCAGCGGCTGTCGATGTACAAACTGCGCGCCAATGTGGCCGTCGAGCCCGATGAGCGGCCCGTGTTCGCGGCCTGGGGCGGGGCCATCGAGGGCTTTCACATCGACCCGCGCGAGCCGGCGCTGGGCGGACGGCGCTATGACAACGCGGTCCAGGCCGACGCCTCCGAGGACGACTGGCAGGCGCACCGTCTGGCGGTCGGCGTGCCCGATCCGACGGCGGACGCGCCGAGCGACACCACCTATCCCATCGAGGCGGATTTCGACCTGCTGAACGGGATCGATTTCCAGAAGGGCTGTTTCATCGGCCAGGAGACGACCTCGCGCATGAAGCGGCGGGGGACGATCAAGAACCGGATGCTGGCGATCGAATTCGACGGCCCGGCCCCGGCGTTCGGGGCCGAGGTGCTGAACGGCAGCCTGCGCGCCGGCGAGGTGCTGAGCGGCAGGGACGGCATGGCCATGGCCCTGGTGCGGATCGACCGGCTGGACGGCGATCTGACCGTCGATGGACGACCGGTGCGGGTCCGCCGCCCCGACTGGCTGCCCCACTTCTCCTCTGGGCCGGCGCCTCTTGCGGGCTGATTGTGCACTGCGGCATACGGGCTTGCGCCCGGCCCGAAAAGGGACGATCTAGCCGCGTAGGTTTTTTAAAAGGATGCTCTCGATGTCCGATCCCGTCGTCATCTGTTCCTTCGCCCGCACGCCCATGGGCGGCTTCCAGGGCGCCCTGACCGGCGTGAAGGCGACCGAACTGGGCGCCGTCGCCGTCAAGGCCGCGGTCGAGCGCGCGGGCGTCGCGCCGGAGAAGGTCGAGCAGATCTACATGGGCTGCGTCCTGCCCGCCGGCCTGGGCCAGGCCCCGGCCCGTCAGGCGGCGCTGGGCGCCGGCCTGGGCGAGCACGTCGAGGCGACGACCGTGAACAAGATGTGCGGCTCGGGCCTGCAGGCCGTGATGATGGCCGCCGACGCCATCAAGGCCGGTTCGGCCGACATCATCGTGGCGGGCGGCATGGAGTCGATGACCGGCGCCCCCTATCTGATGAACAAGCACCGCGGCGGCGCCCGCATCGGCCACGACGTCATCGTCGACTCGATGATGATGGACGGGCTGGAGGACGCGTATCAGCCCGGCAAGCCGATGGGCAGCTTCGCCCAGGACACGGCCAATGAGTACCAGTTCACCCGCGAGGACCAGGACGCCTACGCCATCGAGAGCTTGAGCCGCGCCAACGCCGCGGTCAGCGGCGGCGGCTTCGCCGGCGAAGTGGTGCCGGTCGAGGTCCAGACCCGCAAGGGCCCGGTGACGGTCAGCGAGGACGAACAGCCCGCCAAGGCCGATCCCTCGAAAATCCCGAACCTGAAGCCCGCCTTCGCCAAGGACGGCACGATCACCGCCGCCTCCTCGGCCTCGATCTCGGACGGCGCCGCCGCCCTGGTCGTGACGCGCGAGAGCGTGGCCCGCGCGATGGGCCTGCCGGTGCTGGCCCGCATCGTCGGCCAGGCGGCGCACGCCCATGAGCCGGCCAAGTTCACCACCGCCCCGGTGCCCGCCATGCAAAAAGCCTTGGCGAAAGCCGGCTGGTCGGTCGAGGACGTGGACCTGTGGGAAGTCAACGAGGCCTTCGCCGTGGTGCCGATGATCGCCATGCGCGAACTGGGCATCCCCCACGCCAAGCTGAACGTGAACGGCGGCGCGACCGCCCTGGGCCACCCCATCGGCGCGTCCGGCGCGCGGGTGCTGTCGACCCTGCTGGCGGCGCTGCAGGCGCGCGGCGGGACGAAGGGCGTGGCCAGCCTGTGCATCGGCGGCGGCGAGGCCGTGGCGATGGCGGTGGAACTGGCGTGAGTTTTCCTTCTCCCCTCCGGGGGAAAAGGTGGATCGCGAAGCGAGACGGATGAGGGGGAAGCCGGCGACGGCCTCCCCCTTTCCAATTGCGCGACGGACAAAGCCCCCTCATCCGGCCCTGCGGGCCACCTTCTCCCCCGAGGGGAGAAGGAAGCGCGCTTGCTGAACCCGCCTGATCCGCCCTAGCCTCCTCCCCATGATCACCACCCGCAGAGGCGCGCTGGGCCTGGCCGCAGCCGCCGCGACGCCCCTTCCCGCCCTGACGATGACACCGGTGTCTCAGCTGGCGCCGCCGGACCCGGTCGAGACCATCCGCCTGTGGCCCGGCGCGGCGCCCGGCGGGGAGCGGGTCAGCGTGACCCCGGTGGTGACCGAACGCTCGACCGACCCCGGCTTCCATGACCGTTTCGCCCGCTACACCACCGATCCGATCCTGACCGTGCTGAGGCCCGAGCGGCCCAACGGGGCCTCGCTGCTGCTGATCCCGGGCGGGGGCTACAAATGGGCGGTGGTGGACAAGGAAGGGCTGGACAGCGCCCGGGTGTTCGCGGCGGCGGGGATCACCTGTTTCGTGCTGCGCTACCGCCTGCCCGGCGACGGCTGGGCCGCGGGGCCGGACGCGCCGTTGCAGGACACACAGCGGGCCTTGCGGATCGTGCGGGCCCAGGCGCCCGATCCGGCGCGGGTGGCGGTGCTGGGGGCCTCGGCGGGCGGGCACCTGGCCGGGATGCTGACCGCGCGGACGGACCCGACCTATGCGCCGGTGGACGAGATCGATGCGGTGTCCATGCGGCCCGACCTGTCGATCCTGCTCTATCCGGTGGCGACGATGAGCGACCCGTTCGTCCATGCCGGCTCCCGCAAGGAGATGCTGGGCGAGACGCCGTCGGCGGAGGCGATTGAGCGCTATTCGCTGGAGCGGATGGATTGGACCGGCCGCCCGCCGGTCTTCCTGCTGCACGCCATGGATGACGAGGCGGTGCCAGTGGAGAACAGCCTGCAACTGCTGACGGCGCTGAAGGCGGCGGGGGTGCGGAGCGAGGCGCACCTGTTCCAGGAGGGCGGCCACGGGTTTGGGGTGCGCCTGATCGAAGGGCGGCCGGCGGCGGTGTGGCCGGAGCTGGTGTTGCGGTGGGCGGGGCGGTTGGGGTGGGTCTAGCCCTCACCGCTATCGTCATCCCGGCGGCGCCGCGACGGCGGCGAAACACCGTCTTCGCCTCTTTATTTTCACCGTCATCCTCGGGCTTGACCCGAGGATCGGAGGCCAGCGGGGGCTGGTGTTCTCGCGCATGAGCGACCGAGGGTCTGATCCTCGGGTCAAGCCCGAGGATGACGGATGCTACTGCGCTCCCGACAGTTTCGCGCTCTCGCGCGCCGCTGGGTCCCGACTTTCGTCGGGGTGACGATAGCAGTTGGGGAGGCTACTCCTCCTCATCCCCCAGCAGATCCGCCGCATCGAAGTCGTAGTCGAGCAGGTCGCTGGGCTTGCACTCCAGCGCGGCGCACAGCTTGGCCAGCGTCCTAAAGCGGATGCCCTTCACCTTGCCGGAGCGGAACAGGGACAGCTGGGTCTCGCTGAGGCCGACCTGTTGCGCCAGGTCGCGGGCCTTCAGGCCTTTTGAGACAATCAGATGGTCGAGAGTGACGCGGATGGGCATCAGATCATTTCGTCGAGTTCGGACTGAACCCGGTCCGCCTGTTCCATGACTCGGCCCAGAAGGAACAGGGCGCCGCCGATCATGCCCAGCGTCATGCCCGCCACGTCGAAATAGGCCCACCCGCCGCGCCCGCCCTCGATCAGGCGCAGGACATTGGTCATGCCGAAGACGCTGAACAGGCCGCCGAAGCCCAGCGCCAGTCCGACGCGGCGCAGGGCGCTCGCCAGCACCGGCTGGATCACCCGGCCCTTGGCCAGCTGGCCCATGGCGGCGCCGATCGACCAGACCGCGAACAGGTAGAACAGCGCGGGCACGCCCTTGATCGTTTCGGCCAGCCACAGATGGGTCGAGCCCCGGAACTCGCCCTTGGCCAGGAAGACGACCGGCACGACCACATACATCAGGGCCAGGATCGCACCCACGCTGCACACCATGAAGATCGCCAGCCAGTTGAACTGGCGGCACATCAGGCGAAAGCGGGCGGTGTCGGTCTGGCTCACGAGGGCCTCCGGAATCTGTCTTGTCTTTAATCTTGACTTAAAGACGCGCGCTTCGCAACTTTATATCTGACTTAAACGAAACGGAGCGCCGACCATGGCCGCGGCCATCGAGACCCATGCCCTGACCCGAAGGTTCAAACGTCACCTGGCGGTCGACGCCGTGTCGATGACCGTGCCGGACAAGGCCGTGTACGGCTTCCTGGGCCGGAACGGCGCGGGCAAGACGACGACGCTGAAGATGCTGCTGGGCCTGATCGCCCCGACGAGCGGGCAGGCGATGGTGGCGGGCGTCGATGTGGCCAAGGACCGGCTGGGCGCGGCGCGCCGGGTCGGGGCGCTGCTGGAGGCGCACGGCTTCTACGGCAATCTGTCGGGACGCGAGAACCTGGACCTGACCCGCACCCTGATCGGCCTGCCCAGGACCGAGATCGACCGGGTGCTGGAGGTGGTCGAGATGACCGCCAACGCCGACCGTCGGGTCAGCGACTATTCCCTGGGCATGCGCCAGCGGCTGGGACTGGCCCGCGCCATGCTGGGCGCGCCGCCGGTGCTGATCCTGGACGAGCCGACCAACGGGCTGGACCCGGACGGCATCGCCGACATGCGCCGCTTCCTGCGTGCCCTGCCCGAGCGGACCGGGGCGACGGTGCTGCTGTCCAGCCACCTGCTGGGCGAGATCGAACAGACGGCGACCCACGTCGGCATCCTCAGCGAAGGCCGGCTGGTGCTGGAGGGCGAGTTGGACCGGCTGAAGGCCGAACTGGCGCCCGAGATCACCTTCCAGACCGACGACCTGCCCCGCGCTGCCGCTCTGGCCAAGGCGCGCGGTTTCGACCTGCTGCTGACCGAGGACGGGGCGGTGGCGCGATTGAAGCCGGGCGAGGACGCCCGCACGGCGTCCGCCGCCCTGACCCGCGCCCTGGTCGAGGCCGATCTGGCTGTCTTCTCCATCGGGCCGCGCGCCCGCTCGCTGGAGGGGATCTACCGCGAGGTCTCCACCCCCGCCGCCCAACCCCAACCGGAGTACGCCTGATGCTGGCCGTCCTGTCCGTCGAAGCCCGCAAGTTGAACCGCTCGCTGGCCGCCCTGCTCGCCGTCGCCGCCCCATCGCTGATCGCGGTGTTCGGCTTCTTCATGCTGCTGCGCGGGGACAAGCCCCAGCCGTGGGAGATGTGGATGGGCAGCGCGGCGGGGGTCTGGGCCTTCTTCATGCTGCCGATGAGCGTGACGGCCCTGACCGCCCTGGTGGCGCACATGGAGCATGGCCCCAAGAGCTGGGACCACCTGCGCGCCCTGCCCCTGCCCCGCTGGAAGATCTACGCCGCCAAGGCGATCTGCGTCCTGGGCGTGGTGGCGGCGATGAGCGTGGCGGTGCTGGCCTTCACCTGGCTGGCGATCCAGGCCGCCAGCGCGATCAAGCCCGAGGTCGCGCCCTCCGGCCCATTGGAGCTGATGCGGTGGGTGAAGGTGATGGCGATGATGTTCGGCGCGGCCCTGCTGCTGATCGCCGTCCAGCTATGGACCGCCCTGCGCTACGCCAGCTTCGTGCCCGGGCTGGTGGTCGGGATCGGCGGGACCTTCTTCGCTGTCGTGGCGACCTCGGCCAAGCAGGGGGTGTTCCTGCCCTGGCAGATGCCGGTCAACATGCTGGCCTCAGAACCGTGGCGCGTGACCACCGCGCTGGAGCTGGGCGGCGGTGTCGGTCTGCTGGCCCTGATCGCCCTGGTCCTGCACCTGTCGCGGCGCGAGGTGTTGTGACCGCGGCGCGGCGTCCGCGCGCATCAGGCGGGTGATCGAGGCTTGTCCCATTGTCAGCACGATCATCGGCCGACTCCTGCGATTGCGAACGAGTTGCAGGTTTGCGCGGATCGCGGCGGCTGGCAAGCGGGACGGTGGAAAAAGCCGGATCGAGGCGCCGAGGTCGACCTTGGCCGTTGAACACTCGTTCCCGATATGTTCTTTCGCTGCATCACCTCACAGGACACCGACCCATGCGTGAAGACGGCAAGCTGGACTATTTCGAACTGCCGGGCGGCGACCTGCCGTCGGTGAAGGCCTTCTACGGGGCGGCCTTCGGCTGGAGCTTCGTGGACTATGGGCCGGAGTATGCGGCCTTCAACGAGGGCCTGGACGGCGGTTTCAACGCCCATACGCCGCCTGATGATACGAAGGCTCCCCTGCCCGTCCTGTGGGCCGACGACATCGAGGTCATGGCGGCCAAGGTCGAGGCGGCCGGCGGGGTCATCCTCAAGCCGATCTTCGCGTTCCCGGGCGGACGGCGGTTCCACTTCCGCGACCCGGCCGGGACCGAGCTGGCGGTGTGGTCGGAGAGCTGAGGGCCATCAAATACCGCTCATCCCCGCGAACGCGGGGACCCAGTTCTGTCCAGCTTGGCGTTGGCGGTTCCGGACTTTCGTCCCGGCGCGCCCATGACCGCCGCATCACCAAAGCACTGGGTCCCCGCGTTCGCGGGGATGAGCGGTATTTTTGGTTGCTGGTCACGCTCAAGTTCGACCGAGACCGTCCCTACCGCACGTCGACCGACTGAGCGATCTGCTCGGCCAGGGCGCGATCGGCGCCGTCCAGGGTCATGGTCCAGATGTGGATCTCGCGCGGCGCGTCAGGACGTTGGAACAGGTGCTCCATGGCGTGCCGCTGGCCGTCCTCGGTGGCGACCACGCTGACGCGTCCGCCCGCCTCGACCTGCTCGCCCGAATAGATCGGGAACTGCGAGGCCGGACCGGCATAGACCATGACGAACGAGCGCTCGCCGCGGCGGATCGTATAGATCTTGAAGTCCGGGCCGGGGCGGCCCGTGACGATCTGGAAGCCCGCCGGAAGCTCGACCGAGAACGGCAGGGCCGCGCGGGCGGCGGCGTCCAGCACGGTCACCGTTGGCACGCTGGGCGGAGGGGGCGGCGGTGCGACGGGCTCAGGCGTGGGCGTGGCGGCGGGCGCGGGCGCCGGAGTCACGGTCGGCGCTGCCGGGCGCGGCGTCGAGGCCGCGGGCGGCGGGGTCGTCGTGGGTGCAGCCGGACGCGGCGTCGAAGTCGCGGCAGGCGGCGGCGTGGTCGTCGCACGCGGGGCCGGCGTCGGGGTTACGGTCGGGGCGGCCGGTCGAGGAACGGCGGTTCCAGGGGCCACGGTCCCCGAAACGACGGGAGACGCCGTGCTCCCGGGCGTCAGAGGTTCAGTCCGAGGCGGAGCCGTCGGACGGGCGGGCGTGATCGGCGCGGCGGCGGGCGGCGCGGCCGGAGCCGAAGGAATCGGCGTCACGGTCTGCGGCGTGGTCACCGGGGCCGGCGCGGGGGCCAGATAGGTGGCCGGGCGCGGCGGACCGCCGTTCAGGTCGCGTGTGAAGTCGGAACCGGGCGACGGAGCGGGCGCCGGAGGCGGCGTCTGCGTCGGCGCGGGGGTCGCCGTCTGGGCCTGTACGGCTCCGGCGAGGAGAAGGGCGGCGGCGGCGGACGCGACTGAAGCTTTCATGGCCGGGACTTTCGTCCTTCAGCCCATGAACGGCAAGGCCCTGAGCCCATAGGCGACGACGGCGGTCACCGCCGAGGCCGCGACCGACAGGGCCACGAACCAGGCGAGCTTCTTCCACAGGGGGCCGCCGGTCTCGTCCGGCGCGGGCGGGGGGACGGGGTCAATGATGATAGCCGGACTCCTCGTCGACCTTGCCGCGGAAGACCCAGTAGACCCAGGCCGTGTAGATCAGGATCGCCGGCAGGATGAAGGCCGTGCCCCACAGCATCAGGGCCAGGGCGTTGTCGGGCGCCGCCGCCTGCCGGTAGTTCAGGGCATAGGGGGCGACATAGGGCACGAAGCTGGCCGCCAGCCCGATATAGCCGGACAGGAAGACCACCAGGGCGCCCACGAAGGGCCAGTGGTGCGAACCCTTTCGCGCCATGGCGAAGACCGTGACCAGCCCGGCCAGGCCGAGGGCGGGGATGACCAGCAGCGGCGTCAGGGTCGCCCAGTCGATGGCGAAGCCGTCACTAAGATCGAAGCCCCAGCGGTTGGCGATGCGCGGGTGGATGTACAGGGTCGCCACGCTGACCGCCGCCAGCAGGGCCGCCACCGCGCCCGCCGAAATCAGGGTCCAGCGCTTGGCGTCGCCGTGCAGATTGTCCTTGGTCTTCATCATCAGCCAGGCCCCGCCCAGCAGGGCGTAGCCCGCCACCAGACCCGCCGCGACCAGCAGGGTGTAGGGTGTCAGCCAGTCGAAGGTCCCGCCCGCGAACTGGTCGTCGCGGACGCTGACCCCCTGGATGAAGCCGCCCAGGATCAGTCCCTGCGCCACCGCCGTCAGGATCGAGCCGCCGGTGAACATCTGGGTCCAGAACTTCCGGCCCCGGTCACGGGCGCGGAAGCGGAACTCGAACGCCACCCCGCGCAGGATCAGCCCCGCCAGCATCAGCAGCACCGGCAGGTAGAGGGCCGGCATCAGCACCGAGAAGGCGCCCGGGAAGGCCGCCAGCAGGCCGCCGCCGCCCAGCACCAGCCAGGTCTCGTTGCCGTCCCAGACCGGGGCGACGGTGTTCATCATCACGTCCCGCTCGCCCTTGCTGCGTGCGAAGGGGAACAGGATGCCGACGCCCAGGTCGAAGCCGTCCAGGACGACGTAGAGGAGGACGGCCGTGGCGATCAGCCCGGCCCAGATCAGAGGCAGGTCCAGCATCACGCGGCGTCTCCCGGAGTGGTGTCTTCAGGGGCGCCGGCCAGGGCCGAGCCGGGGGCGCGGTCCTGACGCGGAGCAGGCTCTGCGAGGGCGGCCACGGGCCCCTCGGCCATGATGCGCAGGATGAAGAGAACGCCGGCGGTGAAGACCACCGCATAGACGCTCATATAGGCGATCAGGCTGGTGGCCACCTCGCCCGCCGTGACCGGCGAGACGGCGTCGCGGGTGCGCAGCACGCCATAGACCAGCCATGGCTGACGCCCCACCTCGGTCACCATCCAGCCCGCCAGCACGGCGATGAAGCCGGACGGCCCCATGGCCACGCAGAAGCGCAGGAACCAGGGACTGTCGAACAGCCGCTTGCGCAAGTGCAGGAAGACTCCGCCCAGGCCGAGCGCGATCATCAGCAGGCCCAGGCCGACCATGATGCGGAAGGCGAAGAAGGGGATGGCGACCGGCGGCTGGTCCTGACGGTCCCAGCTGTCCAGGCCCTTGATGACCTCGTCCTTGGGCACGTTCTGGATCAGGTTGCCGACGCCGGGGATGGAGACCTCCAGATGGTTCTTCTGGGCGTTCCGGTCCGGGATGCCGAACAGGTGCAGGGGCTGGTCGGCGCGGGTTTCCCAATAGCCTTCGATGGCGGCGGTCTTGAGCGGCTGGTGCTCATGCGCCACCTCGCCCGACCAGTGGCCGGCGACCAGCTGCAGCGGGGCGACGACCGCCAGCAGGCCGATGGCCATGACCAGGGAGATGCGGCTCTCGGTCCAGCCCTCGACCGCCCCCTTGGCCCGCTCCTTCAGCACCCGGTAGGCCGAGGCGGCGCCGACCACCAGGCCGGTGGTCAGGAAGGCGGCCAGCAGCATGTGCACCAGGCGGGAGGGGAAGCTGGGATTGAAGATGACGGCGGCGAAGTCGGTCGCCTGCATCCGCCCGTCAGCCAGGATCTCGAAGCCCTGCGGCGTCTGCATCCAGCTGTTGGCCGACAGGATCCAGAAGGCCGAGATGGAGGTGCCGACGGCGACCAGCACCGTGGCCGCGAAGTGGAGCTTGGGCCCCACCTTCTTCCAGCCGAACAGCATGACCCCCAGGAACGACGCCTCCAGGAAGAAGGCGGTCAGGACCTCATAGGCCAGCAGGGGCCCGATGACGCCGCCGGTGATGCGGATGAACTCGGACCAGTTCGTCCCGAACTGGTAGCTCATGACGATGCCGGAGACGACGCCCATGCCGAAGCTGATGGCGAAGATCTTCACCCAGAACAGGTAGAGCGTCTTGAAGGCGTCCCGCTTGGTCCAGAGCCACAGACCCTCCAGCACGGCCAGATAGGCCGCCAGCCCGATCGTGAAGGCCGGGAAGAGGATGTGATAGGAGATGGTGAAGGCGAACTGCAGGCGCGACAGCAGCAGCGCATCAAGTTCCACGGGGAAGCCCCTTCCAAATAGCCCTAGATTATTTGTGGTCTTACGCCTGTGGAGCGGCAATGTCGATGCGCGTTCAGCCGCGCGGCGGAACGTCGCAATAGTCTAGCTTAGGGGTAGGATATTCGCGCCGGTCAGGCGGCGGGCAGTTCGACCCAGAAGCAGGCGCCCTCGCCCGGGGTGGAGGTGACCCCGATGGAGCCGCCCTGCAGTTCGACCAGGCGCTTGGCCAGGGCCAGGCCGATGCCGTGACCCTCGACCGCCGAACGCTCCAGGCCCAGGCGGTTGAAGGGTTCGAACAGCTGGGTCTGCTTCTCGGGCGTCAGGCCGGGGCCGCGGTCGATGACCTCGACCCGGACGCCGTCGTGGATGCGGGTGGCGCGCATGACGACCAGGCCGCCGGAGCCGCCGTACTTCACGGCGTTGGAGGTCAGGTTGCCGATGACCTGCACCAGGCGCTGGGAGTCGGCCAGGGCGACCAGGCCGTCGCCTTCGCTGATGACGTCGATGCGGATGCCCTGGGCCTCGGGGCGCAGGGCGGTGGCGCGGCGGACGTCGTCCAGCACGCCGGGGACGTCGGTGGGCCGCAGCTCGACCTTCACGGCGCCGGACTCGGCGCGGGCGACGTCCAACAGGTCGTGGGCCAGCGCCTCGACCTGGCGGGCGGTCTTGACCAGCATGTCGGCCATCTCGCTCTGGGTCGCGTTGACCGGACCCAGCTGGCCGGTGCGCCACAGCTCGCCGATGCCGATGACGCCGCCGACCGGGCTCTTGATCTCATGGGCCACGTTGGCCAGCAGGCGGGACTTGGCCTCGGACGCGCGCTCGGCGCGGACCTGACCGGCCTTGGCGCGGTCCGACAGGCGGTCGCGCTCTTCCAGCAGGGCGGCGACCAGCAGGATGGGCAGATAGCCGAACAGCACCAGCAGCTGGGCCATCATGGCGCGGTCGGCGCCCTGGAAGGAGGTGGCGTAGGGGCCGTGGCCCAGCATGCTGCCGCCGACGGCCAGGACGGTGATGATCAGCAGGGCCGCGGTGACGCCGATCAGGCGCAGGCGCACGGCGATGAGCAGCAGCAACGGCAGGGTGACGAAGCTGATCGGCAGCGACTGCAGGCCGAAGATCAGCAGGTTGGCGACGGTCAGCAGGCCCAGCAGGACGACCGCCTCGGTCGCCCGGGCGGGGGAGCGCAGGCGCACGATCTCGCGGCGCGTGATGGCCAGGCCGAAGCTGGAGATGACGGCGATGCTGAGCGCGTGCCCGAACCACCAGGTCTGGGCCGTGTCCATGAAGTTCGCGCCGTTCAGCCACCACAGCATGGCGCCGACGAAGACCGCCGCCGGCAGGGGCGCGACCACGGCGGCGCTGATCAGGAAGCGGCTGGCCCCCTCGACCGAGGCCAGGTTCAGGGTCGGCGCGAAGCGGCGCGCCAGCAGGACGGCGACGTAGATGTCCAGCATGTTGGCGACGGTGAACATCATCGTCGTCTGGGTCGAATTGCCCGCCAGCAGGTTGCCCGCGGCCAGACCGCAGGCCACCAGGCCGCCGAAGCAGAGGTCGTACAGCGGGCCGCGCGAGGTGCGCAGCCACACCGCCACCGCCAGGCCGCCCGCGCCCCAGAGGGCCGCGACCATGTCGGCGGTGCGGGCGAAGGTCAGGGCGAGAATGGTCAGGACCATCACCGCCATGGCGGTGAAGATGGGCGCCAGCGGCTGGCCGATGCCGCTGGTCGCCGGCACGCCGGACGGCGCGGGCCGCGAGGGGGCCGCCTTCTCCACGACGGGAACGGGCTGAGGGTCGAGCACGCGGCTCATCGTCATGATCAAGTCCGGCAGGCGAAATCGCAGCCGCTACCTAACCCAAGGCTTCCTAACATCCCCTGAAGGTCAGAAGGCCGCCGCAAGCACCTGATCAAGCTCACGAACCGCCGCGGCGGGGCCTTCCGGATGACTCCAGACGGCGGCGCTGACGGCCACGAAATCGGCCCCCGCGCGGGCCAGGTCGGCGGCGTTGGCGGCGGTGATGCCGCCGATGGCGACGCAGGGCGTTTCCACCGTCTCCTGCCAGATGGTCAGGATTTCGGGGTCCGGCCGGTGGGTCGTCTTCTTGGTCGTGGTCGGGAAGAAGGCCCCGAAGGCGACGTAGTCGGCGCCGGCCTCGGCCGCATCCATGGCCAGCTCGCGGCTGTCATGGCAGGTGACCCCGATCATGGCGTCCGGCCCCATCGTCCGGCGCGCCTCGGCATAGGAGGCGTCGCTCTGGCCCACGTGCACGCCGTCGCAGCCGGAGCGCTTGGCCAGGTCCGGGCGGTCGTTCAGGATCACCGCCACGCCGCGCGCCTGGGCCACCGGCTTCAGCGCGGCGACGGCGGCCAGGACGGCGTCATCGTCCACGTCCTTGAGCCGGATCTGCAGGGCCGCCACGGCGCCCGCGTCCAGCGCCTCGCCCAGGGTCTTGGCGAAGCCGGGCAGGTCGGGGATCGCCGACGGGGTGATCAGGTACAGCGCGCACGGCGGGCGCGGCGGGACGACGGGTTCTCTGGCCATGACCGGGGAGTGCGACGAACCGCGGCCCCGCGTCAATCCATCCCCACAGCCGACGGTGCGAACGACTTGCATTCGCCGCATTCCCGTTGCTATAGCGAACCATTCGCATTGAGTGGGTTCGCCGCCGTGTACGTCTGCAACTGCAACGGTCTTCGCAAACGTGACGTCGCCTCGGCCATCGAGGCGGGCGCGACGCGTCCGCGCGACGTCTTCGCCCAGCACCAGTGCCAGGCCCAGTGCGCCAAATGCGTCTGCGAAATGCGCCAGATGATCCAGGACACCCATCAGGCCTTCGCCCTGGCGGCTGAGTAGCATTCGCAGCCTCGGCTGCGGGCGATTTTTACTCGCAATATCAATGTCATGAGAAGTGTTCGCAAGTGAACACAGGGCCTTCGTTCATGCTATGAACGGCGGACCAGAAGGCGACTCCCTCTCCGGAGGCGCCGCAGGACTTGAGGACCGAGGCCATGAAGGGCGACCCCGCGATCATCCGGACGCTGAATGCGATCCTGACCAACGAACTGACGGCGGTGAACCAGTACTTCATGCACGCCCGCATGTTCGAAAGCTGGGGCCTGAAGCACCTGGGCCAGATCATCTACGACGAGAGCATCGGCGAAATGAAGCACGCCGACATGCTGATCAAGCGCGTGCTCTTCCTGGACGGCCTGCCCAACCTGCAGGACCTGCACAAGCTGAAGATCGGCGAGAACGTCTTCGAATGCCTGGGCGCCGACCTGCAGCTGGAGCTGGGCTCGCGCGACACCGTCGTGGCCGCCGTCGCCCAGTTCGAGGCCGCCCGCGACTTCGTCAGCCGCGACCTGGTCATGCGCATCCTGGCCGACACCGAGGAGCACATCGACTTCCTCGAGGCCCAGCACAAGCTGATCGAACAACTGGGCGAGCAGAACTACCTGCAATCCGCCATGACCGAGATCGCCCCGGACAAGAGCGCGACGGGGAACTGAGGTTGCATCTCGCCCTTCCCCCCGGGGATGGCGAGCCTATTCCGGGAACACCCGCCAGACCCCGTCTGTCTTCAGCGCGGCGTAGCAAACGTACGGATCGTTGGGCGTCCGCGCCCATGTGCTCAGGTCGCGGCGCGGCCAGTCCGCCTCGCATTCGTCCTTTAGACAGACACAGAGCCGCGCCTCCTCGCTCGCCGTCTCCGGCTTGAAGTCCGCGAACTCCGGCGTGAAAACCGCCGACGGGTCGTCGGCGTCTGAACCGATCAGCTGCAGATAGTCGCGATAGGCCGCCTTCACCGACATGGACACGGCTTCCGACGCGGGCGACAGCCCGCCTCCGTCACGGCCGAAAACCAGTCCGGCGTTGGAGGTCAGGCGGCGGTGCACCGCCCGGACCCGGACTCCGCGCCAGGCCGTCGCGCGGTCCGTGCAGAGGACTTCCTCCATTATGACCTCGCCGCCTTCCGCCTCTGCAGGGGGCTCGGGCGGCCACGGACGGTGCGTCAGGCAGGTGGGATCGAACTCCCCCTCACCGGTCACGACCGAGAACCGGAACAAGGCCTCGACATCCCGCCATGGCGCCGGAACGTAGCCGCCCTCGTGTCCCTGATCGCGGTCCTCCTCGCTGACGAAGCCGTCGAACCCCATGCGAAGGCATTTCTCGTTGTCCGCAGTCTCCGGCGTCATCTCCTCCGGGCAGATCGAGCAGACGAAGCCGTAGCAGGCGTCCACCTGTCCCCGGATCCGCAGTGTCTGGCCGCCATAGCGCTCGGGGTCGGCGATGACATCGGCGATGCGCGCCTCGACCACCGGACCGGCGGGATCGGACAGCGCCAGAGCGGCGGCGAAGATGTGCAGCATCGTGATCCCCCTCGCGAACACGATGGCGCGGGCGGCGGGCGCGGACAAGCCCGCGCGGAACCCCTCCCCCTCCGGCTCATTCACCCTGAAGCTGGAGGCGCTGATGACCGATATCGATGATGTGTTCGACGACGTTCAGGACGCCGCGACCGACTTCCTGAACGCCGAGGGCCGGGGCGCGGGGCATGTGCTGCTGGGCGTGGCGATCACCGTCGGCTTCGCCCTGGCGGCCACCGCCTTCGCGCGCAAGACCATCCGCCCCCGTCCCGAGCATCTGGCCGAAGACGACGCGCCGATCACCGAGCGGCCGCGCGGGCCGTTGAGCCTGATCCTGCCCGCGGTGTTCTCGGTCACCACCCTGTCGGCGGTGCGGGTGTGGAACGCGCCCAAGGCGCCGGAGCGGAACCTGGCCATGGGGCTGTGGGCCGGGGCCCAGGCGCTGAACGCCGTGTGGATCGCCCTGCGCCCGACCAGCCGCGCACTGCAGATCGCCGCCGCCATGTCGTCCGCCGGTCTGGCCGCCGCCTTCGCCCACGAGGCCCGCAAGCTGGACAATCGCGCCGGCAAGCTCGCCGCCCCGTCCGGCGGCGCGGTGCATCTGGCCAACATGGTGCAGAAGAAGGCCGAGGGCGCCCGGCCGACGGTGCACTGAGCGCCCCAGCTTGCCGGATGGCGCGGCTTCCTTTAGGGACTGCGCCCGCTCGCGCGCGCCGCAAGGGCTGCGCCTCAACCCCTCCGAGACATCATGGCCAAGATTAACGGCAACACCATCAAGCCCGGCATG
>Ga0209676_1001496_pt1 | contig 21424 bp, 17 predicted proteins | sample AraplaCvi_mLB_r2_FD_184282 | JGI IMG/M metagenome (GOLD analysis project Ga0209676, IMG submission 184282) | Arabidopsis root microbial communities from North Carolina, USA - plate scrape MF_Cvi_mLB_r2 (SPAdes) (version 2) | ecosystem: Host-associated > Plants > Roots > Endosphere | place: USA... | reverse complement strand
GGGCGAAGCCCGTGCCATCCACCGCGTCGCCTGTTTCGCGGGCTTGCCCGCTCCCACAGGTACTGCGCAGGTCTTGAGGTCAGCGCGGTCGGGGTGGGAGCTGGCTTGCCGGCGATGGGCTGCGCAGCAGCCCCAATGGCCCAGTTCCCCCTCATATGCCTAACACCCGCTCAGCCTCCGCCAACTGCTGCCCCCGCACCGTGATCACCCGATGGTCGCGCGCCAGCCAGGCATAGATCGTCGGCAGCACAAACAGGGTAAACAACGTGCCCACCAGCATCCCGCACACGATCACCACCCCCAGGCCAAAGCGGCTGTTGGCCCCGGCGCCGCTGGCGAACAGCAGCGGCAGCACGCCGAAGGTCATCGCCGCCGTGGTCATCAGCACCGGCCGCAGGCGTATTTGCGCGGCGCGGACAATGGCGGCGGCGCGGTCAAGGCTGTCACGCACCTGGATCTCGTTGGCGAACGCCACCATCAGGATGCCATGCTTGCTGATCAGGCCGATCAGGGTCACCAGGCCGATCTGCGTGTAGATATTCAGCGTGGCCCAGCCCAGCGCCAGCGGCAGCAGCGCACCGCAGATCGACAACGGCACGGTCACCAGAATGATCAACGGGTCCACCAGGCTTTCGTACTGCGCGGCCAGCACCAGGTAGATCACCACCAGGGCGGCGAGAAACGCCCACATCAGGGCATAGCCCTCCTGCACGTACTGGCGCGATTCCGATAGCCAGTCATGGCTGAAGCCAGGGGGCAGCTCAGCGGCGAGCTGTTCGAGCAATGCCACGGCATTGCCCATCGACACCCCGGGCGCCAGGATTGCCTGCAAGGTACTGGCGTTCTGCTGGTCGAACTGCAGCAAGCGGTTGGGTGCCACTTCGATGTCCAGCTGCACCACCGTGGCCAGCGGCACCAGGCTGCCGTTTTCGGCGCGCACGTACTGGCGGTTCAGCGCCGCCGGCGTCAGGCGCTGGTCCTGGATGCTTTGCGGGATCACGTCGTAGGAGCGCCCGAACAGGGCGAAACGGTTGAGGTACTGCTCGCCCACCAGCACGCCCAGCGACTCGCCGATCGCCTGCATGCTGATGCCCAGGCTGGCCGCCTTGGCGCGATCGATGCGCACCTTGACCACCGGGTTGTTGTAGTCGAGGTCGCTGTCCACCACGCTGAACAGGCCGCTGTCGCGGGCACGCTGCTTGATCACCTCCATGGTCTGGTACAGCTCGGGGTAATCCTGTGCGCTACGCAACACCATCTGCACCGGCAAGCCACCGCTGGAACCCGGCAGCGAGGCCACCTGGAAGGCGAAGATGCTGCTGCCCTCGATATCCGCCACGGCCTGCTGCAACTGCGCCTGCACCTGCGCGGCGGAACGCTCGCGGGCCTGCCAGGCGCTGAGGTTGATGCCGCCGAAACTGGCGGCCGGGCCGTCGGTGCCGTTGATGATCCAGGTGTCGGTGGTTTCGGCGAGGGACTTCATCACCTGGTCCAGCTTCAGGGCAAAGCGCTCCACATAATCCAGGCTGGCATGCTGCGGCGACTTGATGGCCGTCAGCACCGCCGCCTGGTCCTCGGGCGGGGCCAGCTCGCGCTGCGGCAGCAGGTACAGCCAAGGCAGGCTCAGGCACACCACAAGCGCCACACCAGCACTGATCCAGCGATGCGACAGGGTGTAGGCGAGTACTCGCCCATAGGCCCCGGTCAGCATGCCGAACAAGCGGTCGGCCATGTTGGCCATGGCGCCGTGCTGCTGGCCCGGTTGCAACAACAGCGAACTCATTACCGGCGACAGGGTGAGCGCGACGATGCCGGACACGATCACCGCCCCCGCCAGGGTCAGGGCAAACTCACGGAACAGCGTACCGGTCAGCCCGCCCATCAAGCCGATCGGCGCGTATACCGCGGCCAGGGTCAGGGTCATGGCAATCACCGGCCCGGCGATTTCCCGCGCCCCGGCCAGCGCCGCGGCAACCGGCGACTTGCCCTCTTCGATATGGCGGTGCACGTTCTCCACCACCACGATGGCATCGTCCACCACCAGGCCGATGGCCAGCACCATCGCCAGCAAGGTCAGCAGGTTCAGGCTGAAGCCGAACAGCAGCATCAGGCCCGCCGCCCCCAACATCGACAGCGGAATGGCCACCACCGCGATCACCACGCTGCGCAGCGAACCCAGGCACAGCCAGATCACCAGCACCACGATCAGCATGGCCTCCACCAGGGTGTGCAGCACCTCGTCGATCGAGGCGTCGATGAAGCGTGCGGTCTCGTAGGCCAGCGCCACCTCCACCCCGGGTGGCAAGGTCTGCCGGATCTGCGGCAGCAGCTGGCGAATACCCTCGACGATCACCAGCGGGTTGCCGGTCGGGGTGGGGAACAGCCCCAGGTGCACGGCGGGCTTGCCGTCCATGGTGGCGCTGGTCTGGGTGGCCGCCGCGCTCAGCTCGACGGTGCCGACATCGCGCAGGCGCACCAGGTCGGTGCCATCGTTGCGGATGATCAGCTCGCGGAAGTCCTCGACCCGGGTCAGGTCGGTGTCCACCTGGATATCGGCCAGCACGTACTGCCCACGCACCTGCCCCGGCGTCGCCTGGTAGTTGTTGGCACGCACCGCCTGTGCCACGTCAGCGGCCGTCACCCCGCGCCCGGCCATCTGTTCGCTGTCCAGCCACAGGCGCATGGCCAGGCGCTGCCCGCCGAACGACTGCACCTTGGCCACCCCGTCGATGCCGGAGAACTGCGGCTCCACCACCCGCGACAGGTAATCGCTCAGTTCGGGTATCGACAAGGTTTCGCTGGCAAAGCCCACGTAGGCCACCGCCGTGGAGTCACCTGCCGACAGCTCCACCACCGGGTCGTAGGCCTTTTCCGGCAGGCGATAGCGTACCTGGTTGACCTTGGCCATGGTCTCGGCAAGCGCCTGGGTCGAATCGCGGTTGAGCACCATGCGCAAGGTGATCAGGCTGCGCCCCTGCTGCGACGACGAGGACAGGTAGTCGATGCCCTCGACCGACGACACCGCCTGGGTGATCGGCTGGGTCACGAAGCCTTGCATCAGCTCGGCGGAGGCACCGGGGTACTCGGTGCTGATGGTGATGGTGGAGGTTTCCAGCAGCGGGTACTGGCGAATCGGCAGCTTGCCCAGGGCAAACAGCCCCAGCAGGATGATCAGGCTGCTGACCACCAGCGCCAGCACCGGGCGGCGGACAAATAGGTCGGTGAACGTCACGATTGCCGCCCTCCCTGGCTGGCCTGCAGGCTGTCCTGCGCCACAGGCTCGACCGGCATGCCGTCGCTCAGTTTCAACTGGCCGGAAACCACCACCTGGTCACCGGGCGCCAGGCCTGAGGTGATCTCCACCCGCCCCTGCCAGCGCTCACCGGTAGTCACCCGCACCCGGCTGACCCGGGTGCCCTGTTGCGGGTCCCGGGTGGCGACGAATACCGTCTGCCCGTAGGCGGTGTAAGTGATCGCGGTTTCCGGCACGGCGAGCACGCTTGACGGCTGCGCGGCATCCAGGCGCACGCCGGCGTACATGCCCGGCTGCAACTGCCCGTCCTGGTTCGGCAAGGCCGCCTGCACCTGCACCAGGCGCGCCTTGCTGACCACCGGGTCCACCGCCACCACCCGGGCCTGGAAGGCCTGCCCGCGCACCGCATCCACCGTCAGCGCCAGCAGTTGCCCCACCTGCACTTCGGGGGCGGCTTGCTCGCCCAGGGAAAAATTGACATGCAGCTCGCTGATGTCGGCCAGGCTGGCGATGGTCTCACCGGCGCGCAGGTATTGGCCCTGATGCACCCGGCGAATGCCGAGCCTGCCGGCAAACGGTGCGCGTATCGCCTTCTGCGCGATCAACGCCTCGACATGCTGCAGTTCACCGCTGGCTACATCAACGGCGGTGGCGGCATTGTCGAGCAGCTCCTGTGACACGGCGTTCACCGCGCGCAGCTTGCGGCTGCGCTGCAGCACCACTTCGGCATTGCGCAGCCTGGCGCGCAATTGCACGCGCTGGGCCTGCTCCGGGGCGTCGTTCAGTTGAACCAGCAACTGCCCTGCACTCACCCATTGCCCCGACTCGAAGGCGATGCGGGTGATGCGCCCCGCCGTCTCGGCCGCCACCTGCACCTGGTTGACCGCCTCCAGCTCTCCCGAGGCAAAATTCTGCCGTGCCAGCTGCACCTGCTCGGCCGTGGCCAGGGCCACCTTGGTCGCCGGCCAGGCCGCCGCAGCCGGCGGCGCCGAACCGCTGCCGACCAATGCGTAGGCAGCGGCCAGCGCACCTGCAACAGCGCCAGCACAGGCCAGTAACGTCCTTTTGTTCATGCAGTGCTCCGATCATCAGGGAAAGCGGTTGCGGGGAAGATCGGGCAGGACTATAAAAGCTCAATTTAACTTGAGGTCAACAGGCATGGCAGCGGAAAACACACGGATGCTGACGGTAGGTGAAGTGGCCAAACGCAGCGGCGTGGCGGTGTCTGCGCTGCACTTCTACGAGACCAAGGGGCTGATCGCCAGTGTCCGTACGGCGGGTAACCAGCGCCGCTACCCTTCACTGGTGCTGCGCACGCTGGCCATTATCAAGGTGGCGCAGCGCACAGGCATTCCGCTTGAGGAGATCAGGCAGGCCTTCAGCCGCTATGCGCCCAACAGCAAGCTCACGGCAGCGCAGTGGGGTGAGATGTCGACCGCCTGGCGCGAAGACCTGAACGCCCGCATTCGCACCCTGGAAGCGCTACGCGACAGCCTGGACAACTGCATTGGCTGCGGTTGCCTGTCGCTTGAGGACTGCCCGCTGCGCAACCCCGAGGATGTGCTGGGCAAGGAAGGTACCGGGCCGCGGATCCTGGAAAAGAAGGCCAGATAAGCCATGCGCGGTCTGTTGTGGGAGCGGGCGTGTCGAGGCGTCGAACCGCCGCGAACACCGGCGAAGCCGGTGCCATACACCGCGTCGTCTGCTTCGCGGGCACGCCCGCTCCCACAAGGAAAGGTGACGCGCTCTCGAACATTGGTCCCTGTACGACAGCGCAGCCCGATGGGCTGGGCAATTTCCCACAGAGACTGCGAACATCCCTCGGTCAGTCGCCTTTGCCCAGCACATACCGGTCAAAATGCTCGATGTGCTCGTCCAGGTTGTCCTCGAGCATCATCCGGTACTGCTCGCAGAAATACTTCAACAGTTCCTCCCGCGCGGCAGCCAACTCCGCACCGGTCTTGAAACTGCGGGCACTCATCCAGGCATTGAAGCGCGAGGCGCCGAAGGTCAGCGAGGCGCTAACCTTGCCCAGGTCTTCGATTTTCTCGATCTGCTGGTTCGCCAGTTCGATATGCGCATCCGCGCGGTCGTAAAAAGCCTGATCGGTAGCTTGTGTCATTGCGGTTTACCTTGCTGCTGCATTCAAGTTGAGTACCCGCGAAAAATTGTACCCCGTACACGAGAACCTGTATTGAGCCGCACAGTCTTAGGCGAGCCCTCAAATCGGCCTTGCCGCCGTTATTCACCAGAGCCATTCACCCCATGCGCCACGCAGTCCGTCGCTCCCCCTTTGTCTCGCTCTGCTTCATTCCTTTTCTTCCCCTGCTCGCCAACCCCGCCCAGGCCAGCGGGGAAAGGCAACTGGTGGCAGCCATCAATGACTATCGCACCCAGCCACAGCGCTGCGAGCGGAACATGATCCGGGGCTCGAAGCCGCTGGTCCTGAAGCCGAAACTGGCGTTGCCAGTCAGCTACGGCGGGGGGTTGCGGGAAGGGTTGAAAGCTGCCGGTTATCAGGCAGTGAAAGTGCGGGCCATTCGCCTGGTCGGCGCACAAGATGCCGAGGAGGCCTTTGACATGCTCCGCAGCGACTACTGCGCAGCCTTGCTCGATAGCCAATATGCCGATATCGGCGTCAGTCGCTCACGCAACGAGTGGCGGGTGCTGCTGGCGCGGCCCCTGCTCGATGCCCGGCTTGGCGATGGCCGATCGGCCAGCAACGCGTTGCTGGCACAGGTGAACGCTGCACGGGCGAAGCCGCGCCTGTGTGGTCGCCAGCGCTTTGCCGCTGCACGGCCGCTGACCTGGAGCACCGCCCTGGGAACCGCGGCGCAGCGACACAGCCGGGCGATGGCCAACGACAATTTCTTCGCGCACCGCGACCTCGACGGTGATCTACCCGCGGATCGCGCATGGGAAGCCGGGTACCGTGGGCGGCAGATCGGCGAAAACATTGCCGCAGGCCAGGGGTCACCGAGCAAGGCAATGGCAGGCTGGCTGGCCAGCCCCGGGCATTGCGCCAACCTGATGAACCCGATGTTTACCCAGGTGGGTGCGGCCTTTGCCGAAAACCCGCGTAGCGATAACGGCGTGTACTGGACGATGCTGTTCGGCGCGCCTTGAAAGGCTCGCGTCAGCCCTTCGAGCAGGGCTGGCCTGCCGATGCTTGCCCTCCCCTCATAACGCCGCTGCACCTGTAACCACAGCACAGTCCAGATGACTGACGCGGGCGATGACACATCGCTTGCATATGACACTTTGTGTCATTATTATCAGAAATGTGTCCTGACGGCGTTTCTCGCCGATCAGCAATCCATCGCCACTCCCATGCAGGTACCCCATGACGACCACCATGCAGACGCCCAAGGACCAACTGGTCAAACTCGCCCAGCAGCAGATGCTGACGGCGCTGGCCGACAACACCTACACCCCTCGACAGAAACTCGCCCTCACCTGCCGCATCCTGTTCGACGGCGGCCACGATTCCGGCCTGGCCGGGCAAATCACCGCCCGCGCCGAGCAGCCTGGCACCTACTACACGCAACAACTTGGCCTGGGCTTCGACGAGATCGCCGCGTCCAACCTGCTGGTGGTCGACGAAGACCTCACCGTGCTGCAAGGCCGCGGCATGGCCAACCCGGCCAACCGCTTCCATAGCTGGCTGTACCGCGCACGCCCCGACGTCAACTGCATCATCCACACCCACCCGCTGCACAGCGCCGCCCTGTCGATGCTGGAAGTGCCACTGGCGATCTCGCACATGGACCTTTGCCCACTGTTCGACGACTGCGCGTTCCTCAAGGAATGGCCTGGCGTACCGGTAGGCAACGAAGAAGGTGAAATCATCTCCAGGGCGATCGGCGACAAGCGCGCGATCCTGCTTTCCCACCACGGCTTGCTGATCGCCGGCCGCTCGATCGAGGAAGCCTGCGTCCTTGCCATGCTGTTCGAGCGCGCAGCAAAGATGCAGCTACTGGCCATGGGTGCCGGTGACATTCGCCCGATCCCGGATGCCCTGGGCAAGGAAGCCCACGACTGGATCTCCACCCCCAAACGTCATGGTGCCGCGTTCAGCTACTACGCGCGCCGTGCCTTGCGTACCCATGGCGACTGCCTGGGCTGATTGAAGCTGTACTCTTTCACCAACAACGGCAGAGGTGCCTGGTTATGTCTACACCTGTAATTCGCGGCGTTATCGGTTACACCATTACTCCTTTCACGGCAGACGGCACGCTCGACCTGGATGCCCTGGGCCTGTCCATCGATCGCCTGATAGAAGACGGCGTGCACGCCATCGCACCGCTGGGCAGCACCGGCGAAGGCGCCTACCTGTCCGACAGCGAATGGGAAACCGTGGTGCGCTTCAGCCAGGCACGCATCGCCGGCCGCGTGCCCAGCGTGGTCAGCGTGTCCGACCTGACCACCGCGCGCACCGTGCAGCGCGCCCGCCTGGCACAGGCATGCGGTGCCACGGCGGTGATGGTGCTGCCCATCTCCTACTGGAAACTCACCGAAGCCGAAGTGGTTGCCCACTACAAGGCGGTGGGTACGGCCATCGACATTCCGATCATGCTCTACAACAACCCGGGCACCAGCGGCACCGACCTGTCGGTGGAGCTGATCCTGCGCATCCTCGGCGAAGTGCCCAATGTGACCATGGTCAAGGAAAGCACCGGCGACATCCAGCGCATGCACCGCCTGTTCAAGGCCACCGATGGCCAGGTGGCCTTCTACAACGGTTGCAATCCGCTCACCCTGGAAGCCCTGGTAGCTGGCGCCACAGGCTGGTGCACCGCCGCGCCCAACCTGATCCCGGCGCTGAACCTGGCGCTGTGGGACGCAGTGCAGCAAGGCGACCTGGCCGAAGCCCGCACGCTGTTCTACCGCCAGTACGAACTGCTGGAGTACATCACCCGCCGTGGCCTGCCTACCACCATCAAGGCCGGTTTGAACATGCTCGGCCACGCTGTCGGCGCTCCACGCCTGCCCCTGCAGCCGCTGGATGCGCAAGGCAGCGACCATCTGAAAAGGTTGCTGGTAGAACTGGCCAACTGACCGCGACAACTGCCCGGCGGCGTCCTGCTGCCGGGCCTCACCGCAACAGCCTTGCGCCGCCTTGGCTGGCCTCGACCTGGCGCAATACCTTCGCCAGTTTCGCCACGGCCAGCGCCAGCTCGCCCGGGGTATGCGCCGCAAACCCCATCAACACTCCCGCCTCCCCCCTCGACGACGCATACAGGGCACTGAGCCCCAACAGGTCGATGCCTGCTGCCTGCGCCGCCTTCACCACCTGTTCTTCAGGCATCGGCCTGGTGAAAACACAGGGCATCTGCATGCCACCCGCCGGCACGCGCGCGACAAGAAAGTCGGACAACTGCGCCTGCACCCGCGCCGCCAGGGCATCGCGGCGCTCGGCATAAATCGCCCGCATCAAACGCACATGGGCACCGAAGTGCCCACCTTCGATGAACCTGGCCAGGGTCAGTTGTGCCAACGAAGCCGTATGCCCGTCCTGCAACGTCCGCGCTGCGGTCATCGGCCCGACCAGTTGCGGCGGCAGGACCATGTAGGCAATGCGCAAGCCGGCGAACAGCGACTTGGTGAACGTGCCGATGTAGACCGTCCGGTCGTGGGCATCCAGGCCTTGCACGCAGGCGGTGGGCTTGCCGGCATAGTGAAACTCGCTGTCGTAGTCGTCCTCGATGATCCAGGCGCGTTGTTGACGTGCCCACTCGATCACCGCCAGGCGCCGGTCCAGGGACAAGGTCACGCCGGTGGGGAACTGGTGCGAAGGGGTCAGGAAAACCGCCCTGGCCTGGGCGGCCAAACGTGGAATCTGCGCCACCTGCATGCCATCCGGGTCCACGGCTACGGGGATGCACTGCAAGCCCGCAACAGCTAGCGCCTTCCTGGCCCCGTGGTACGCCGGGTCTTCGATTACCACCTGGTCGCCGGCATCGGCCAGCACATGGGCACACAGGCTGAACGCCTGTTGCGAACTGGTGAGGATGAGCACGCGATCGGCCGTGGCCTGTGCGCCACGCTCGAGATTGACGTAATCGGCAATCGCCCGTCGCAGGGGCTCGGTGCCTTGCGCGTCGCTGTGCAGCAGTGCCTGGGTACCCAGTCCCTTGAACACCTGCCGCTGCAGCTTTTCCCAGGTCTGCAAGGGGAAGTTGCGCGTTTCTGCCACACCCGGCGCAAACGGGCGCGGGGCGAGGAAGTTGTGCACCCCGCCATCCTGGCACAGCGCCTGCCCCCTGCGGCTGAGCGCTGGCGGCTCGCCCAGGGCTTGTACCCGTCGGCTGCGGGCGCGCGCTGGCAGTTGCTGCGCACGCGATGAAACGAAACTGCCACTGCCCACCCGGCGCTCGATGAAGCCCTCGGCATGCAACTGGCCATATGCGGCCTCCACCGTGTCGCGCGACACCGCCAGCGAGGTCGCCAACGCGCGAGAGGCAGGCAGGGCCTTCCCTACCGGCAACGCCCCTTCGAGAATCAGCTGGCGTATGGCCCGCTGGATCCGTACGTGCAAGGGCAGCGTTCGGCGCGTCGGGTCGCTGATCCAGGCTTTCACCGACTCCAGTTGTGCATGCTTGAACATTGGTATGGCCAGATATGGAAAAGTGGCAGGGCTATTCCGTCCATTCTAGCGCTATAAAAACCGGGCTTTCCAACCCTTGTGCCAGATCACCGGAGCCCCCCATGGACGCGCCTGCACATACCGCTTCAACCCCGCTACGGCTGACCGACATCCTTCACCCCGTGGTGGCGGGAATCGTTTCGGTCATTGTCAATTACGGCGGCACCTTCATCCTGGTGTTCCAGGCGGCCAGGCTGGCCGGGCTGAGCCCGGAACTGACCTCGTCATGGGTCTGGGCCGTGTCGATCGGCGTCGGCCTCAGTGGCCTGGCCCTGTCCTGGTACAGCCGCGAGCCGGTGATCACCGCCTGGTCCACGCCGGCCGCGGCGTTCCTGGTCACGGCGCTGGCCAGCGTGCCCTACAGCGAGGCCATTGGTGCCTACCTGCTGTCGGCCGCCGGCTTCGTGATACTGGGGCTGACCGGTTGTTTCGAGCGCCTGGTACGGGTCATTCCCGGCGGGATTGCCGCCGGGTTGCTGGCAGGTATCCTGTTGCAGTTCGGTATCGGTGCATTCGGTGGCCTGTCGGTCGACCCCGCGCTGGCCGGGTTGCTGATCGCGGCCTATGTGGCGTTCAAACGCTTTACCGCCCGCTATGCCGTGCCAGGCATTCTGCTGCTGGGCCTGGGCTACCTGCTACTCCAGGGCCAGGTGGACCTGGCGACACTCAAGCTGGAATTCGCCTCGCCGGTGTTCACCGTACCCACCTTCTCCGTAAACGCCGCCCTGAGTGTGGCCCTGCCGTTGTTCCTGATCACCCTCACCGGCCAGTACATGCCCGGCATGCTGGTGCTGCGCAACGACGGTTTCAGGACCAGCGCCAACCCGATCGTGGCGGTCACGGGACTGGGGTCTTTGCTGATGGCACCGTTCGGCTCCCACGCCTTCAACATCGCAGCCATCACCGCCGCCATCTGCACCGGCAAGGAAGCCCACGAAGACCCGGACAAACGCTGGGTCGCGGGTATCGCCGCCGGTGCCTGCTACATCCTCGTGGGGGTGTTCGGAGTCACCCTGGCCAGTGTGTTCATGGCCCTGCCGGCCACCTTCATCACCACGCTGGCCGGCCTTGCCCTGCTGGGCACCATCGGCACCAGCCTGACCAGCGCCATGGTCGATGCCCGCTCGCGCGAAGCGGCACTGATCACGTTCCTGGCGGCGGCGGCCAACATCAGCCTGTTTGGCATAGGCGGGGCGTTCTGGGGGCTGGTCATAGGCTTGCTGGCCTATGCCGTACTGAACGGCCGACGCCCCGGCTTCAGCCACTTTCCCCGGTAAGCGGGCTTTCCAACTCCCTGCCGTGCACCAGGTGTGCACGCCCTGCAACAGGTATCGACATGCACAAAGCTGGCCCCAGGCTTCTAACCCAGATTGCTGCCGTGCACTTCGTCAGCCATGTGCACATCATGCTGATCCCGGCGCTGCTACCCGTGCTCCCCGGCTTGCTGGGGGTAGGGTTCGTCGAACTCGGCGTGGCCCTGGCCGTGTTCAACATCGTTTCTGCCCTGGTGCAGGCGCCGCTGGGCTATGCCGTCGACCACTACGGTGCGCGCAAGGTGCTCAAGGCAGGCTTGCTGCTAGGCAGCTTCAGCTTCCTGCTGGTTGCTGTCAGCCCAGGCTATACGCTGCTGTTGGTGGCGATGGCCCTGGCCGGCCTGGCCAATGGCGTGTACCACCCGGCCGACTATGCGCTGCTGGCCAACGGCATCGAACAAGGCCGCCTGGGGCGGTCGTTCTCGATCCATACGTTTGCCGGCTTCCTCGGCTCGGCGGTAACGCCAGCGGTGTTTCTCGGCATCGCCGCCGTATGCGGCACGCAGGCAGCCCTGGCGGCAGGCGCGGCAATGGGGCTGGCCGCCTTGCTGTTGATATCGGTGCCAGGCAGTGGCGTCTATCAGGTCGCCAGGCCTGAAATCACAGCCAGCGCTGGCCGCGCAATAGCACGTGTGCGACTGCTCACACCTATGCTCGGGGTGCTGACTGTGCTGTTCATGTTGCTCAACCTGAGCACCAGTGCCATCGAGAAGTTCTCCGTAGCCGCGCTGGTCCAGGGCCAAGGCCTGACCCTGGCCTGGGCCAACACGGCGCTCACGGCGTTTCTGCTCAGCAGTGCCGTGGGTGTGCTAGGCGGCGGAGCCCTGGCTGACCGGACCCGACGTCACGGCCTGGTGGCGGCATTGGCCTTTGCCTTGGCCGCGGCGTTGACGGCGCTGGTGGCCCTGGGGCTGCTTCGGGGCTGGGGGTTGGTGCTGGTGCTGGGTGCCATTGGCTTGCTGACCGGGGTCATCGCCCCGTCGAGGGACATGCTGGTGAAGGCGGCGGCACCGAGCGGCGCCGAGGGCAAAGCGTTCGGGCTGGTCTCGACCGGCTTCAGCATCGGTGGTGCCCTCGGGCCGGTGGCGTTTGGCTGGATGCTCGACCAACGCCTGCCTCATGGCATCTTCGTGGCATCGATCGTGTTCATGCTGCTGACGGTGCTGCTGACCTTGGCACAGGAAGTGTATTCGGCCAGGAAACGTCGATACCCTGCATGAACCCTGGGCCCCGCGCAAATCCCTGTGGGAGCGGGCGTGCCCGCGAAGCAGGCGACGCGGTAGATGGCACCGGCAACGCCGGTGTTCGCGGCGGTTCGACGCGCCCGCTCTCACAAGGATTGCGCGCGTTTTGAGAATTCGAGCAATCAAGCTGCCGGATTCGCATGCACCACCCGCCCACCTGCACCCGGCCGATTGACGAACAGCACATCCAGCACACTGCCGTGCAACCCCTTCAACGCATTCCAGTTCGCGGATGCATGCACGTACCTGTCCCGCAACAATCGCTGCTCATCCTCGGTCAGCCCGGGTTGTTCGCATTCACCCAGGGCAAACGCATGCAACTTGCGGCTGATGCCCAGCAGTTCATCCGGCAGCCGATGCTCGGCCTGCCCGCCCAGTTGCGCAAACGGCACCCCCGCCCGCACCGCCAACTCACGCATGATGCTCAGGTACACCCGGGAAAGCTGCCCCGCCACTTCCCGCTCGCGGTACACCGCCGCATACACCTGCTTTTGCGCCTCATTCGGTCGGCCACCGGCAATCGGTACCTCCCAGGCCAGCACCCGCGGCCTGGGCGCGCCCATTTCACCAAAGGACGACGCCAGCAACGCACTGACCGAGGCATGCACACGCGTATGCTCGGCGCGCATACCCACCGGCACCCGCTGAGACAGCGGCTTGCACAGTAGCACCTGCTCCTGCGTGATAGCCGGGTAACCCCCACCGATGTTCGAGTGCACGCCCGGCAACACGATGTCATGGCCACTGCCAACCAGCGGGAAATTGTGCCGCTGCTCGTCCCCCGCCACCAGTTGCACCACTTGCCGGGCAATGCCCACGCCCAGGCCCAGGCGCAAGCCGGCATGGCGGTCGTCGGCAGGGTCAAAATCGCCTTGCAGCGGCGCAATGATCGCCGCCACCGTGTCGAACAGGCCGATGAAGTTGATGCCGATGCCGCAGGGCACAGCCAAGCGCTCGCCGCCGCCATCGTGCAGGAGGTTGGCCAGATGCCGCACCGCCGCCGCGCCCCGGCTGAAACCGAACAGGTCGAACTCGACCCGCTCGAGCCTTGCCCGTGGGTGCGCTTGCCCCCAGTCCCGCAGTTGCCCGGCAATCCCCGCCAGGGCCTCCTCGACCCGCGCCTCGACCCCTCTGCGCCCACACCCGGTGGCCGAGGCATAGGCATGGTCCGCCTCCCCGGCCAAGGTGCCTACGCCCTCGACGTAGCGCTTCAGATAGGCCATGGTCCCGTAGGCATTGGCCCCTTGCGTCGGGTACAGCGCATGCAACAGGGCGACGTTGCTCAAGGCATTGGCATAACTGGCCCCCTTGCTCCCCGGCGCATCCACCGGCATCACATTGTTCAGGTTGTTACCGGTGCCATCGAAGAACACGCCAAAACGCAGGGTGACCGGCGTGGTGCATGCAGTGCTACAGCTGTTCAGGTCCATCCTCATGCCTCCTGCTTGTACAAAAAGCACAAGCAGGCGCCAGCACGCTGCTGCAGACCATCAGCCAATGGCCAGCCCTATACAGGACATTTCCGAAGCTGCATGGCCCCCGGCAAGGATAAATTTCCCTGCCGCCATTGGTCGCCACCCCCCCGGATGGATTAAAGTATCACCCCTTGCCAGGGCAGCTGCCTCCAGCCGCCTGCGGCCCCACACCAGGAAACCGTCACCGATGGAACACCGTGAAGCGCTGATCGCGCTGCGCACCTTTCTTTCTTCCCAGATCCTAGGCCAGGAGAAACTGGTCGAGCGGCTGTTGATCGTGCTCCTGGCCGACGGCCACATGCTGGTCGAAGGGGCGCCGGGCCTGGCCAAGACAAAAGCCATCAAAGAGCTTGCCGAGGGCATCGAGGCGCAGTTCCATCGCATCCAGTTCACCCCCGACCTGCTCCCGGCCGACATCACCGGCACCGAAATCTACCGCCCGGAAACCGGCAGCTTCGTGTTCCAGCAGGGGCCGATCTTCCACAACCTGGTGCTGGCCGACGAAATCAACCGCGCCCCGGCAAAGGTGCAGTCGGCGTTGCTCGAAGCCATGGCCGAACGCCAGGTCAGCGTGGGGCGCAGCACCTACGACCTGTCGCCGCTGTTCCTGGTCATGGCCACGCAGAACCCGATCGAGCAGGAAGGCACCTACCCGCTGCCCGAAGCCCAGCTCGACCGCTTCCTGATGCACGTGAAAATCGGTTTCCCCGACGCGGCGGTAGAGCGGCGCATCCTGTTGCAGGCCCGTGGCGAAGCGCTGGGCGGCGAGACCAAGCCCGAGCGCCGGGTCAGCCAGCAGGCCATCTTTGCCGCCCGCAAGGAAATCCTCGGCCTGTACATGGCCGACGCGGTGGAGGAATACCTGGTGCAACTGGTGATGGCCACCCGCACCCCGGCCAAGTTCGACGCCGAACTGGCCGACTGGATCGCCTATGGTGCCAGCCCGCGTGGCTCCATTTCGCTGGACCGCTGCGCGCGCGCCCACGCCTGGCTGGCAGGGCGCGATTTCGTCAGCCCCGAAGACATCCAGGCGGTGCTGTTCGACGTACTGCGCCACCGCATCATCCTCTCGTTCGAGGCCGAGGCGGCGGGGATCGACCAGGACCGCGTGGTCCAGCGCATCCTCGACGTCGTCGCCGTTGCCTGAGCCCATGCCCACTGCGTCGCTGGCCGAACCCGGCATCCGCATCGGCCTTGCCGAGCTGATCGACATGCGCCACCGCGTGCGCGAAATCCAGCTGTTTTCCCGGCCCGGTCAGCGCAGCCCGCTGGTGGGCCTGCACCATTCCAAGCTGCGCGGGCGCGGCGTGGACTTCGACCAGGTGCGCGTCTATCAGGCCGGCGACGATGTGCGCAATATCGACTGGCGAGTGACCGCGCGTACCCAGGAGCCGCATACCAAGCTGTTCCACGAAGAGCGCGAACGTCCCATCTTCATCCTCGTCGAGCAGAGCCAGCGGCTGTTCTTCGGCTCGGGGCTGATGTTCAAGTCGGTGCTGGCGGCCCAGGCTGCGGCGCTGTTCGGCTGGGCCGCACTGGGCCACAACGACCGCATCGGCGGGTTGGTGTTCGGCGACAACGAACACCATGAAATCAAGCCCCGGCGCAGCAAGCAGAGCCTGCTGCAACTGCTCAACCGCCTGGCCAAGGTCAACCAGGCGCTGCACACCGAGGCCAACCCCGGCGCCGACAGCCTCGGCCTGGCCCTGCGCCGCGCCCGCGAAGTGCTGCGCCCTGGCAGCCTGGCCATCGTGATCTGCGATGAACGTTCGCTCAGCGCCCAGGTGGAGCAGCACCTGGCCATGCTCTCGCGCCACTGCGACCTGCTGCTGATGCCGGTGTCCGACCCACTCGACCATGCCCTGCCCGCTGCCGGCCTGCTGCGCTTCGCCCAGCGCAGCGCGCAGCTGGAGCTCGACACCCTGGACGCCAACCTGCGCCAGGCCTACCGCCAGCAGGCCGAGGCGCGTATCGAGCGCTGGGAGCTGATGGCGCAAAAGCTGCGCGTGCTGCTGATGCCCCTGAGCACCCAAAGCGAAATGATCGAGCAACTGCGCGAATACCTGAACGCCCAGCGGCCACGGAGCGCGTCATGAAGAGCAGCGGCCAATGAACCCGCTTGACCAACTGCAGCCGCTGATCGTCCCCGCGCCGATCGGCCTGTGGCCACCGGCACCCGGCTGGTGGCTGCTGCTGGCCGTGCTGCCGCTGCTGGCCTGGGGCCTGTGGCGGGTACGCCGCTGGCGCCCGGGCAAACGCCGCATCGTGCGTGCCGAACAACCCCTGGACCCGGTACGCGTGGAGGCGCTGGCCGAACTGGCCCGCTTGCCGCGCCCCTACGACGGTGCCCCGGCCGGGGCCTGGCTGCAACAGATCAACGCCCTGCTCAAGCGCCTCTGCCGCAGCCACTACCCAGGCGCCAACAGCCATACCCTCAACGGCCGCCAGTGGCTGGCGTTTCTCGACAACCGCTGCCCGGCCGCCGGCCTGACCCGCTGGATGGTGCTGGTCGAAGGCGCCTACAAACCCGAGTGCAAGCTCGATGACAAGGCCATCGCCGGGCTCAGCCAGGCCGTCGAAACCTGGATCCGCAAGCATGTTTGAACTGGCCTGGCCGTGGGTCTTCGCCCTGTTTCCGTTGCCGTGGCTGGCGCGCCTGGTGCTGCCGGCCGCCGACAGCGGCGAACCGGTGCTCAAGGTGGGCTTCCTCGACGAACTGGAAGGCCTGGCCGGGCGCCGCGCAAGGCTCAACCTGCCGACCTGGCGCCAGCAGGCGCCCTTTGTCGTCATCTGGCTGCTGCTGCTGTGCGCCGCCGCCCGCCCGCAATGGCTGGGCGAGCCGGTGCCAGTGGCGGCCAGCGGCCGCGACCTGCTGGTTGCGGTGGATGTGTCCGGGTCGATGGACTTCCCCGACATGCAGTGGCAGAACGAAGAGATCAGCCGGCTCGACCTGGTCAAGGCGCTGCTCGGCGACTTCCTGCAGGACCGCGAAGGCGACCGCGTGGGCCTGATCCTGTTCGGCAGCCAGGCCTACCTGCAGGCCCCCCTCACCTTCGACCGGCGCACCGTGCGCACCTTCCTCGACGAAGCGCAGATCGGCATCGCCGGCAAGAACACCGCCATCGGCGACGCCATTGGCCTGGCGGTCAAGCGCCTGCGCCAACGCCCGGCACAAAGCCGGGTGCTGGTGCTGATCACCGACGGCGCCAACAACGGCGGGCAGATCCACCCGCTGACCGCCGCCCGCCTGGCTGCCCAGGAGGGCGTGCGCATCTACACCATCGGCATCGGCGCCAACCCCGAGGCCAGTGGCACCCCTGGCCTGCTCGGCCTGAACCCGAGCCTGGACCTGGACGAAGCCTCGCTCAAGGAAATTGCCGACATCACCCACGGCACCTATTTCCGCGCCCATGACGGCGCCGAACTGGACGCCATCGGCGACACCCTCGACCAGCTCGAACCCGTGGCCCAGCAACCGACCCAGGCGCGTACGGCCAAAGCCTTGTATGCCTGGCCCCTGGCCCTGGCCCTGCTGCTGAGCGTGCTGCTGGTGGTGGCCGTGCAATGGCCCGACAACCTGTTGCAGCGCCTGCTGCGCAAGCCGCGCTTCCTGCAACCGCACCCGGAGTGGCGCCAGCGCCTGAAGCGCCTGCGCCTGAGGAGGCGGCGATGATCGAACTGTGGCCCGAATGGTTGCGCCCGCTATGGCTGCTGGCCGTGCCCCTGCTCGGCTGGCTGCTGTACAAACTGTGGCACCGGCGCAAGCGCGCCGGGCGCTGGCAGATGATTCTGCCGCCGGCGTTCCATGGCGTACTGCTCGGTGGTGGCAGCGGCAGCACCAGCAAGCTGCCGTGGGTGGCGCTGGGCCTGGCCTGGATGCTGGTGATCCTGGCCCTGCTCGGGCCCAGTTGGCAGCGCGTGGAAGAAAACCGCCAGCGCCCGGCCGACCCGCTGGTGATCCTGCTCGAACTGACCCCACAGATGCTCGCCGAGGACAGCCCGCCCAACCGCCTGGAACAGGCGCGGCGCAAAATCCTCGACCTGCTGGAACACCGCCGCGACAGCCAGACCGCACTGGTGGTCTATGCCGGCTCCGCGCATACCCTGGTGCCGCTGTCCGATGACCTGGCCACCACCCGCAACCTGCTCGAGGCGATCGACCCGTCGATCATGCCCAAACCTGGCCAGCGTGCCGACCTGGCCGTGCAAAAGGGCCTGGCCCTGCTGGCCCAGAGCGGCCTGGGCCAGGGCCGCCTGCTGCTGATCGGCTCATCGCTCAGCGCCCCGGAGCGCCAAGGCATCGCCCAGGCCCTCGGCCGCCAGGGCCCGAGCCTGTTGATGCTGGGCATCGGTAGCCGCGAAGGCGCACCGGTGCGCCAGGCCAATGGCGAATACCTCAAGGACGACCAGGGCGGCATCCTGTTGCCGCGCCTGGACAGCGCCAGCCTCAAGCGCTTTATCAGCGGCACCGGCGGGCGCTACCGGCATGCCCGTATCGACGACCTCGACCTGCGCGGCCTGGGCCTTTTCGACAACCCGCGCGCCGGGCGCAGTGGCGGCCAGACCCTGCAACTGGACAGCTGGGCCGACCAAGGTTACTGGCTGATGCTGCCGCTGTTGCTCCTGGCCGCCTGTGCCGGCCGGCGCGGCTGGCTGTTCTGCCTGCCGCTGCTGCTGGCCCTGCCCCAGCCCAGCCAGGCCTTCGAGTTCAACGACCTGTGGCTGCGCCCCGACCAGCAAGGTCAGCGCCTGCTGGAGCAAAACCGCCCGGCCAGTGCCGCGCGCCAGTTCCAGGACCCGCAATGGCGCGGCATGGCCCTGTACCAGGCGGGCGATTATTCTGGTGCCGCCGAAGCCTTTTCCCAAGGCGACACGGCCGCCGCCCACTACAATCGAGGCAATGCCCTGGCCCGCAGCGGTGAACTGGAAGCCGCGCTGGACGCCTACGAACAAGCCCTGGAACGCCAGCCCGACCTGCAGGCGGCGCTGGACAACCAGGCGCTGGTGCAGCAACTGCTGCAACAGCGCGAGGCCAAGGCCGAGGAACAACCGGCCAGCAGCGATGCCCAAGGCGCGCCCGGCAGCGAAACCGAAGGCAACAGCAGCTCGGCCAGCAGCCCGGCCCAGGGCACGGCCGGCGACGACGAACACGCCAGCGCCGAACAGACCGGCGAAGGCAGCAGCAACAGCCAGGCAGCACCCGGCAACCAGGCCGGCGCGGATGACAGCGTGATCCAGCCGCCGCAGCGCCCGGTATCGACCAGTCTCGATGCCGAACAGCGCCAGGCCCTGGAACAATGGCTGCGGGAGATCCCCGACAACCCGGCGGAGCTGCTGCGGCGCAAATTCTGGTATGAACAGCAATTGCATCAGGAAACCCCACGATGAGTCGCTTCGGCGTCTTTCTCCTCAGCCTGCTGTGGGCCGTGCTGGCCCAGGCCGAACCACTGCTGCAGGCCAGCGTTGACCGTACCCGCCTGGAAGCCGGCGAAAGCCTGGAGCTGACCCTGGAAAGCCAGGACGTCACCCAGTTCGGCAAGCCCGACCTGCGCGCGCTGGAGGGTGACTTCGAAGTGCGCGGCACGCGCCAGCTCAACAGCCTGCACAGCCTCGACGGCGAAACCCGCGCCAGCACCCGCTGGATCATCACCCTGCTGCCACGGCGCAGCGGCAGCCTGCGCATCCCCGAGCTGCAACTGGGCCAGTCACACAGCCAGGCCATCGAACTGCAAGTGCTGCAGGCCGACGCCAGCCGCCAGGACAGCGCCTCGCAGGTGTTCATCGAAGCCACGCTCGACAGCAACGAGGTCTACGTCCAGGCCCAGGCCGTGCTTACCCTGCGCATCTACCACTCGGTGGCGCTGTATGACGACAGCAGCCTCAGCCCGCTGCAACTGGAGAACGCCAAAGTCGAACCGCTGGGTGAATCGCGCACCTATGAAAAGGAAATCAACGGCGTCCGCCATGGCGTGATCGAAACCCGCTATGCCGTGTATCCCCAGCAAAGCGGCACCCTCGACATCCCGCCGCTGACCTTCACCGCCACCGCCGCCGCCAGCCCGGACGAAGCCCCACAAGCCAACGGCACGGCCCGGGCCGGCCGCCAGGTGCAGGTCAGCTCACTGCCATTGCGCCTGGCCGTACGGCCGATTCCGGCGGCCTGGCCAGCTGGGGTGCCGTGGCTACCTGCCCGCAGCCTGACCCTGGAAGAGCACTGGAACCCCGACCCTGGCAACCAGCAGGTGCAGATTGGCGACTCGCTGACCCGTAACATCACCTTGCGTGCCGAAGGCTTGTCCAGCACCCAGCTGCCACCGCTGCCAGCCACCGAAATCACCGGCCTGCGCCGCTACCCCGACCAGCCGTTGCTGCGCAACGAAATCAGTGACCGCGGCATGATCGCCAACCGCGAAGAGCGCGAAGCCCTGGTGCCGACCCACAGCGGCATGCTGGCCCTGCCGGTGCTGGAAGTGGCCTGGTGGAATACCCGCGAAGACCACCTGGAGCACAGCAGCCTGCCGGCGCGCACGCTGAACGTGCAGGACAACCCGGCACTGAGCGCCGACACCCCGGTCGGCGACAACAGCAGTGCCAGCGGCTTGCTGTGGCCATGGCAGCTGGCCACCCTGGTGTTCGCCCTCACCACCGTGCTGGGCTTTGCCCTGTGGTGGCGAGCCCGCTCGCAGCCAGCGGTACTGCGCGCCGCGCAGGCCGGGCCAAGCCCGCGTACCCTGCTGGACGACCTCAAGCGCGCGTGCCAGGCCAACGACCCGCAGGCGACCCGCCAGGCGCTGGACGCCTGGGCACGCCAGCAGCCGGAGACCCTGGCCGAGATGGCGGCGCGCTTTGTGCCACTGTCGGATGCGCTGGATGGCCTGAACGGGGCGTTGTACAGCGAGAGCGGGCAGTATTGGCAGGGTGAGGATTTGTGGCGGGCGATCGGTACGATTCCGCCGGCTGAGCAGGTATTGCTGCCGACCGGCGAGAGCGGCAACTTGCCGCCGCTCTATCCCAAGTAATCGGCTGCCGGTGCGGGCCTCTTCGCGGGCATGCCCGCTCCCACAGTCACCGCGCCGGCCTGGCTGCTTACACGATCCCTGTGGGAGCGGGCGTGCCCGCGAACACCGGCGCAGCCGGTGCCAGGCACTAGATCGCGTCATGGCTGCCAGGTGTTCGTCACCACATTTTCAGTGCCTGTGAGACCGAGCGCCGCTCTATCCCAAGTAATCGGCTGCCGGTGCGGGCCTCTTCGCGGGCATGCCCGCTCCCACAGTGACCGCGCCGGCCTGGCTGCTTACACGATCCCTGTGGGAGCGGGCGTGCCCGCGAACACCGGCGCAGCCGGTGCCAGGCACTGGATCGCGTCACGGCTACCAGGTGTTCGTCACCACATTTCCGGCGCCTGTGAGATCGAGCGCCGCGCGGGCGGCGCTCGATCTCACAGGCGCTGCAAATGTGATGACAAATACCTGCCCGCCCTAACCCATTCCCAG
>Ga0209676_1001493_pt1 | contig 21502 bp, 13 predicted proteins | sample AraplaCvi_mLB_r2_FD_184282 | JGI IMG/M metagenome (GOLD analysis project Ga0209676, IMG submission 184282) | Arabidopsis root microbial communities from North Carolina, USA - plate scrape MF_Cvi_mLB_r2 (SPAdes) (version 2) | ecosystem: Host-associated > Plants > Roots > Endosphere | place: USA... | reverse complement strand
CCAAACTAGATGTGTTAATATTTACATTAATCATCATATGAAATACCTTTCTATAGATACCTACAGTGTATTATAGGTTTACACTAATCCAATCAATCTAGGCAAGTAGTAATCACACTCTTTTTTTAGAATGGACTTTTATTCATAAATTTTACCCACATATAACACTATCGACAAAAAATTCCAATTAATATTTTGGGGTGTTTCTAAACCAGAATTTTCAAAAAAACCTTCCATACTTTCCACCCAGCCCTCAATGCCTTGAAGAAATTCATCTATAGATTTATTCTCCCACTCATCACTATTTTTTTAAAATCGGCTGATAATAAATTTACAAAATCTAAGAACTGTTGCTTATTAGAAACGTTTTCAATTACGTCATACCAATCCATACAAATCACACCTTTCGACTTCTACTATCGACTTTATTTTTTCTACAAATTACCGATTTGGTTCCGTCATCCATCTATAAAACAATTGGTGTTCCTCCATTTTTTGAACAGGAATCATTTTCTAATTCTGCTTTTATAAAAGGATTACTATTATCTAAAAATAAGAACCAAATTAATTTTCCTGTTTTATCATTCAATTGAACAATACCGTCTCCTCCAAAACTACCTTCTCCAATGCTTACAATAAAATCATCGTTTCATACTTTTTCAATATATCAAAATGACATACGGAATCTCCATCATTGTACTTGAAAAAACTTTCAATTGTCGATTTGCATAACACTCTTATCCATTCGTTGTTATTATCTAAAACTAGTATATCTTCATTAGAAAAGAAAAAAGCATTAATTAATGGACACTCAAAATTTTCAACCAACTTATTTATACTCATAAAATCTCCTTTATTTTTTACAAGGAACTATAGGTTTCTCTTTCAATCCTTTATCAGGAACAACTCCACCTGCTTTTTTGTTCCTTATGTCGTTAAACCGTTCTTTGAATTTCTGTCCCCAAGTCTTCCCTTTTGTAGAATCAGGATGTATGTCTTCTGCTTTTACAACATTAACTTCAAGTTTTTCTATTCCTGCATTTCCATTTTAATAACATCCGATCTCCATGTCCTCATACTGCCCCTGATACCTAAACGGAATGAAATCCTGCTCACCAGTGAACTCCACCACTCGTCCATAAATATCAAGTGCTGCTGACCAAACCCTATTACCTTGTTCATCAAAGGCTTCAACAGGAGTTCCGAGATAATCACTAATAATGCTAAAATTACCTTCACTCGTAATTTTAGCTGAAGGGATGGACCCATCATTAAATACCCATGTGACTAGATTATCATTTTCTAATCCAGTTGAATCATCCTCTGAAAAATACTCATGTAGGATTGTATTCTCATCCCACACGAATCTCATTGTCTTCTCATCAGAACTCTTCTCTATTGTCTACCTAGCGAGTCATACTTGAAAGTAACTTCTGTATTATCTGGTTTGATAACCTTCGACATCATGCTATTCCCATAGTACTCATACTTCCAAATATCACCGTTCTTCTCAAGTTTCTGAATCAGATTCCCATCACCATCATAAGAAAATGCATCTATCGTTTCAAGCAATCCACTTCCGGCACCATAGACACAATCTGTCTTTTCTTTTGTTTCATACAAATTCCCGACATCATCCACACTGCGGTTTAAGAAATCAAATTGACCGCCTTGATTGGACCAGACGAGGTTACTGAATTCATCGTAACCATAGGTAACTTTTACACCCGTTAACTCGTTCACCATGCTTCGCAATCGATGATTGGCGTCCCAATTATACGCGCGTCTTCGTGTATCGCGGTTTTGACTACTTATGCGGTGGTGTGTTGGTCTACCCATCGTATCATACTGCCATTTGCTGATGACATCCCCTGGTAAGATTCTCTCAATCTCTTGGCCAAGTTCATTGTACTGCATGGATGCTGTCCAATGGGCTTGTTCTGAGCGAGAAGCCGTGATTTGCGACACATTTCCCATCTCATTACGAGCGACATCGATTTTTGCACCTAAGCTACTCGTAATCTGTGAACGGTTGCCTAATTCATCATAACTGCTTGAAATCCAATGGTCATTCTGCCAATCCTTGATCACTTGTCCAGATGAATCTCTCTCGAACTTTACAGTCACATGCTCATTCTCAGTTTGAATTAACGAACCATTTTTGTCATAACCAAACGTTTCCCATGTGTCATCATAATAATCAGCACGAATGATTTTCCCTAGACCGTCATGCTGGTACGCTGTCCAACGATTACCTGGACGTTGAATTCTCTGAACCAATCCTGCCAAACTTCGCTCATACGTTCTTTCCATTTCATCAAAGCCGATTTCTTTGATGATATTGCCTTTTGTATCACGTTCAAACTGATACGCTTCGCCTTTTTCATTGATGACAGCGGTTAGCTGCTCCTCTGTATCATAGGTGAATTCAACTTTCTTTTCACCTTGTTCTCGGGATATTAAACTGCCTAGAATGGTGTAATCAAAGGCTACTTGCGTATGGTTATCTTTCGCAAAAACGATATCATCATAGGCATTGTACTTCAATTGAACGTCGTTTCCATCGGATTGATTTAACTTTTTCAATTGAACATATGTATTTGTATCTGTTTTTTTAAATCATACTTTTTTTAAATGCAACTTATCCATAAAACAGTTACTATCTTTTTAAACTATCAAGGTCTACTATAGGTTTTGGCTTCTCTTGTCAAAAACTTTTCCAAAATGTACAAAAAACAACCATTTCCATTTTCTAATACAAAAAAACATATGTAAAGAAGACGTATAAATACCTTCTTTACATATGTTTTAAAACTTAATAAAATACATTATTCCAAGCAAATAATATAGAATCGGTTGTAGAACGCACTATTCGAGTAAATCCTTTGGTGCTATCCCACGATTATTTGCCTTATTAGGATCTGCCCCATTCTCTAATAGATACCTTATTGTTGATGTTTCGTTATTATTTTCCATTATCGCTCTCCATAAAGGCGTATTACCTATGTTGTCTACTGCATCAATTTCAGCACCATGAGTTATTAAAACCCTAACGATATTATATCTGTCATAGATTGCTGCAAAATGCAGTGCGGTTAATCCCGATTTATCTTTATTATTAACATTACATCCAATATCCACAAGGTGATTTACAATATCTTCCTTCCCTTCGACGATTGCGGACATCAAAAACGTACGCCCATCCCTATCAACACTATCCACACCATATTTTTGTAAAAACGCATTAATTTCCTCATAATTGGATTCATTTAGCAATTTATACAACTGTGTATCATCGAATTTATTCATTTTCTTTTCTTTCCTTTCCTACACGGTTTCCCTGATTTATCTTTGTTCTTGTGAGATTGATTCAAGACAGGGTCCTCGATATGGTATAATTTAGGGTTATTCATTCTATCATTAAATTCTTTCTGAGTTAAACCTTCAGCCTCAGCTTTCGCAACCTCACGCCAGTGCTCATGACCTGGTTTATGACCAATATCATACAATCCATCTGCAATACTATATTTCCGTCTTTTTCCTCCAGATATTGGCGTACCCTCATTACTATCTAAAAAACGACCATCTTTTATTTTTGCTGTCTTTTCAATTGCTTCTCTAGTAGATTTTCTTATATATGGGCGTCTTAATAAACCAAACACATCAACTTCACATAATGTATCACTTACGTAACCATACAACGTAGGATTTCCACCCGAAAGTCCAATAGGGTCTATTTGAGTGTAATTCCCTTGTTCTGGGTCGTAGTACCTAAATCTGTTATAATACAATCCTATTTGAGCATCTTCATACTGCCCTTGATAACGGAACGGAATGAAATCCTGCTCACCAGTGAATTCTATCACTCGTCCATAAATATCAAGCTCAGCTGACCAAACTTTATTACCTTCTTCATCATAGGCTTCTACAGGCGTTCCAAGATAATCACTAATGATACTGTAATTACCTTCACTCGTGATTTTAGCTGAAGGTACGAACTCATCATTAAACACCCATGTAACTAAATTATCTACTATTTTGGAGTCAGTCTGTAAAGAATATTCAACTATATTTTCAAACTCATCTGAATTATTCCGCCTGAAATACTCATGTAGAATCGTATTCCCATCCCACACAAATCTCATTGTTTTTTCGTCAGAACTCTTCTCTATTCGTCTACCTAGCGAATCATACTTGAAAGTAACTTCTGTCTTGTCTGGTCTAATGACCTTCGACATCATGCCATTACCATAGTACTCGTACTTCCAAGTATCACCATTCTTTTCGACTTTTTGAACCAAATTTCCTTCTTCATCATAAGAAAATTTTGCATCTCTCGTTTCAAGCAATCTACTTCCTGCACCATAGACGCGATCTGTCTTTTCTTTTGTTTCATACAGATTCCCGACATCATCGACACTGCGGTGTAAGAAGTCAAATTGACCGCCTTGATTGGACCAAACTAGGTTACTAAATTCATCGTAACCATAGGTAACTTTTACTCCTGTTAACTCGTTTACCATACTTCGTAATCGATGATTGACATCCCAATTATACACGCGTCTTCTTGTATCACGGTTTTGGCTACTTATTCGATGATGTGTTGGTCTACCCGCTACGTCATACTGCCATTTGCTGATGACATCCCCTGGTAAGATTCTCTCAATCTCTTGGCCGAGTTCATTGTACTTCATCGATGCTGTCCAAACTTCTTGCTCTGAGCGAGAAGCTGTAATTTGTGACACATTCCCCATTTCATTACGAGCGACGTCGATTTTTGCACCTAAGCTACTTGTAATTTGTGAACGGTTGCCTAATTCATCATAGCTACTCGCAATCCAATGGCCATTCTGCCACTCCTTGATTACTTGTCCAGATGAGTCTCGCTCAAGCTTTACGCTCACATGCTCATTTTCAGACTCAATTAACGAACCATTTTTGTCGTAGCCAAACGTTTCCCAAGTGTCATCATAATAATCAGCCCGAATCACATTTCCTAGATTATCATGTTGATATGCTGTCCAACGATCACCAGGCCGTTGAATTCTCTGAACCAACCCTGCCAGACTTCGCTCATACGTTCTTTCTATCTCATTAAAGCCGATTTCCTTAATGATATTCCCTTTCGTATCACGTTCAAACTAATACACTTCGCCCTTTTCATTGATGACAGCGGTTAACTGATCCTCTGTATCATAGGCGAATTTAACTTTCTTTCCACCTTGTTCTCGAGACATTAAGCTGCCGAGAATGGTGTAATCAAAGGCTACCTGAGTATGGTTATCTTTCGCAAAAACAACATCATCGTAAGCTTTAATTGCACGTCGTTTCCATCTGATAGATTTGAACGTACAAGACGATTCAAGTTATCGTAACGGAATTACTCTGTGTGGCAGATATTCTTTAACTATTCTTTTCTCTAACTTATTTTTTCAAGTGTTAGATTTATACATTAATCATTTCCTAAAATAAATTTATTAAAAAAAGAGTAGCAATAAAACCCACCAGGATTTATGCCACTCTTTAGATGTAAGTATAAATTTTTACAATAGTCACCAGGGTTGTACGACCCAAAATGAAATACTAAAGGGTATAGCATCTATTGAAACTCAAACTAATTAGATACGCCTTGTTTCTTTTATACTTTTCTACTATATAAGTTAACAATTGTCAATTGTCTCTTATTCCAAAAGTATTAAATTTGCTGAGAGTTTCTATACTAACGCATAGTGATTTTCTATTGGAGTATGAAAATACTTCATTTCCATATCTGATTTTTTGCAGTCATTTACTTTATGAATTTTATCTTGTAAAAAAAGAATGATTAAAGAAATAACCCTATCAATGTCAGATAACTAAAATTCTAAATAATCCATTATAATAAGTTAAAGTATAGCCCATACATTCTGTATTAAAATGCTTATAAATTTTTTCTTCATATTTAACTAATTCGTAATATGTTGCATATTCTTTTTGTATGCTACCACTTCATTACAATGAAAAACATTTTTTCTATAAACTTATACAGAAAATACAGATACTGCAATTCCATTTCTAACAGAGAATGAAAGAAAACGGACAACTTAATAAAGATTTTTTTGGCGAATAGTAGAATCAAGTTGAACACTTTAGAAAAATAAAAACATCGTACGCGAAATCGTGTATTATTGAGGTTCCTACACCAATCAATAAGAAGGGATTTCGAATACGATGCTAGAACAGGATAACATAAAAACACGCATTAAGAAACCACGCCTTACACAGTTCCAACGTGGAGAACTTCAAGGCTACTTGAACGCTGGAATTACAAATAAGAGCGAGCTTGCGCGAAAACTCAAGGTTTCGCGTGGGACAATCTACAATGAACTCGCTCGTGGCACGACCACACAAGTAAAGAAAATTAACGGAAAACATATCTACACGACGCAATATCTTGCGGAAACAGGTCAATCTGCAACAGATCGAAACGTGGCTCGTTCTCGTAAACCGTTGAAGTTTGAACGTGTGAAGGCATTCTTGTCGTTCGTTGACGGACTGTTACTTGATCGCACAAAGACCATGTCTCCAGATGCGATTGTTGGTCTCGCGAAGCTCAAAGGGTTGTTTTCTCCAGAGGAAATGGTCTCAACAAAGACGCTCTATCACTATATCGCGCTTGGTCTTCTAAAAACTCGAAACAGTGACCTTCTCTTAAAGGTACGTCGAAATACCAAGAGTACTAAGAAAACGCACCGCTCGAATAAGACGGTTCTCGGTAAAAGTATTGAAGAACGTCCTGATAGCGTTGAATCTCGTGAAGAATTCGGTCATTTTGAAATTGACTCCGTCGTAGGGCGCAAGGATAAAGAAGATGATTTGCTATTAACCTTGATTGAACGTAAAACCCGTCGTGAATTCATCGTAAAAATGGACGGGAAAGACGCCGATTCAGTTAACTACGCACTCTCTTCAGTCCTCAAAGAATTTGGTGAATATGCATCTACTGTCTTCAAATCAATCACGGCAGATAATGGTTCTGAATTCGCGGGGTTGTCAGAAATGTTTGGTGATAGGATAGATATCTATTTCACTCATCCTTATTCTTCATGGGAGCGTGGAACGAATGAGTACCACAACGGAATCATCCGTCGTTTCATTCCTAAGGGACATGCGATTGAGGATTATAGCCGGACGCAGATTCGTATGGTTGAGGAAGCTATGAACAACCTACCAAGAAAAATGTTTGACTACAAGACACCAAATGAACTGTTTGAAGAGGAACTCCAGAAACTGGTCGCTTAAAGATCGCGGGGACACCCCGCACCCCTTGAACCTCCCTCGAAACAGAAAAGTCCCTTGTCCATCAGTCAGCTGCAAATCCTAACCTGTATTGGCTAAATCCGCAAGGGAAAGCGCCTTGCAGATCTAGCCAACACAGGTTGAACGAACTATGCCGACCGACGAACAGAAGACAAAGGAACCTCTGGGGTGTTTTTGAAAAAAGTGTTCAACTTGTAATTGCAATTTAGGTAAAGATTTTTTTCTTTAAGTAGTCCGTTTTTAACCTGCCACCACTACAAACAAGTTTAGTATACGTTCGAATATGAAAAGTTAATAAATTTATTTTGTTACTACATGTGCATTAAATCATCCAACAATTTCAAATTCAACATTAAGTTTATGTTCCTCAACAAACTTCTTCAAATTTTCACTAGCAACCCATCTAGATTTTGTGATCTTATCTCTAGTTAGATAAAATTCATTGCGAAAAACCTTAGTAACAATTGGTTTGGTCAACATTTTACTACCATCAACTAAAATTCGAAATCCAGAATTGTCATAGTCAATCCATTCTTGATAACAATTTATTTTAGTTAGATAAAAGGTTTTCACTCTATTTTTACATTTTATTTCTATTGGATAAAACATGCATTCTTGATTCAATAAAGAGGAGAACTTTTCAACAAAACGTTCAGAAAATATCGGTATACCAACTATACCGCTTAAAAAATCACATTTTTCTAAGTCTTCTTCCTTCATGCCTTCTTGAGCAGTCCCTTTCAATTCAACATAATTCAAGAACTCCCCGTCAATTGCATCTCGAACGAAATAATCGAATAATCTATCTGTATTTCCCTGAAATACAATTAAAGTATCTTCTTTTTTTAAAATAGTTTTCAAATAATAATACATTTAATTTCCACATCCCTTATATGTGCTTCTATTATTGAGACTTTTTCTCATATCATTTTGTTCATCAAGCAAAGCTTTTCGTGCTGTTTCCGCATCCCAATCCTTATCCCTAGCTATTTCATATAAATCATCTAACATTCTATGCATATGCTTATTATATTTAGAGTGCAGCTCAGGACCTAATCTAAATTGTCTATGAATAACTTTTGTTGGATGATTTGATTCATAGCGTGGTAAATACATCATATTAGTAGCGCCATTAATATTCATTCCTGATAAAATAAAAATAGGATGATTTCTTAAGTGATACGGGATAATGTGATGGCGTTCAAATCCTCGTATCGGGTCCATCCATCTAGGGTAACTATCTTTTCCTCGTAATCCAAATGGATCAAGCCATGTATTTGGATCATGTACATAGCTATAAAGTTTAATGCCACCAGATAAACCAATCGGGTCTGGCTGTGTATACATTCCCTCACTTGGAGAGTAGTATCGGAATCTGTTGTAATATAATCCTATTTCTACATCTTCATACTGCCCCTGATACCTAAATGGAATGAAATTCTGCTCACCTGTGAATTCTTTTACTCTTCCATAGATATCAAGCTCAGCAGACCAAATCTTGTTACCCTCTTCATCATAGGCTTCGACAGGCGTTCCAAGATAATCACTAATAATACTGTAGTTACCTTCACTCGTAATTTTAGCAGAAGGTACGAACCCATCATTAAACACCCATGTAACTAAATTATCTGGCATTTCGGAGTTATTCTGTGAAGAATGCTCCACCAGATTTTCAAATTTATCTGAACCTTCCTCCAAGAAATATTCATGTAGGATAGTAATCCCATCCCATACGAATTTCATTGTTTTTTCGTTTGAACTCTTCTCTATTCGTCTACCTAGTGAGTCATACTTGAAAGTAACTTCTGTCTGGTCTGGTTTGATGACTTTTGACATCATACCATTGCCATCATACTCGTACTTCCACGTATCACCATTCTTCTCAACTTTCTGAATCATATTACCTTCATCATCATAAGAGAAGGTTGCTTCTCTAGTTTCAAGCAATCTGCTTCCTGCACCGTAGACACGATCTGTCTTTTCTTTCGTTTCATACAAATTCCCGACATCATCGACACTGCGATGTAAGAAATCAAATTGACCGCCTTGATTGGACCAGACGAGATTACTGAATTCATCGTAACCATAGGTAACCCGAACACCTGTTAACTCGTTGACCATGCTTCGTAATTGATGATTAACATCCCAATTATACACGCGTCTTCGTGTATCGCGGTTTTGACTACTTACTCGATGGTGTGTTGGTCTACCCGTTACGTCATACTGCCATTTGCTGATGACATCCCCTGGTAAGATTCTCTCAATTTCTTGACCGAGTTCATTGTACTGCATGGATGCTGTCCACTGTTCTTGCTCTGAGCGAGAGGCTGTGATTTGTGATACATTCCCCATGTCATTACGAGCGACATCGATTTTTGCACCTAAACTACTTGTAATCTGTGAACGATTGCTTAATTCATCGTAGGTACTCGCAATCCAATGGTCATTCTGCCATTCCTTTATCACTTGTCCAGATGAGTCTCGCTCCAGCTTTACTTTCACATGTTCATTTTCAGTCTCAATTAACGACCCATTTTTGTCGTAGCCAAACGTTTCCCAAGTGTCATCATAATAATCAGCTCGAATGATATTCCCTAGACCATCATGTTGATATGCTGTCCAACGATCACCTGGACGTTGAATTCTCTGCACCAATCCCGCCAGACTTCGCTCATACGTTCTTTCCATCTCATCAAAGCCAATTTCCTTGATGATATTTCCTTTCGTATCGCGTTCAAACTGATACGCTTCGCCTTTTTCATTGATGACAGCGGTTAACTGCTCTTCTGTATCATAGGCGAATTTAACTTTCTTTCCACCTTGTTCTCGAGAAATCAAACTGCCAAACATGGTGTAATCAAAGGCTACTTGCGTATGGTTATCTTGCGCAAAAACGATATCATCATAGGCATTGTACTTTAATTGAACGTCGTTACCGTCTGATAGATTTGCACGTACAAGACGATTCAAGTTATCATATCGGAACTTCTCAGTAGCCCCTAGCGGATTGGTCGTTGTTGTGCAGTTACCACGAAGGTCATACGCCCATGTCGAACTTGTCCCGTCTGGCAATGTTACTTGACTTAAGTTCAAATCAGCATCATAGGCTAAGCTTACCATATGACCTTGTGCATTTGTCACCGTTTTAATTAAACATTTCTCATTATAAGAAAATTCAGTTTTTGTTCCATCTTCTAAAACATTTGCCTGTAATGTACTATCTTCATTATAAATCCATTGACGACTTCCGCCCTCTGCGTTTACAACTTGAACCAACCTATCTTTCTCATCATATTGAGAGGATACGGTACTGCCATCTGCAAAAGTAGTCGTTACTGGATTTGCCCACTCATCATAGCTAAATGTCGTCACATGTCCATCTTCATCAACTGTTTGGAGTAATTCAAAGTCCTCATTATATTGATAGCTGACTTCACTACCATCTGGATGAACAATTTTTGTACAGAGATTATCTTCATTAAAATAATAATAACTCTTATGGCCTAAGCTATTCGTAATTTCGTTATAACTCTCGTGATAAGAAAGCTCATAAGCAAGGACATTGCCATCTCCCCATGTTTTGACTACTCGTGCACCTGTAGTTGGGCCATCATAGCGCCAGAAGAAGCTATTTTTATTGCGATCTGTTTTTTGCATCATTAAGTGATTAACATATTTTAAATGCGTACTTTGTCCTAATGCATCTTGGATTTCGATTAAATCTTGCACATCATTGTAAATATAACGAACTAAGACTTCACGACTCATCTGGTTACGAAAGGCTACTTCTGTCATTCTACCTTCCTCATTGGTCGTCACCTCAAGCACTCTACCAACACTGTCGGTTACTTTGGATAGGAAGCCTTTAAGGTTATAGGCAAATTGAATATGATGGCCTTGCTCATTTCTTACTTCTTTTAACCTGTATTTTGTCTCTGTTGCTTGTTCAAATACGTATATCAATCGTGTATCATGCTCAAACAAATGATACTCCTCACCTGTATTTGTTAAGGTCATTCTTTCTCGTTTGTTAAAATACGGCAAGTTTATTGGTAAAATTGGAAATCCTATCGCGCGACCATCCGTTACAACTATCCCAATCAGGTCTTCTTCTTCAAAAATCTCTAAGGCTAGATCGTATGTAAAGTGCATACCATGACCTGACAAGCCAATGCGGCTACTATCACTGTACCATGCGCGTTCCCATGAAAGGGGGATGGGTCCAGGTAGTTCAAAGTCGATACCTTCATAAATCATACGCCCGGTAATTGTATCAACAGGATCTGAACATGTATTGGAATTTTTTTTACTTTGCCCAGCTGTACACTTTTGCTTCTTTGATCCTTTACGATTAAATTTCTTTAGTACGTCCTTGGCCATATCCTTCATACCATCTAATACCTTCGACACACCAAGCAATTCATCCATCGACGAAATGACTTTATCTGCGGCCGTCTTCACAGCCTTAGATGCTTTGTTAGCTAGTTCCGCTAGTCCCTTTACTGCATCTAACGTTTTAGATACTTTCGGATAAGCTGCCTTCATCCCTTTTGCTAAAGCTTTTGAAGCATCTATTGCCTTATCAGCACCTTTTGCGGCATCAGCAGCTTTATCTAAGAGTTTTGCTCCTTTTTTGACCTTGTAGGCTCCCTTGGCGGCATCACCAACTACTGGGATCGCACCTACTAAGTTCATGGCTGCATCCATGTAATTCCCTCTTGCTAAGCTAATTCCTGCATTCGCAATATCTGCAAATGTACCTATGACCGGAATAAATCCAGCAACATCCAATGCTGCACTTACGCCATCTACTAATTTACTAAACCAGCCTTTCTTCTCTTTCTTCTCTTCTGCCTTTTGCGGGAAGATTAAGTCAACTTTACTCATAGCTTCGATGGCTTCTTCATTTAATTTCGGTGGCTGGCTCTTCTTCTCTATACCTTCTTGCTCAATGAGCGTACTAATTAATTGTGTATCAGCGGCCATTATCACATGACTTTGTTCCTTCGCTGATATCGCAATCCAATGGTCATTTTGCCACTCCTAGATGACTTTGCCAGATGGGTCTCGTTCCAGCTTTACAGTCACATGTCATAAGCTAAGGTTTAGTTAGATGTTTATCAACAGTTTTTTCGAAGTTATGTCATTATTACGAAAGATTAAAAGGGCAATAAAATCCTTTTAAACGGATTTATTGCCCTTTATAAATTATTTGTCACATATATGAACACTCTACATAAATTTTTGTTTTAAGATTTTTAATCACTTAACTTCGATTTTAATTAATTCTTTAATACGGTTATCTTTTAGAACTTTAAGACAATGTTTATCTTTTGTTTTCTCTTCCGAAACGAAATGTAATATATTTACACATGCAACACCAAAGTAATGTAAACTAATTTGCAATATTGGTGAACGTCCTCTTGGCATCCAATAATTTCCTGAGAAAATTTTAAACAGTCTGAAATAAAAGCTTCAATCCAATTCTGCACGAGAAAATAAATCCGTAATAATAGATTCATCTTCACATGTATTTTTAAATGAAATAGCAAACTTCTCTAACGCTTTTTTATCTGAGGAATAAGCACAAAACATACCGGCTTCGGAATCAAAATTAACAATATCTTTTAAATCAGGCATTTTTTCTTCAAGAAAAACAAGTGCTAAAGAATTCCAATCATAGCCATTCCCTTCATATCCCTCATCAGATCGTATATCAAAAAGCTCTTGCTTATATTCACCAACATCTAAACATAAGGACGTAGAGCCTCCATCATGTTCCACTAAAAAAAACGGAGCTATTATCTGTTTATCATTAATATAATTTATCTTAATTCACCACCAAGCCAAGGATTAATATTTTTGCATTTCGTAACATCTATCACCGATACATGATAACTTACTCATAATATTAATTGATTACATTTTTGCCCAGTTAAATTGACGGAATTTACAACATGTATTAATGACCATATTCACTCAATTCATTAAATAACTCTTCAGCGTTTTCTTTAATTCCATTTCTATATTTTGAAGGGATTTTTTGACCGCACCTAGTATACCATGCGTCAAAAGTATTTTTCCATTCTAAAACCCTTTCTTGCTTAATACTTAAGTTTGCATCTGATTTATACTTTCTAGAAAGCATCAATAGAATGTCTATATGAACTAACATAACCTGATATGCCTTTTCAGTTTTCTTTAACCACTCATTGCTTTCTTCAATTTTTTTAATTGCCAAATTAAAATAATGAGCATTTTCTAGCTCTGCGGCTTCATTACCCTCTGGTGCCGTACTAAATATTCTCATATAATTCCCTCCTGTTATCCTTTACATTTAATTTTTTTAGGTTTATCATACATTTTATCTTTTAAATCTTTTAATGGATTATCTGAAATCCATCTCTCTTTAACCCTTCCCCTATTTTTATTCAATAAATCAGATTTATCTAACTTTTCCATTATAGAATCGTCAATATTAAATTTATCAATATTCTCTCTTAGCCTTTTTCGGATAAGAGCCCCTTCAATAGATCTGGCTTGATCATGTGTAAGATTTTCAGCCAATACTTCCATATTGGAGAATATTTTACCTGCATCAACATGCTCTGCCATTCTTATTAAAGCATCTCTACTTGTTATTCCATAGTAAATAACATTGCCCTTTTTATCAAGTAATTGGTAAACGAGTTCTCCACTTAATCCCCAGATATCAACGATTGTATTAGGGTCTTTTACGTAACCATATAAAGTAGGGTTATTCCCCGCTAGTCCTATTGGGTCTTGTTGTAAATATACACCATCTACTGATGAATAATAACGGAATCTATTGTAATTCAATCTAATTTCTACATCTTCATACTGCCCCTGATACCTAAATGGAATGAAATTCTGCTCACCTGTGAATTCTTTTACTCGTCCATAGATATCAAGCTCAGCTGACCAAATCTTGTTACCCTCTTCATCATAGGCTTCGACAGGCGTTCCAAGATAGTCACTAATAATACTGTAGTTACCTTCACTCGTAATTTTAGCAGATGGTATGTACCCATCATTAAACACCCATGTAACTAGATTGTCTGGTATTTCAATCTTGTTCTGCGAAGAATACTCCTCTAGGTTTTCAAATTTATCTGAATCATTCTGCGAGAAATACTCATGTAGGATGGTGTTCCCATCCCAAACGAAACTTGTTGTCTTTTCTTCTGAAGACTTCTCTATTCGTCTACCTAGCGGGTCATACTTGAAAGTAAATTCGGTCTTGTCTGGTTTGATGACTTTCGACATCATGCCATTGCCATAGTATTCGTACTTCCACGTATCACCATTATTTTCGACTTTCTGAACCAGATTACCTTCATTATCATAAGAAAATATTGCCTCGTTCGTTTCAAGCAATCTACTTCCTGCACCATAAACACGATCTGTCTTTTCTTTTGTTTCATACAAATTCCCGACATCATCGACACTACGGTGTATGAAGTCAAATTGACCGCCTTGATTGGACCAGACGAGATTACTAAATTCATCGTAACCATAGGTAACTTTTACGCCTGTTAACTCATTTATCATGCTTCGTAAGCGATGATTGACGTCCCAATTATACACGCGTCTTCGTGTATCGCGGTTTTGACTATTTATTCGATGGTGTGTCGGTCTACCTGCTACATCATACTGCCATTTGCTGATGACATCCCCTGGTAAGATTCTCTCAATCTCTTGACCAAGTTCATTGTACTGCATGGATGCTGTCCAATGTTCTTGCTCTGAACGAGAAGCCGTGATTTGTGACACATTGCCCATTTTATTTCGAGCGACATCGATTTTGGCACCTAAGCTACTTGTAATCTGTGAACGGTTGCCTAATTCATCGTAGGAACTCGCAACCCAATGGTCATTCTGCCATTCTTTCATGATTTGGCCAGATGGGTCACGCTCTAGCTTTACGGCCACATGCTCATTTTCAGTCTCAATTAAGGAACCATTTTTGTCATAAGCAAACGTTTCCCATGTGTCATCATAATAATCAGCACGAATGACATTTCCTCGACCATCATGCTGGTACGCTGTCCAACGATCACCAGGACGTTGAATTCTCTGAACTAATCCTGCCAGACTTCGCTCATACGTTCTTTCCATCTCATCAAAGCCTTTTTCCTTGATGATATTCCCTTTCGTATCACGTTCAAACTGATACGTTTCGCCTTTTTCATTGATGACAGCGTTTAACTGCTCTTCTGTATCATAGGTAAAATTGACTTTCTTTCCACCTTGTTCTCGAGCCTTCAAGCTGCCAAGAATGGTATAATCAAAGGCTACTTGCGTATGGTTATCTTTCGCAAAAACGACATCATCATAGGCATTGTACTTTAATTGAACGTCGTTTCCATCTGAAAGGTTTGCCCGTACTAGGCGATTCAAGTTATCATATACGAACTTCTCTGTAGCCCCTAGCGGATTCGTCGTTGTTGTGCAGTTACCACGTCGATCATATGCCCATGTCGAACTCGTCCCGTCTGGCAATGTCACTTGACTTAAGTTCAAATCAGCATCATAAGCTAAGCTTACCATATGACCTTGCGCATTTGTCACCGTTTCGATTAAATATTTCTCATTATAGGAAAATTCAGTCTTTGTGCCATCTTCTAAAATATTTGCTTGCAATGTGCTATCTTCATTATAAACCCACTGTCGACTTCCGCCCTCTGCGTTAACTGCCTGAACCAGCCTATCCTTCTCATCATACTGAGAAGATAAGGTGCTACCATCTGCAAGAGTAATCGTTACTGGATTTGCCCATTCATCATAGCTATATGCCGTGACACGACCATCTTCATCTACTTCTTGCAGTAATTCAAAGTCCTCATTATATTGATAGCTAACTTCACTACCATCTGGGTGAACAATTTTCGTACATAGATTATCTTCGTTGAAATAGTAATAACTCTTATGGCCTAAACTATTCGTAATTTCGTTATAGCCCTCGTGATATGCAAGCTCCCCTGCAAGGACATTGCCATCTCCCCATGTCTTGATGACTCTTGCACCTGTAGTCGGCCCATCATAGCGCCAGAAGAAGCTATTTTTATTGCGATCCGTTTTTTGCATCATTAAGTGATTCACATACTTAATATGTGTACTTTGCCCTAACGCATCTTGGATTTCGATTAAATCTTGTCCATCATTGTAATCATAGCGAACTAAGACTTCACGGCTCATCTGGTTACGTAAGGCGACTTCTGTCATTCTGCCTACCTCATTGGTTGTAACCTCAAGCACTCTACCAACACTGTCGGTTACTTGAGTTAGGAAGCCTTTAAGGTTATAGTCAAATTGAATATGATGGGCTTGCTCATTTCTTACTTCTTTTAATCGGTATGTTGTCTCTGTTGTTTGTTCAAATACATAAATCAATCGTGTATCATGCTCAAACAGATGATACTCCTCGCCTGTATTTGTTAAGGTCATTCTTTCTCTTTTGTTAAAATACGGCAAGTTTATTGGTAAAATTGGAAACTCGACTGCGCGACCATCCGTCACAACAATCCCAATCAGGTCATCTTCTTCAAAAATCTCTAAGGCTAGATCGTATGTAAAGTGCATACCATGACCTGACAAACCAATCCGACTACTATCACTGTACCAAGCGCGTTCCCATGAAAGGGGGATAGGTCCAGGCAGTTCAAAGTCGACGCCCTCATAAATCATACGCCCTGTGATTAAATCGACGGGTTCAAAGCCTCTTTTACAGAATTTTTTACTTAACCCTTGTGTACAATTAAATTTCTTTAATACCCCATGATTAAATTTTGTTAGCCCAGCTTTAGCCATAGCTTTCATTCCGTCTACTGCCTTCGACACACCGAGCAATTCATCCATCGACGAAATGACTTTATCTGCGGCCGTCTTCACAGCCTTAGATGCTTTATTAGCTAGTTCCGCTAGTCCCTTTACTGCATCTAACGTTTTAGATATTTTCGGATAAGCTGCCTTCATCCCTTTTGCTACAGCTTTTGAAGCATCTATTGCCTTATCAGCACCTTTTGCAGCATCAGCAGCTTTATCTAAGAGTTTTGCCCCTTTTTTGACCTTGTAAGCTCCCTTGGCGGCATCACCAACTACTGGAATCGCACCTACTAAGTTCATGGCTGCATCCATGTAATTCCCTCTTGCCAAGCTAATTCCTGCATTCGCAATATCTGCAAATGTACCGATGACAGGAATAAATCCAGCGATATCCAGCGCTGTACTTACGCCATCTAATAAGCTACTAAACCAGCCTTTCTTCTCTTTCTTCTCTTCTGCCTTTTGCGGGAAGATTAAGTCAACTTTACTCATAGCTTCGATGGCTTCTTCATTTAACTTCGGTGGTTGACTCTGCTTCTCTATACCTTCTTGATCAATGAGCGTACTAATTAATTGTGTGTCAGCGGCCATAATCACATGACTTTGTTCCTTCGCTGATATCGCAATCCATTCTTCCGCCTCAACGGCTAACTCTTTCATTCCACTTATTTCAAGTGTTTCATCAGCCGCTAGCATGATGGTGCTGTTACTTTGAAATGTTACGCCGTCTCCATCATCCATCTTTAAGTCCAAGACACCATCTACTGCACTAAAAGTAATATCACCAACACCTAATGTCACATCTTTCCCAACATTGGTCGCCAATGATTTAACGGTAGTATCCGCCATTTTCTTCGTCTGCTTTTGCCCGCCCTCTGGCGTGGCTGGATTAACACGCACCGAGCTAATAACGATAGCTTCTTCTTCAACTGCACTTGGAAAATGCAATTGAGCACGTGCTCCTGTTTGAGGCATTAAATACATAACACCATTGGCATCTGCTGAATAAGCAAACCAATGTGCTTTTGCTTGATCCTGGCTTTTATCTATATCTAAATGAATTTTAACGGTGTTTTGCGTAACATCAATGATCTTTCCTGTAAACGCTGCACCAATGAGATCTAAATTACGCACTAACCGCTGACGAATACTTTTCTCTGGTTGGGCAGTATATTGAAACTTCAACACGCCATCATCAAGATGGGTTTCCCTAGCCGTTACGATATAGGAATTCCCCTTGAATTGTACCAACGTGCCCAACTCATGGGCCTCTGTGCTTTCAAACTCACAAAAAGTATAATCGGCTTCACTCACATCCGTACCATCGTTTTCAGTAATCAACCGATATGCATCGACGTCCATACGTACTATAGAAGGCAGATGGTCGATCGTTATGCTTTTTCTACTTTGAGGTGTACCAAGCCAAAATCGAGCACCTTTTCCTTTTAAATCAGGAAAAACAACCGCATGCAAACGGGAGGCCATTCTTTTAATGAATTCCCAATCTGTTTCTAAGTATTGAATCGCAATACTACCAATGGCTTGACCGTTAGAAGCTTGGTCGATGTAATCCCCATTAGGATAGGCGCTTACGATGTTTTTTATTAACTGCACGTACGTCATGTTCACATCTTGAAAAGAACGTGAACGCTTTGCAATATCCATATTTGCTGTAAATGATACAGCCTCAACAGAGACATAGTGCACCCCTTGTGATGCTTGCAACTCCGCATTATCGATTCTTCCTGAGAACAATATGGCACTGTCTCGTCCGAATTTCACAACCACTTCATCTGTTTGATTGACCCGCTGAATATATTTTTGCGCTTGCTCTTCAGCAATCATTCCCGTAAAGTACAACCTCGCATGGTCATTGGCCTTATGTTTGATGGTTAGTTTATCTAAATGTATGAGAGGATAAGGCCATTCGAGCACAAGATCCTCATACGTACTAACCGTGTGTACTTCCTTTTCTTCTAGCGATTTCATTACTTACCTCCTTTCAATCAACATCGTCTTTTAAAAACCTTGTTTCGGTATTTCTACTTCCTCTTGACCGTCATGAATAATTTCGATTTTGCCTCCACCTGCTGAGCATTGCGTATGGCAGCGGCTTAATAACGCTTGCTTCCCCTCGACATTGACATTTTCCATACCTTCCATCCAATCAATGGAACATATTGGTGTACATGGCTTTTGCAACTGTAAACAAACACCAAAGGTTGGGATGTTATCAGGGTTTCGATCCCCTACATTCATGACGGCTTTCTCTTTAATATAAACACCATGATCTTGCGGCAAATTTAAATAATTGAGGTGGCTACCAAACTCACAAGAAATGATTGCTCCATGTACGACATAACTAAATTGCTCTTGTTCTGAACCTTCTGTTTCCAAACTTTCTACAACTTGAGCCATTAAATATCCTTCCTTTCGTATCGATTGAACAATGTTTCAAACTATGACAATGTTTTGGAATGATTTATTAGAATGATCTATCGTCCTTGTAGTTTTACTCGCTGCAACTGAATCCCGAGATATGGTCGTCGTAGCATACTTTCTGCCACGTCTAAATTGACGATGGTGAACGATTCCTTTTTGCCGTCGACTTGAAAAATACAATCTAGTTCCACTTTCTTCGGGTCAATTACGAGCTCCTTTATTTGTCCGTCTGGATAATAAGCTGTCTCATCAGAAATACAGTTCTTCTTTACAATGTCCATAAGCCAATGCACACGCTGTGTTCCTTTCTTTACATCCGTAAAGACAATGGCTGTAAATTCTAAGTTATCCTCATATTTCACCAATAGCCCTTTTAAATCATCAGACACGATTCTTCGAGGCTTCTCTAAATAATCCAGATATACCCCATTCTCTTTTTCTATTACTTCCCCGAATACAGATGAACAGACAAAGTTATCATCGAGGTCTGTCTTGAAAGGAATAATTGGATTTGTAATGCTTTGATCTTGCCGAACAATAAAATACTCCATCTTTTCCTCCTGTAACTCTCATTTCTATTGATTTCAACGTTAATGAATCCACTGAATGTCTTTTATCTGGTCTGGGCTAAATAGACACTTCTCTTGATCGCGTTTAAAGAAGATAGCCCCTTTTAAATTGGCACCTGTAAAATTGGCGCCTGCAATTTGTGCAAACACAAACCGTGCATTTTCCAAATTCGCATGACTGAAATCAGTACCTAAGTAACACGCAACCTCGTCATCGGGAAGCATCAACGTTTTTCCCTGTGCATGCGTAAAATTAGCGCCTGCTAAATTGGCATTTCGAAAATCTGCATCTTGAATGGCTGCATATGAAAAATCAACATTCGCTAAGCTACAATCTACAAAACTAGTCCCGACACAAACACTTTGTTTCATGGAAGCCCCTTCTAAGTCGCTGCCATTGAAATTCGCATAAGAAAAGTCCATTTGGTCGAAAAGTTTTTGCTGTAATGGTAGGCTTGAGAAGTTTTCAAACGTATATGATTTATCCATCTCATTTTTCCCTAACCACGACAGAAGATTCTGTTCCACCCGTTCCCGTTCGTCAAACATCGCAACATCTTCACTAAATCCTTTATATTCCCCGACACGAAATCGCAAACATGCTGCTCGTTGGAAATCTATTTTAGGTACGCTTTCTTGTTGATAGCGAAAAAGATAGCGTACCAATTGAATGATATACTGATGAAACAAAATCACAGTTTGTTGAATAATTCCACGAACGTCTGCTGCTTGGATAGCGAGATATGGCTTTCTTTCTTTTTCAAGCGTTTTGTGTAAATCTATAATCGCCTCACTAAGCCATTCAGCTTCATATTGGGCCGTACATTCTCCCCAGTCGTAGTACCATTTTTCTCCATACGCTTCTAGCAAATACGTACACTTGTTTTCTAGTAATGATGTTCGCAGCAATGAAAAATGAATAAAGGCAACTGGCGCTAGCTTATCTTGCTCTTGCTGATCTCTAATAATTGCAAACAGTTGTTCAAGCGAGTGAATGATTGGTTTTAGTAAGACTTCCTTCTCTTGGCGAAACTGTCGATCAACCTTCTCTTGTAATCGGCTGATATGAACTGACACGCATTCATCCATAAAATGCTGTAATGCTTCTTCTCGTTTCATGCGTCCACATCCTCACTAATTTGCTCGTACTTCTGTTCCTTTAATCTCCATTTTGTCTTCCATCTTGATTGAACTGTCTTTACAAGTCATTTCTATTTTCTCGCTCGCATTAATCATAATTTGCTTCGCATTGATGGCGACTTTATCTGTTGCTTGTAAAGTAATATTTTTATCACTTATGATGGAGATCCCATTATCATCCATAAGCGAAATCATCAATCCTCCAC
>Ga0209676_1001492_pt1 | contig 21515 bp, 17 predicted proteins | sample AraplaCvi_mLB_r2_FD_184282 | JGI IMG/M metagenome (GOLD analysis project Ga0209676, IMG submission 184282) | Arabidopsis root microbial communities from North Carolina, USA - plate scrape MF_Cvi_mLB_r2 (SPAdes) (version 2) | ecosystem: Host-associated > Plants > Roots > Endosphere | place: USA... | reverse complement strand
GATCGTGCCGCACCTGATCCGCCCGCTCACCGACCGCAGCCCGTCGGCAATCCTGCTCCCCTCGGCGATCGGCGGCGCGGCGCTGCTGACGCTCGCCGACCTGGGCGTCCGGATCATCCCGACGACGAACGAGCTGAAGCTCGGCGTCGTCACCGCGTTCCTCGGCGTCCCGGTCTTCCTTGTCCATCTCATGCGGGAGCGACGGCTATGGTGACCATCACGCTGGACCATGTCGGCGTAACGCTCGGCCGCCGCGCCGTGGTGCACGATGTCAGCGCCGAATTCGGCCCCGGCACGCTGACCGGGATCGTCGGCCCCAATGGTGCGGGCAAGTCGACGCTGGCGCGCGCGATGCTCGCGCTTGTGCCGGCGACTGGTTCGGTGCGCGTTGACGGGGTCGATGCCTCCGCGATGCCGCGCGGCGACCTTGCGCGCCGCATCGCTTACGTGCCGCAGGGGCAGACCTTGCATTGGCCGCTCACCGTCGAGCGGCTCGTCGGGCTGGGCCGCCTGCCGCACCTCGCGCCGATGTCGCGGATCGCCGACGCCGATACGGCGGCGATCGAGCGCGCGATGGAGCGTGCCGATGTGCTCGAGCTCCGCGACCGGATCGCGACCGAGCTGTCGGGCGGCGAACGCGCGCGGGTGCTGTTTGCGCGAGCACTGGCGGTCGAGGCGCCGGCGTTGATCGCCGACGAGCCACTTGCGAGCCTCGATCCCGGACATCAGATCGACGTGATGGACATGCTGCGCGCCGAAGCGGCTGGCGGCGCGCTGGTGATCGCGGTGCTGCACGACCTGACGCTCGCAGCGCGCTATTGCGACCGCCTGCTGCTGATCGACGAAGGGCGGATCGTCGCTGACGGCACGCCTGCCGAAGTGCTGACAGCCGAGCGTCTGCGTGCGGTTTACGGGATCGACGCCGCGGTCGAGACGGACGGCGAATGGCCAACGATTACCTTGTTCGGGCGTGCCCGGTGAACGCCGCGACGCAATTCGCCGGGCAAGGCTTTGCCGCATTGTCGCTGTTCGATGCCGGGCAGGTCCGCGCCGCGGCGGACGATATCGCCGAGCATATCGACCGGGTCGCGCAGGCGCTTTACCTGCCGTTCGAACAGAGCTGCCCCGACGCGCCGCTGGGCGAGCGGATCGACCAAGTTTATGCGAAGGAACGCAGCGTCGCGAACCTGCTACGCGTTGCCATCTGCACCGATGCGCATCGCGGCGAACGGCTGCAGGCGCTGGCGAACGATCCGCGGTTGATCCGAGCTGCCGAAGAGCTGAGCGGGCGCGCGCTGGCGGGCAAGATCGTGCGCGTACGCGCGAGCATCGCCTGCTTTCCCGAGCATCGCCATGCCTGGCACAGCGACGTCGCACGCGACGACGGCACCGGATGCGGCAAGGTGCTCGTCACCGCATGGATCCCGCTGGGCGATGCCGGCCCCGCGCGCGGCGGGCTAGAGGTCGCCGCGCGGCGCCAGCCCGCGCCGCTCGCGAGCGAGGGCGACGACGGATATGAAATCCCCGAATGGCGGCTCGCCGGATTGCCGCGCGTTCAGCCCGAGTGCCCGGCGGGGACGGCCCTGTTCCTCGATCGCTTCACCCCGCATCGTACCTTGCCAACGCGCGGCACGCGCTTTGCGCTCGTAGTCTGGATGAAGGCGGCCTAGCGGGCGGGTTCGACGCGGACGGTTCGGCTCGCGCGCTTACCGTCGGCGGAGCGGCTGCGCAGATCGGCCGCGCCGCTGACCGGCACTGGCCCCGAATAGTGCGTCCACGCGCCGCCCCCGATGCGATATTCGACGGTTGTGCCGGGGAACATGCTGTTCGCCTCGAGCTTACCGCCCACGATCCGCGCACCGGGAGGGGCGACACGATAGGCGATCCCCATCCGTTCGAGCTGAGGGAACTGCGCCGCAACGCGCCCGGCGAAATCCTGCCAGCCCGCCTTCAGCTTTGCGGCGTCGACGCGCTTGTCGCCCCATTCGTAGCTCGCACCCGCCTGGTATGCCGGGGTCCACGGCGCCGGGCTCCACGCGCGCTCGGCGAGCGCGAGTAGACGCGGGAAGAGCATATAGTCGACCTGCGCGTCCGTGCGGATCGTCTCGCTCCATAGCTGTGCCTGCAATCCCGCAACGCGGCGCCCCGGCTGCAACACCGGCTTGTCTTCGATCGCCTTGCCCTCGGCCTGAATGTTGCGAATCGTCGCGGCGTTGGCGGGCAGATTGGCGGGCATGAAGCCGAAGACCTGATAGGGATCGACGCCGCGCGACGCCCAGTTGTAACCGCCCTCTTCCGGGTTCGGCGCATAGGGCATGTCGAAATAGCCGAGGTCGGGGATCGACAGCACGGCCTCCCAGCCGCGGTTCATCTGGTCGTGCGCCTCGCGGATCGCGCCCGCGTGGAGCACGCCCCAGATGTTCGTCTGGACCTTCTTGGGCATCGCAGCGCTTTCGGTGTGCCCCATGCCGTCGCTCCAGCCGCCGGCTTCGAGCCCCTTGGCGGCGAGGCTCTGGCTCACACGCTCGATGAAGCGCGGGGTGAGCTTGCCCGCATCGCCGCCATTTTCGGCGATCATCGCCTTGCACGCGGGCGATTTGACCCACGCACCCGCAGTCTCGTCGGCGCCGAGGTGGAAGGTCTTGAGCGGCGCGCCGGCCTGTTTGTGCATGTCGGCGAGCGCATCGACCACCGTGTCGACGAAGCGATAGGTCGCGGAGAGGCAGACGTTCAGCGTGTTGTCGCTGTAATTCTGGATGCTGCGATATTCGGTGGTGTCGGCGGGGTCGATCAGCCGGTAGGCTTCGGCCTCAGCATTCTTTCCCGCCGCGGTCAGCCGTGCGGCGCGCACCTCCATCGCGCGGATCGCGGCGCGGCTGTGGCCGGGCATGTCGATCGACGGGATGACCTCGATCTGCCGCGCCGCCGCCGCCTGTACGATCGCGACATAGTCGGCGACGCCGAGGTAGCCGTTGACGCCGCCGGTGCCGTCGGGTCCGGCGCCCAGTTGCGGGAGCAGGCACGTCGCCTCGGCGGGGTCGTGGCAACGTTTCGAACCGATTTCGGCGAGTTCGGGAAGCGTGGGAATCTCGATACGCCAGCCTTCATCGTCGGCGAGATGGAGATGCAGCTTGTTGAGCTTGTACGCCGCCATCGCCTCGACGAGTTTCAATATCTCGGCGCGGCTGTGGAAGTTGCGGCCGAGGTCGATGTGGAGCCCGCGGAAGCGATATTCGGGGGCGTCCTCGACATGGAGCGGCGCAAGCTTGCCCCCTTCGAACGCCGCCTGCTGCGCGAGCGAGCGCAGCGCATGGCTCGCGCCCGCCGCGTCGCCCGCGGCGATCGCAATACCCGACGCCTTGACGTCAAGAACATAGCTCTCGGGCTTCATCGCCGTATCGACACGGATCGCCAGCGGCACCGCGCCGCCCTCAGTCACACCGAGCGCCGCCAGAGCGGGCGCGATGGCGCTTCGGTCGAGACCGGTCAGCATCGGCGCGACGCCGCGGCCGAGGTCAATGGCCCTGCCCCTGCCCCGCGTCGCTTTGAGCGGTTTGGGCAGGATCGCGATACCTGTCGCTTCGGGCGCCTGCCGCTCGGCCTGCAGCGCAAAGGCGCGTTCGGCGGTAAGCCAGCGCGTCTTGTCGGGGGCGCCCTTGGTCGCGAGTTTCGACTCGTCGGTCATCGGCGCGACGAAGGGCAGGAATTCGAGACCCGTCTCGGGATCGAGCACCGGCCGCGTCGCGGCGATCGTGTGCGGTTTCAAGCCGTCGGCGACGAGATAGGCGTTGGGCATCGCGAACGCCTTCGAGAAGTTGGAGCCGGTGCCCCATAGCCTGATCTCGTGCTTCGAGCCCGGGCGCAGCGTGACGCCTGGCTTCAGCATCAGTTGCTGCACATCGCCGTTCACAAGCCGATGCGTGAAGATGTCACTCTCGACCAGCGGGAGCCGATTAACGAAGCTGAAATAGAGCGAAAGGCCCTGTGTCGGCAGCGCCTCGGGCAGTTTTTCGGGGATCGTCAGCGTGATCGTCGACAGGAAGCAACCCTCGATACCGGTCGGGCACGCCGGACCATTGTCGACCACCTGATAGCGGTAACCCAGCGTGTCGGCGAGGCGGTCGAGCGAGGTTTGCGACGATGTGTCTGCCGCCAGAGCCTGAGGCGCGGCCAGCGCTGCAATCGCGATCCCCATCGACCCCAAGGCCCGCATTCCTATTCTCCCGATCGATAATTTGTATCTAATTTGTCATGTCACAACTGACCGGTCAACGCCTTTCAATCTGGCTGTTTTGGTGGAATAAACAGGAAAATCCCCGAACACCCTGGGTTTCGCCTCAGAAAGACGGCTTGATTGGTTTTATATTAGTATTGTCATCAAGCCTACGCAAAGCGCCGCAATCGCCCCGTTCGCGCAACGGCAGTCGGCGAGAACTATTCGCAACAGATTGACGCGACGATACCAATGCAACACATAAGGCCATGGCGCTGGTCCTATCGACTGGAAGCCCTCGTAACCGGATGGAGCAACGTCCTTGTCACTGATCGAACGCGTGGGGCCGCTGCAGAAGGACGATCCCACCCCGCTGTACCTTCAGTTGCAGAAGATCCTGCGCGACGCGGTCGAGGGGCAATTGGTCAAGGCCGAGGAGGCGATCCCGACCGAGCGCGACCTCGCCGAGGAATTCGACGTATCGCGCATCACGGTACGCAAGGCGATCGACGGGCTGGTTGCCGACGGTATCGTGACACGGCGCCGCGGCGCGGGAACCTTCGTCACCCGGCCGCGCGTCGAGAAAAGCTTTTCGAAGCTGACCTCCTTCTCCGAAGACATGGTCTCGCGCGGGCGAAAGCCGTACAGCGAATGGATCAGCAAGACCGCGGGCGCGGTTACGCCCGAGGAGGCGCTGTCGCTCGGCCTGTCGCCGGGTTCGCTCGTCTACCGCTTTCACCGCATCCGCTATGCCGACGACACCTCGATGGCGCTCGAATATGCGACGATCCCGGCCTATTGCCTGCCGTCGGTGGAGACGGTCGGGGCGTCGCTGTACGAGGCGCTCGAAGCCGCGGGGCATCTGCCCGTGCGCGCGCTCCAGCGGCTGCGCGCGGTCGCGTTCACCGCCGAACAGGCCGAGATATTAGGGATCGAGACGGGCACGCCCGGCCTGTTCATCGAACGGCGCGGCTTTCTGGCCGACGGCCGCACCGCCGAGTTCACCCAAAGCTATTATCGCGGCGACGCCTATGACGTCGTTGCAGAACTGAACGGCTAGGCGCCGGGGCGCCGCGCAGTCGGCGCCTATTGCCTTCGCGTCACCCTATATAAGACCAATTTCCGGCAAGGGGCGCTGCGCTGCAGCCGCCCCGCCCTCAACCTACCGCACATTCAGAACGCGTCGGAATGGTAGTGTTGCACACGCAAAGTCACGAAAATTCACTCTTCGCAAACATACATCTTGATGAGACCTATATAACCTATATAGTACCAATACATCGAGTGGCTGGACGCCGCCGACCGGGAGACGAGATTCTATGACGCCGAACGCCGCATCGGACGAACGACACACGCTGATGGAGCAGGAAGCAGGCGAAGCGGCGGTCGCCGTCGCACGGATGCTCGAGGCGAATCGGGATGCGTTCGCCGCGATCGGTCGGCACCTTCGCGCCTCTCCGCCCGCCGCGGTCGTGACTTGCGCGCGCGGATCGTCGGATCATGCGGCGACATATGCCAAATATCTGATCGAGACGATGACGGGGACGCCGACCGCATCGGCCGCATTGTCGATCGCCTCGCTCTACGATGCGCCCGCGGTCGCCGGAAACCGGCTGTGCCTTGCGATTTCACAGTCGGGAAAGAGCCCCGACCTGCTCGCCGCGGTCGAACAGCAACGCGACGCCGGCGCCTTTGTCGTCGCGCTCGTCAATGCGGAGGGCACACCGCTCGCCAAGCTGGCCGATGTGGTGATCCCGCTTTCGGCCGGGATCGAGCGCTCGGTCGCCGCGACCAAATCCTATATCTGCTCGCTCGCGGCGATTGCGGCGCTCGTCGCGGCATGGGCCGAGGATGCGGCGCTCGAAGACGCGCTGACCGCCCTGCCCGCGCAGCTTGCCGAGGCGTTCGCGCTCGACTGGTCGCCCGCGATCGCCGCCTATCGGGATGCGACCAATTTGTTCGTGCTCGGCCGCGGCTACGGCCTTGGCGTCGCGCAGGAGGCGGCGCTCAAGTTCAAGGAAACCTCCGGACTCCACGCCGAAAGTTTCAGCGCCGCCGAGGTTCGCCATGGTCCGATGGCAATCGTCGACGATGCCTTTCATGTCCTCGCTTTTGGCGGCAGTGACCGCGCGGCGGCGAGCGTACGCGAGGCGGCGACCGAGTTCCGCGGCCGCGGCGCGACGGTCCTGCTCGCCGACCCCGCGGGCGGCAACCTGCCCGCCATCGCCGCGCACGCCGCGATCGAGCCGATCCTGCTGATCCAGAGCTTTTACCGCATGGCGAGCGCGCTCGCGCTGGCCCGCGGCCACAACCCCGACTCGCCTCCGCATCTCAACAAGGTTACCGAGACCCTATGATCTTTCGTTTCCACAACGGCCGGGTCGCATTGCCGACCGGCGCGATCGGCGCAGCGGACATCGCGATTACCGGCGGCGCTGTCCTATCGGTGACGCCCGCCGCCGATACGCCCGCCGACGAGGTATTCGACCTTGGCGGCGGCTGGCTGCTTCCGGGCTTCATCGACACGCAGGTAAACGGCGGCGGCGGCGTTCTGTTCAACGACCAAGTGGATGTCGACGCGATCGCGGCGATCGGCGCCGCGCATGCGCGCTATGGCACGACCGCCTTCCTGCCGACGCTGATCAGCGACACACCGACGCAGATCGCTTCCGCTCTAGACGCGGTCGACGCCGCGATCGAACAGGGGGTGCCCGGCGTCGTCGGCATCCATATCGAAGGCCCGTTCATCAACGAGGTGAAGCGCGGCATTCACGAGGCGCACCGCATCCGCCGCCTCGACGACGCGATCCTCGCGACGCTGACCGCGCCGCATCGCGGGCGCGTGATGCTGACGCTCGCGCCCGAGTTGTGCGACGAGGACGACATCCGCACCCTCGTCGGCCACGGCGTGATCGTTAGTGCGGGGCACAGCGACGCGACTTATGACGAAGCCCAACGCGCAATCGCCGTGGGGCTCACCGGCTTCACCCATTTGTTCAACGCGATGTCGCCGCTACACCACCGCAACCCGGGCGCGGTCGGCGCGGCGTTCGATTCGGATACTTATTGCGGGCTGATCGTCGATAACGTCCACCTCCACCCTGCGGTCGTCCGGCTCGCGATCCACGCCAAGGGCAAGGACCGCATCATGCTGGTCACCGACGCGATGCCCAGCGTCGGCACCGACGACAGCGAATTTACGCTGCAGGGCAAGCGCATCGCGGTGAAGGATGGCGTCTGCATTTTCGAGGATGGCACGCTCGCGGGCACGCACCTCGACATGGCGTCGGCGCTGCGCAAGACCGTCGAGGTAACCGGCCTTTCGGTGCCCGACGTGTCGGTGATGGCGAGCGCGACGCCGGCAACCTTCCTGTCGCTGCATGATCGCATCGGCGCGATCGCGCCCGGGCAGCGCGCAGACTGGGTGTGGCTCGACGCCGAACTCGCACCGCGCGCGACGTGGGTCGGTGGACAGATTGTTCCGGACTCCGAGCCGGACTTTGTCCAAACCGCACAATGACAAATAAGCCGCACGACATAAGCGGCGTAAGTTTTGGGGAACAACCGATGAGCCTGATCATCACCTCTCCGCTCAGAGGGTGGGCGACGACGCTGGACAGCGTGCCCGATCCGGTCTTTGCCCAGCGGATGATGGGCGACGGCGTCGCGATCCAGCCACTCGGCGACACGGTGGTCGCTCCATTCGACGGCGAGGTGGTGACGCTCCACGATGCTGGCCATGCGATTTCGCTGCGCAGCGCCGAGGGTGCCGAAATACTGATCCATATCGGGCTCGATACCGTGATGCTGAAGGGCGAAGGCTTCACCCCGCTCGTTGCGATCGGCGACAAGGTGTCGCGCGGCGATCCGCTGATCCGCTTCGACCTCGACGCCGTCGCGCTTGCCGCGACGAGCCTGATCACGCCGGTGATCGTGACCAATGCCGAGGCCTTTGCGATCAGCCGCCGTTCGGTCGATTGCGCGATCGGGGCGTGCGAAGCGCTGATGACGCTTGTGCCGGTGCAAGCCGACATGCGGCACCGGTCGGACGATGGCACGCTGATAGAGCAGGCGATAACGCTGTCGCTACCTCACGGCATCCACGCCCGCCCCGCCGCCCGCATCGGCGAGACCGCGCGCGGGTTCGAGGCCGAGGTACATTTGTTGAACGGCGAGAAGCGCGGCGATGCGCGCAGCACGGTCGCACTGCTCGCGCTCGGGACGGCCTTTGGCGACGAAGTCGTCGTGCAGGCGCGCGGCGACGATGCCGAGGCGGCGCTTGCGGCGATCGTCGCGCTGCTGGCAACTGACATGGGGGAAGGCACGCCGGCGCCCGCGCCCGTCGCTGCAAGCGCGGAGCAAATACTGGGCGCCGGACAGATCGGCGGCGTCATCGCCTCTCCCGGCCTTGCGATGGGGCCGGCGGCGCGGTTGCGCCAAGCCGAGATTGCGGTCGGGCGCGACGGCTCGGACCCGGTCGAGGAGCGCGCCATACTGCTCGCCGCGCGGATCGACGTTCGCAGCCAGATTGCGGCACGCGCCGACAGCGCGGATGGCAGCGTCGCGGCGGTCATGCACGCGCATCTTGCGCTTATCGACGATCCCGAACTGCTTGCGGGCGCGGAGAAACGCATCGTCGAGGGGCGCAGCGCCGGCTTTGCATGGCGCGGGTCGATCCATGACCAGATCGACGCGATCCGCGCGACGGGCAACGCGCATCTGATCGAACGCATCGACGACCTGGTCGATATCGAGCGGCAATTGCTGTCGGCGCTGACGGGCACGCCGGTCGATGGCGAGGCGGTTCCCGCAGGCGCGATCGTGGTCGCCGAGGATTTGTTGCCATCGCAGCTGGTGACGCTCGCGGCGGCCAAACCCGCCGGCATCTGCCTCGCACGCGGGGGCCCGACGTCGCATGTCGCGATCCTTTGCGCGGGCATGGGCCTTCCCGCACTCGTCGCGATGGGAGATGAGCTAGATCAGATTGCGGACGGCGCGCCATTGTTGCTCGATGCCGAGATGGGCCACCTCACGATTGCCCCCTCATCTGCCGATGCCGAAGCCTTTTCGGCACGCCTTGCCAAACGCGACGCGCGGCGCGAGGCAGCACAAGCGGCGGCAAAGGACGCGTGTCAGACCGCCGACGGCAAGCGCATCGAAATCTTCGCCAATATCGGTACGGTGGACGACGCCGTCATCGCCGTCACACAGGGCGCCGAGGGATCGGGGCTCGTGCGCAGCGAATTCCTGTTCCTCGATCGCGACACCGCGCCGTCGGAGGACGAACAGCACGCCGCCTATCAGGGCATCGCCGACGCGCTGGCGGGCAAGCCGGTGATCATCCGCCTGCTCGACATCGGCGGCGACAAGCCCGCCGCCTATATCCCCATCGCCCGTGAGGAGAATCCGGCACTCGGCCTGCGCGGCATCCGCGTCGCGCTCGCACAGCCAAACCTGCTCGAAACGCAGCTTCGCGCGATCCTGCGCGTCGAGCCCGTCGGCCAGTGCAAGATCATGATCCCGATGGTCGCGAGTATCGACGAACTGCGCCAGGTGCGCGCGCTCGTCGACCGGCTGCGCGGCGAAATGGGGATCGCGACGCCGGTCGAGGTCGGGGTGATGGTCGAGACGCCGGCGGCGGCGATGACCGCCGACCTGCTCGCCGCCGAGGCCGATTTCCTGTCGATCGGCACCAACGATCTCACCCAATATGTGCTCGCGATGGATCGCGGCAATCCGGCGGTCGCCGCCGGGGTAGACGCGATGCACCCCGCGGTGCTGCGCATGATTGGTGAAACCTGCCGCCTCGCGACCGCGCGCGGGCGCTGGGTCGGGGTGTGCGGCGGGCTCGCCTCCGATCCTGCCGCGCTCCCGATCCTGGTCGGGCTCGGCGTCACCGAATTGTCGGCGGTCCCGGGCTTCGTCGCCGAGGCGAAGCAGATCGTGCGCGGGCTCACCCTGATCGAAGCGCGCGCGCATGCCGAGCTCGCGTTGCAATGCAAATCGGCTGCCGAGGTTCGCGCGCTCGCCCGCGCTTTCGAGGAGACACGGCGATGAGAAAGATGCTCGAAACGCTCCAGCCGCTCGGCCGCGCGCTGATGCTGCCGATCGCGGTGCTGCCAATTGCCGGCCTGCTGCTGCGGATCGGCCAACCCGACCTGCTCGACATCGCTTTCATCTCAGCGGCGGGCGCGGCGATCTTCGAGAACCTCGGCATATTGTTCGCGATTGGTGTTGCGGTCGGCTTTGCGCGCGACGGCAATGGCGCCGCGGCGCTCGCGGGGGTCGTCTGCTACCTCGTTACCACCACCGGCGCGCAGACTTTTCTCGCCGCACCGCCCGATATCGGCGCGGGTTTACCCGAAGCGGCGGCGGCGCTGGCGGCAAAGAATTGGGCGCTCACGCAAATCGACAAGCTCGAGGTGCCGATCGGCATCTTGTCGGGCCTGATCGGCGGCAATTTCTACAACCGCTTCGCCACCATCGCACTCCCCGAATATCTCGCCTTCTTCGGCGGCCGGCGCTTTGTGCCGATTGCCAGCGGGGTCGCAGGGCTGCTGCTCGCGGCGGTGCTCGGCTATGGTTATGCGCATATCAGCGGCGCGATCGATGCCGCGAGCCGGACGGTGGTCGAGAGCGGTGGCGCGGGGCTGTTCGTCTATGGCGTGCTCAACCGGCTGTTGATCGTCACCGGGCTGCACCACATCATCAACAATGCCGCCTGGTTCGTCGTCGGCGATTTTGGCGGCGCGACCGGCGACTTGCGGCGCTTCTTCGCGGGCGATCCCAATGCGGGGGCGTTCATGTCGGGGTTTTTCCCGGTGATGATGTTCGGCCTGCCCGCCGCGTGCCTTGCGATGTATCACGAGGCACGGCCCGAGCGGCGCAAAGCGGTCGGCGGGATGCTGTTCAGCCTCGCCTTCACCAGCTTCCTGACCGGGGTGACCGAACCAATCGAATTCACCTTCATGTTCGTCGCGCCGTTGCTCTACGCGATCCACGCGCTGCTGACCGGCGCCTCGATGGCGCTGATGAACGCGCTCGACGTCAAGCTCGGTTTCGGATTCTCGGCCGGATTGTTCGACTATGTGCTGAACTTCAGCCTCGCAACGCGGCCTTGGATGCTGCTGCCGATCGGCGCCGCCTATGCCGCGCTCTATTATGGCCTGTTCCGCTTCTTCATCCGCCGCTTCGACCTCGCCACGCCGGGGCGCGAAAAGGGCGTGGTCGCGGAAACCGCCACGGCAACAGCGGGCGGGGCGCGCGGAGGCGCCTTTGTTGCGGCGCTCGGCGGCGCGGCCAATCTGGTCAGCGTCGATGCCTGTACCACGCGCCTGCGCCTGATCGTCGCCGACAGCCATGCCATCGACGACGACGCGCTCGCCGCGCTCGGCGCGCGCGGCATCATCCGCCCGTCCGAAAAGGCGGCGCAGGTCGTGCTCGGGCCGATCGCCGATCTGGTCGCCGAGGAAATCCGCGGCGCGCTGGCGTGGAGCGGCGCTGCCGCTGCAGCGACGCTGACCCCGGTGATAGCGGGCGGCACCGACGCCTCGGGGCTTCCGGCGGAGATCGTCGGCGCGCTCGGCGGCGATGCCAATGTCCGCACCGTCCATACGCTGCATGGCCGCTTCCGGGTCGAACTCGCCGATGCGGCACGCGTCGACGAGGGCGCGCTGGCAAAATTGACGCACGGCATTGTCCGCCCGCGCCCCGATGTCTGCCATATCCTGATCTGAGTTCAGGCCGGCGACGACATCTTCATCAGCACCAGCCCGCCGACGATCAACAGCGCGGCGACGATGCGCATCGCATTCGCCTGTTCGCCGAGTATGAAGATACCGAGCAGAAACGCCCCGACCGCGCCGATCCCGGTCCAGATCGTATAGGCGGTGCCGAGCGGCAGCGATTTCATCGACAGCGCGAGAAGCGCGAAGCTTGCAATCATCGCGACGAGCGTGACGAGCGACGGGCCCAGCTTCGAGAAACCATCCGATTGCTTCATCGAAAAGGCCCACACGACCTCGAGCACACCGGCGATAGTCAGGTAGATCCAGGCCATGACAGCCCTCCTTCAAAGGCTGCCGGGCCGTCCCGGGCTTCAAGACCCGCGCGATACGCGGGCGAGGACGTGGCCTCTTTGTGGCCGCCCGGCAGGGCGGCAGACCTCGGCCTGTAGCTTTGGATAGCTGAAATATCGAGAAGTTAATTCCAGAAAGTCAGGCGTATCATCCAGCAAAACCTCCGTTTCGGAGAAGATGACTGCCGGATTCATTGGATAATCCGTGCTTGGGCTGTGGTTCTCGGCAGCTTCTCCCCACCAGTGACCGCAGGGCACGCCTCCAAAGCGGACCCTTCTTTCCGTGACAAACCGGAAAACGTCTATATATTAGAAATACTGTGCGAGAAGCATGAGCAAATATCTCAGTATTGATTTATTTATCTTCACAATCGCAACTCGTTAACTTCATTATCGTATAGGCACTTTGCTTATACGATCATAATTCTATGCGGGCGCGGGGAGATTTAAGGAGTTATCGACGTGCGAAGAAAGACATTTTACTCGCTTCTCGGCCTCTCCGCGCTGGTTTTCGCAGCGCCGGCGCATGCAGACATCACCGGTACGATCGATGCGACGATCACGCTCGAAGCCGGCTGCATCATCAATGGCCAGAATTACGACGATGGTTCGACCGGCGTCGATTTCGGTACGCTCGATTTCGGCACGCAGAATACGCTGTTCACGCAGACCGATGCGCAGGTACTGAGCGGCGCGACGGGCTTCACGATCCAGTGCAGCAACGGCATCACGCCCACGCTGTCGTTCGACGCCGGACAGAATGACGGGTCGGGCGCGGGGACGGGGCTGCATGCCATGGCGCATCAGACCGCCGCGGGACAGTTCGTGACATACAATCTCTATTCGGACGCGGGCCGCACCGCGGTCATCCCGGTCGGCGGAGACATCGTCCTCGCCGGCGACGGATCGGTGCAGACCGTCAACGTCTATGGCCGCGCCTTCGGTGAAGCCGGATTGACCCCGGGCGTCTACGCCGACGTCGTCACGGTGGTGGTCGAGCTTTAGGGCCGGCCCTCGGCTCGCACCATGCCCCGCCTCCACCCGTCGACAGCATTTGCGGTTTTTGCCGGGCTCGCCTGGTGCGGGGCGCACGGCGCCGCCCGGGCCGAAACCACCGCGCAATTCGACGTTTCGGCAACGATCACGGCAGGCTGTCTTGTCGATGGACTTGGCGGCAGCGGCAATGCGGGGCGGATCGGCATCCTCGATTTCGGGATCGATTCGACCTTCTCGACCGCGACGCACACTGCGACGACGACCGGAGCGCAGGCGATCCGCCTGCGCTGCACGCCCGGCGCCAATCTGACGATGAGCATCGACGGCGGCGGCCATGCCGCAGCCGGCGCGCGCAATCTCCAGCTCGGTACCAACGTCGGGGCGCGGATGGCCTATCGGCTGTGCCGCGATGCCGGGTGCACCCAGCCGATTGCCATCGGCACACCTTATGCGATCCCGGTCTCCGCCGTGAATAGCGAGGATGTGCGCCTGCCGATCTACGGTTCGTTGACGCTCCCCGGAACGCGGCCGCCCGGCACCTACACCGACACGTTGACGGTCACACTGACATGGTGACCGCACTGCCAAGGATTGGCCCATGAAAAGCATATTCCTGTCCCTCGCCCTGCTGTTTTTCGCGCTGATGCTGCTTGTGATCGCGCCACCCCCCGCCGCGGCACAGCAGCCGGGTTCGATCCTGATCTGGCCGATCAATCCAGTGATCGAGGGCGACGATCGCGCTGCGGCGCTGTGGCTTGAAAATCCGGGGAAGGGCCCGGTAACGCTTCAGGTCCGCGTCTATGCCTGGGCACAGCTGGATGGGCGCGATGCCTATGCACCGCAAGACGAGGTGCTGGGCACACCGCCGATCGTCAGTATCCAGCCGGGCGAGCGGCAGCTGATCCGCCTGACGCGTACGACTCCACCCCCCACCGTCGCGGAAAAGCCCTATCGCGTCATCGTCGACGAAATCCCTACGAGCGACGCACCGACCGCGCCCGGCGCCGCCGTGAGTTTCCGGATGCGCTATTCGCTGCCGCTCTTCTCCTACCCCGCCGGCGAAGAACGCAAGGGCAAGGCGAAGGCCATGCAGCCTCAGCCCGCACTCGGCTGGCGTCTCGGTTCGGATGCGAGCGGGCGCTATCTGGAGATCCGAAATACGGGAGCGGGCCACGCGCGGCTGACCGACGTCGCCTTCATGACCGGCAGCGGGCGCTCGGCCGTCGCCGAAGGATTGTTCGGCTATGTGCTCCCCGGCGCCGCGATGCGCTGGCCATTGCCGCAAGCCACGAAGGCGGAGGGCGATCTGTCGGCTGCCGTCAACGGACAGAAGAGCGCGCGCATCGAGCGTCTGCCGGAATGACGGGCGGTGCGGCGCGCGATCTTTCGAAAGGGGCGCCTTGGTTGGGCGCCGGTCTTCGTCGCGTCGCTCTGTAGCCCCGCCCCGGTATACGCCGCGAACAACGACGCGCGGCTCGACGGCTATACCGACCTGCCCCCGCCGCCGCAGCGGATCGATATCGCCGATCCCGGCGCCGGCCAGCGGCTCGAGCTCGAGCTGTTCGTCAACGGCATGCGGACCGGGATCGTCGCGCCGGTCGTCAAGCAGGGCGCCCGATTTCAGCTGCGCGCGGCCGATCTGCGCCGCGCCGGACTGTTGTTCGAAGCGGCCGGCGACATTCTGTTCCTCGACAGCCTCGACGGGGTGCGCGCCGATTATGACGCGCCCGCGCAGCAACTGCACCTGACCGTGTCGCCCGAATATCTGCCGCAGCAGCGGCTCGGCGACCGCACCCGCGCGTTTCAGCCGGCGAAATACGACATGGGGGCGCTGCTGAACTATGATGTCTATGTGACCGGCGGCGACAGGGCGCCCGTCCAGGCCTCGCTGTGGCACGAAGCGCGCATGTTCGGCCCGGCGGGTCTTTTTTCGACCACCGGGGTGGTGCGGACGGGCGGCGCGAAAGCCTATGTGCGCTTTGACAGCTATTGGCGCTGGTCCGACGAGCGGAGCATGACGACCGTCGAGGCCGGGGACATCATCACGCGGACTTTGCCCTATGCTCCGGCAGTCCGGCTCGGCGGCGTCCAGGTGTCGCGCGATTTTTCGGTGCGGCCCGATATCATCACCTATCCGCTCCCCGAATTCGCGGGCAACGCAGCGCTGCCGTCGACCGTCGATCTGGTCGTCGACGGCCAGCGGATCGCGGGCAGCCGCGTCAATCCCGGCCCCTTCACCCTCGGCACGCTGCCCCCGATCAACGGTTATGGGCAGGCCAATCTGATCGTCACCGACATGCACGGGCGCAGCGTCGCGACGGCGCTGCCCTTCTATATCAGCAGCGCGCTGCTCCGCCCGGGTCTCACCGATTATTCGGTCGCTGCAGGCGCATTCCGGCGCAATTACGGCATCCGCAATTTCGACTATGGCGGCCTCGCGGTCAGCGCTTCGGCGCGGCACGGCGTGACCGCCGGCGTGACGCTGGAGGTGCGCGCCGAGGTCGCCGACGATATGCGCCTCGCCGGCGGCGGCGCAGTCGTGAAGCTCGGCAATTTCGGAACCGTGAGCGCGGCCTATAGCCGAAGTTTCGGCGACAGCGCCGACGGCCGCCAGCTCGACCTGGGCTATGAATATCAGGCGCGCGGCTTTTCTATCGGGCTGCGCCATACGCGCCGCGACAGCGATTATGTCGACCTCGGCCTGCTCGATCGCGGCGATCGTGGCGGATGGGAGCGGCTGAGCGCGGCGACCGCGAGCCTGTCGCTGGGCGCGGCGGGAACGCTCGGGCTCGGCTATTTCGAGTTGCGGCAGGAACGCGGGCGCGATGCTCGGATAGCCAACCTCGCCTGGGCCATGCCGCTGTGGGGCGAAAGCCGTCTCTATACGTCGCTGTCGCGCGATTTCATCGATCGCAGCTGGTCGGGCGCGCTGACGCTGAGCATTACGCTCGGCGGCGGCACGCTCAACGCCGGCGTCGCACAGGATCAGGACGGGCGCACGGGCGTGCGCGCCGACTATTCGCGGCCCGTCCCGACCGAGGGCGGCTGGGGCTGGAACGCGAGCGCATTCAGCGAGGACTTGCGCCGCCCCTATCTGCGCGGGGATGTGATCTGGCGGACGCAACCGATCCAGCTGCGCGCGGGCGCATACGGCCGCGACGATGTCACCGGCTGGTTCGGAGCGAGCGGATCGCTCGTCTTCATGGACGGATCTCTGTTCGCCGCCAACCGCGTTTCCGATGCCTTCGCCGTGGTCAGCACCAACGGCGAGCCGGACGTTCCGGTCCGCTATGAAAATCAGCTGATCGGCACGACCAACGAAAAGGGTCAGCTGCTCGTCCCGTCGGCCAGCGCCTATTATCCCGCGCGCTATGACATCGACACGCTCGACCTGCCAGCGAGCGTACAGGCGCCGGTCGTCAGCCAGCGCGTCGCGATCGCCGCGGGCAGCGGCCATATCATTCGCTTCCCCGTCTCGCATATGGCGTCGGCGCGCGCGACGCTTCGCGACGGTGCTGGCGCGGTGATCCCGGCCGGCGCAGCGGTAACGATCAACAAGAGCCTCTCGACCTATGTCGGGTGGGACGGGCTGCTGTTCATCGAACAGGTTGCGGCGGACAATCGCGTCGAGGTCAGCCTGCCCGACGGCGAAACCTGCCATGCGGCCTTCACCGCCGATGCAAAGGCCGACGACATCATCGAACTGGGGAGCCTGACATGCCGGCCATGAAACGCCTCGTGGGCGCATCCTGCCTGTTCGTCGCAGCCATGCTGGCACCGGACGCCGCAGCCGCCTGCACGACCGCGACGACAAACACCAATCTCGGCAGCTTCAGCTCTTATACGATCGCCTCTACCCCGCAGCAGGGGAGCGGTCTGGCCGGGCTTCAGTGCGACATTCTGCTCGCCGCGCTGACCACCCATTATGTCGGCCTGCGCGTCGAGGCGTCGACTTTCCGGCTTACCGGTCCGACGGGCCAGACGATCCCCTACACCGCGTTGCTGACCCCGACCGGGACGCCGCTGGCGGTCGGCAATGTTCTCGACCTGTCCTCGCTCAGCCTCGTCAGCCTGCTCTCGGGAACGAACAACAGCGTGCCGATCTATTTCCGTACCAGCGCCGCAGCGGGGCTGCGCGCTGGCACGTACAGCGGTTTCATCGACCTTCGCTGGTATTATTCGGTCTGCTCGCTCGGCGTGGCTGTGTGCCTCGCCTATTCATCGAGCCCCGGTTTCGTCCGGCCGCTGCTCGGACCCGCGACGGTCTGGGGAACCGGGGTGCCGGTGCGCGTCAACGTCCAGCTGACGGTCGAGAACGACTGCATCATCACCGCGCCGAACGTCGCCTTCGGTTCGGCGCCGCTCGCGGGCGCCTTCAACCCCGTGACGCGCACCATCCTGATCCGCTGCAGCGCTGGCGCGGCCTATACCGTCGGCCTCAATGACGGCAATAATGCCGATAATGGCGTCCGGCGGATGCGCAGCGGCACCAACTATCTGCGCTACGAAATTTACAAGACCGCCGCGTCCGCCGACCGCTGGGGCGCGGTGGGCGCCGCCCGGCGCAGCAGCGCCAGTGCGGACACCAATGCGGGCATTTATGACTCCACGACGACGCAGGGCTATAGCTATCGCGCCGCCATCCTGCCGGGCCAGATCACCCCGCCGGCGGGCAGCTATAGCGACACGATCCGGATCGACGTGGCCTTCTGAAAATCGCCGTTCGACAGGTCTGTCGCGAAAATAGGGAACAAACTCCGCACGCTGCGCGATATAGATAGGGGACCGTAGCAAAAGGGGGTGGCCAATGGGTCATCATGCGCAGAACGGTGCCCGGAGCGAACCCGATGTATCGCGCCTCGATCGACTGGAAGACCGGCTGGACCAGCTGGTCGCGTTAATCGAAACGATGGTCGAAAGACATCCCGAGCTGGCAGCGGCGCCGCATGCCGCCGCGGCGAGCGCGTTCGATGCGCATTTGCGCGGGTCGGACCGTAAGGGAGAGATAATCCGCCCGACGAGCTTTCCCAAGGCCCGCGCCCGCTTTGCCCGGGAAACCATCCGCCGCAGGCGCAAACGCGACGACCATTTTCCGCCCGGCCTTTTCGCCGACCCCGGATGGGACATACTGCTAGATCTCTATGCCGCGCATTACGAGGGAGAGGCTGTGTCGGTGTCGAGTCTCTGCATCGCCGCGGCGGTACCCCAAACGACAGCATTGCGATGGATCACCACGATGACCAACGATGGCTGGCTGGTCAGATGGGAAGATTCGGGGGACCGTCGGCGCGCTTACCTGAAACTGAGCGAGAAAGCGAAGAACCGGATGGACGCATATTTCGATGGTCCGATATAGCGTCTATACTGTGCCGCTATCGCTTTGCTGAACTCCCGGTCATCCGCGATGAAACGCTCGATCTTCGGGCCGGGAACGAACCGGGGATCCGATGACATGAGAGCGCAAATCATGCAGCTTTTAACCAGCGAAGAATTCAGGCGCCTGGCTGGCTGATCGCGTCGAGCCTGCAAAGAATATCGCCGTCCAGCGACAGTGTTTCAGCGGCAAGGTTCTGGCGCAGATGCTCGACCGACGAGGTGCCCGGGATCAACAAAATAGCGGGCGAGCGGTGGAGCAGCCATGCGAGCGCCAGTTGCATGGGCGTCGCGCGAACCTCCGAAGCAAGCGACGACAGGCCGCTCGACTGGATCGGACTGAAACCGCCGAGCGGAAAGAAAGGCACATAGGCGATGCCGGCAGCGGCCAGCTCGTCGACCAGCGCATCGTCGCCGCGCTGGACGAGGTTATACTGATTCTGGACGCATACCACGGGTGCGATCGTCTGCGCCTCTGCGACCTGCGCCGAAGTGACATTACTGAGCCCCAGATGCCGGATCAGCCCGCGCTGCTGCAGCCGCGCCAGCACGGTGAAACTCTTTTCTATCGAGCCTTCGCCCGGCTTGCTGTGATCGGCGGTGCCGGCGATCATCACGCGCAGGTTGACAACGTCGAGCGCCTCCAGCCTCAGGTTACGAAGATTGTCCTCGACCGCGCGCTCCAACTGCTCCGGCGCGAACGCTGGGCTCCACGACGCATCGTCTCCGCGCACGGCGCCGACCTTCGTCACGATCAGCAAGTCGTCGGGATAGGGGTGCAGCGCCTCGCGAATGACCTGGTTGGTGACGTGCGGGCCATAGAAATCGCTCGTGTCGATGTGGTTGACGCCGCTCGCGACGGCTTCGCGAAGCACCGCAAGTGCGGCCTCCCTGTCCTTCGGCGGGCCGAATACGCCGGGTCCGGCAAGCTGCATTGCGCCATAGCCCATGCGGTTTACGGTGCGGCCGGCGAGCGAAAAGGTCTTGTTGGTCATCGGTGATCTCCTTCGGATGATTGCCATATGCACCTGCATCGATTGCGCGATAAGTCGTGCAATACCGGATAGCCTGTGCGATATTTCGTACAATGATTGGACAACTCGACGATCTTGCGACTTTCGTTGCTGTGGTCGACGCCGGCGGCTTTCGCGACGCCGCGCGCGTCTCGGGTTCGTCGGCGTCGGGATTGAGCGAAGCGATACGCCGCCTCGAGACGCGGCTCGGCGTCCGTCTGCTCCACCGCACCACGCGCAGCGTCACCCCGACCGACGCGGGCCGCCAGCTTTATGAACGCCTTCGCCCCGCGCTGGGAGAGGTGGGGCAAGCGCTCGACGCGGTGAACAATTTTCGTGACCGTCCCGCGGGCACGCTACGCCTCAACGTTCCCGCCAATGTCGCGCGCACCGTCCTTGCGCCGATCATCATACCCTTTCTGAAGGAATATCCCGACATCCGCCTGGAGATCACTGCCGAAGACAGTTTCATCGACATGGTCGGTGGCGGTTACGACGCGGGCATTCGCTATGACGAACGGCTCGAGCAGGACATGATCGCGCTGCCGATCGGCCCGCGCACGCAGCGCATTCTGATCGTCGGCGCCCCCGCCTATTTCGCCGAACACGGCCGGCCGCAGCACCCAAGCGACCTGCTCCAGCACCGCTGCCTGCGTGGCCGCTTCGCTGACGGGCGAATGGCGGAGTGGGAGTTCGAGAAGGATGGCGAGATTATCCGCGTCGATCCCGACGGCCCATTGATCAGCGAGCCGGGCAGCGCGTCCGATCTGCTGATCCAGGCCGCGATCGGCGGGCTTGGCCTCATGGGAATTTTTGAGGACTGGATGCGTGCCGAACTGAACAGCGGCGAGCTGGAACCAGTGCTGGAGGATTGGTGCCCACCCTTTGCGGGCCCCTTTCTCTATTACGCCGGTCGCCGCTACTTGCCCGCCCCTCTGCGCGCCTTCGTCGATTTCTTGAGACAGCGGCCTTAGCCTAGCTCATGTGCAGCGGGGAATGGCTGAGAGCGGACAGTCGGCTTTCAGGCAGCTTCCCGCACGCTAATCCGCCGTCAGGTGGCGGCGAAAAAGCCGTCCAGTTCGGCGAGCAAAAGGTCGGGCACCTCTTCCTGCGGGCTGTGCCCACACGGCAGCGCGTGTCCGCGTATGTCGGACGCCTTGGACCGCCAGCTTTCCATGACGTCGAAAAGTTCGCCCACCGTGCCCTGCGCGCCCCACAGCAGCAATAAGGGGGCCTCGATCCGCCGGTCGCGGTCGGCGGCATCATGGTCGAGATCGATGCTTGCCGCCGCGCGATAGTCCTCGCAGATTGCGTGGCGCGTCGCGGGGTCGCGATAGCAGCGCCGATATTCGGCGACGACGCGCGGGTCGAGCGAGCCCTCGACCTTGATCTGCCCGGCAAGGTGGTGGTCAAGGAAATGATCGGGATCGGCAGCTATCATCCGTTCGGGAAGATCGAACGGCTGGATCAGAAAGAACCACCAGAAATAGCGCGTCGCGAATTCCTTGCTCGTCTGGGCGTACATCGTCGCGGTCGGCGCGATATCGAGCAGGACAAGTCGAGCGACGCGATCCGGATGGTCGAGCGCCATCCGGTGCGCGACACGCGCGCCGCGGTCGTGCGCGACGACGTCGAAGCGATCGAACCCGAGCGCCGCCATCACCGCGACCTGATCAGCCGCCATCGTACGCTTGGAATAGTTGAAATGGAGCGCATCGCCCGACAATTTCTCGCTGTCGCCATAGCCCCGAAGATCGGTGGCGACGACGGTAAAGCGCTTCGCCAGTGCCGGCGCGATCTTGAACCAGGTCAAATGCGTCTGCGGATGGCCGTGGAGCAGAAG
>Ga0209676_1001491_pt1 | contig 21530 bp, 17 predicted proteins | sample AraplaCvi_mLB_r2_FD_184282 | JGI IMG/M metagenome (GOLD analysis project Ga0209676, IMG submission 184282) | Arabidopsis root microbial communities from North Carolina, USA - plate scrape MF_Cvi_mLB_r2 (SPAdes) (version 2) | ecosystem: Host-associated > Plants > Roots > Endosphere | place: USA... | reverse complement strand
TTCTTTAGCAAGTGCTTGAGCTTGTTCCTTAGTCATAGGCTGCCAGAAGTCTACACCTGTAGCTTCTTTTACTGCATCTACCATATGAACTCGTTTCCAGCCTACAGCAAGATTAATTTCATCTTCACCGTATTGAACTGTAGTTGTCCCAAGAACTTCTTGCGCTACATGAGCAATAAGGTTTTCTGTTAGAGACATAATATCTTTGTAGTCCGCATAAGCTTCATACAGCTCTATCATTGTAAATTCAGGGTTGTGGCGTGTTGAGATCCCTTCATTTCGGAAAACACGACCAATTTCATACACTTTCTCTAGTCCGCCAACAATTAGACGTTTCAAATGTAGTTCGATTGCAATACGCATATATAATTCCATATCAAGTGCATTATGGTGTGTAATAAATGGACGAGCTGCTGCACCACCAGCAATTGTATGAAGCATTGGTGTTTCTACTTCTAAATATCCTGCATTATCTAAATAATTGCGAATAGCACGGATAATTTTAGAACGCGTAATAAATGTTGTTTTACTTTCCTCATTTGTCATTAAATCTAAATAACGTTGACGGTAGCGTTGTTCAACATCTTGTAAACCGTGGAATTTTTCCGGCATAGGGCGTAGCGCTTTTGATAAGAATGTAAACTCTTCAGCCTTTACAGAAAGCTCTCCCACTTGTGTTCGGAATACATTACCACGAATACCTACGATATCACCTAGGTCAGCTTGTTTAAATAGTTCATATGCTTCTTCGCCAACATGATCTTGGCGAACGTAAATTTGAATTTGGCCACCTAAATCTTGAATATGTGCAAAGCCAGCTTTTCCTTTACCGCGTTTCGTCATAATACGCCCCGCAATAATTACCTCTTGTAGGTTTTCCTCTAGCTGCTCTTTTGTTTGATCTGCAAATTGTTCACGTACTTCTGGTGATAAATGCGTACGTTCAAAACGACTACCAAATGGATCTTGACCATTTTCTCGAATAGCCGTCATTTTTTGGCGTCTCACCAAAAGCTGATCATTTAATTCTTCTATGTTTGACACTTGATTCACTCCTTATTAAATTGTCCGCGTTGCGTTTATATCCATAATATTTCTATTGTACACAATTTTATTGCTGTAATCATCTGTTTCGCTTTAATTTCCATAAGAGAAAAAATGATTAATAATTCTAAAAATTGATTTTGACAGAAAAATAGACGTCTCAAAAACAAATGAGACGCCTTTTTAATGTAATCAATTATGCCTCGGCATAATTGCCCGCTTCGCTTTCGCTGAGTTCCTCTATTTCATCCTGTGTTTGGACACCCACAGAAAGAAGTTATAGAATTAACTCTTTTGCTTCTGGAATTATTAATGTATTTTCAAGTTCTTCATAGTCTTGTACAAGTCCATTTAATAGTGCACGAAGCTCTACCGCAGTTTCTGTTTGGTTAATCGCTTTACGCGCTTTACCATTACCTCGAATACCTTTTAAATACCACGAAGCATGTTTACGCATTTCGCGTACTGCAACACTCTCTCCTTTTAATTGCATAAGGCGTTCAAAGTGAAGCAAACACACATCAATTTTTTCACGTACATTTGGCTCTTCCTTTAGCTCACCAGTTTCAAGGTATTGAACTGTACGATAAATCATCCACGGATTACCTAAAGCAGCGCGTCCAATCATTACTGCATCTACCCCAGTAGTATCAAGCATACGTTTTGCATCTTGAGGAGTTTCTACATCACCATTACCAAGCACAGGAATTTTCACATTTTCCTTCACTTGTCGAATGATATCCCAGTTTGCTTTTCCTTCGTACATTTGTACACGTGTACGTCCGTGAACAGCTATTGCTGAAGCACCAGCACGTTCAGCAGCTTGTGCGTTCTCAACAGCAAAAATATGCTCGTCATCCCAACCAATACGCATTTTTACGCTGACAGGTTTTTTTACTGCATCGACAACAGCCGCTACCATTTCATATAATTTATTCGGATCTAAAAGTAAACGTGCGCCCGCTTCACATTTAATAATTTTATTAACCGGGCAGCCCATATTAATATCGATAATATCGGCAGTTGTGTTTTCATCTACATACTTAGCTGCTTCCACTAGTGTTGCTTTATCACCACCGAAAATTTGCAATGAAAGTGGATTTTCACGCTCATCGATATAAAGCATGCCCAGTGTTTTTTCGTTCTTCTGGACAATCCCTTTATCACTAATCATTTCTGCATACACTAGCCCCGCCCCGAACTCCTTAACAGTTAAACGGAAAGCAGAGTTACAAATTCCAGCCATTGGCGCTAATACGACACGGTTGTCCATGACAATATTCCCAATTTGAAACGGCTTCTCAGTTGTCTGACCCAACGTTGTTTTCCCCCTTCTATAGGTTTTCACCTATTTCTATATAAAAGCAACCGCAGGAGGCTTTAATTTAAAGATTAGAAACCTAATTAACGGACTGCATCATTTTTAACTTCGCTGATGCTTGCCATAAAATTACGCCTTCCTCTTCACTATCCATCTGTTGCATTATATCGTGTGCCCTTCTCAGCTGTTCTCCAACTGGCGCAGGCGTAATTTCTATGAGTGGTACTAGTACGAAAGCTCGCTCATACATTCTTGGATGTGGAACAATTAAGCTTTCAGTTTCAATATTTTCGTTATTGTAGAGCAAAATGTCAAGGTCAATGATTCGTGGGCCCCATCGAAATTCACGAACCCGCCCTAGTTCACCTTCAGCCCATTGGCAAATTTTCAGCATTTCGGAAGATGAATAACTCGTTTTAATATGAACAGCAATATTTAAAAAATCTGCTTGATCGGTGTAGCCTACCGCCGCTGTTTCATAAACTGACGAAGTTTGTACAACTTCAATTCCACCTTTACCCTCTAAAAGTTTAACAGCGTGCTGCAGATTTTCAAATCGAACTCCCATATTTGTACCGATCGATAAATACACATCATTCATTAGTAAACACCTCTCGTTACCTCTACAGACACCTCTTTATAATAACCGTGTATCGGTGGGTCCGGTTTAATAAGCTCCACGCGAACACCCTTAACCTTTTCTGAGTATGTCTCTAAAATACTGTTTGCTATTTTTGAAACAAGTGCTTCAATAAGCTTGAAAGGTTCGCCTTCTACGATATCACGGCACAACGCATAAACCTCTGCATAGTTTACCGTATAATCCAAGTCATCAGTCTCTCCAGCCTTTGTCATATCTACAGCAAGTGAAACATTTGCACGGAAGCGTTGACCAAGTTTCGTTTCCGCCGCTAAAACACCGTGATAACCGTAAAACTGCATATCCTTTAAATGAATATAATCCATTACGCTTCCTCCTTGTAGATACGCTTACCTACTAAAATATCAGCCATATGTGTCGCTCGCGTCATTTCCTTTACATCATGCACACGAATCATATGACAGCCCTTTTCAATACCGTAAACAACCGTTGCACCTGTACCTTCTATACGCTCCTCAACAGGTAACTTTAAGACATTACCAATCATTGATTTACGTGAAGTCGCTAGCAAAACAGGATACCCCATTGCTACCAATTCATCTAAATGTTGCATCATTTCTATATTTTGAGCGGTAGTTTTCGCAAAACCTATGCCCGGATCTAAAATAATATGATTATCTGGTACACCTGCATTTCGAGCAATAGAAATACTCTTTTCTAAGTCGCTTTTAGCCGTCATCCAGAAATCAATACCATAATTAGTATTTTCTCGATTATGCATTAAAATAATTGGTACATTTAAATCTGCAGCCACTTGAGCGATCTCAGGTTCAGCTTTTGCTCCCCAAATATCATTAATAATATGCGCACCAGCCTCAATAGCCGCTCGAGCTACGTTCGCTTTATACGTATCAACCGAGATAATTGCCGGCACTTTAGCTACTAACGCTTGAATAACTGGCACAATGCGTGCAATTTCATCTTCATCGGAGATACGTTCATAACCTGGTCGTGTTGATTCTCCGCCAACATCAATAATTTTAGCACCATCAGCTACCATTTTTTTTGCTTGTTCAATAGCTGCTTCAACATTATTAAACTTTCCTCCGTCTGAAAACGAATCCGGTGTGACATTTAAAATACCCATCACAAAAGTTTCTGCTTTATAGTCTAACGTGATACCGTTAATAGTTAATGTTGTTGTATAGTTTTCTAGCATGTAAACTCTCCTTCTATTCTTGTTCCACTTCATTGGAAAATGCTTCATGTAAACGCGAATAAACAGGCCCTTTATTGCCTAATAATTGCTTGCTCTCTAATTTAAGAATTGGAACAAGTTCTTGTATAGAGTTAGTAATAAAGCACTCCGAGCTTTTCTCTACATCTTCACTAGTAAAGAAACCTTCTTCCACCTTAATGCCCAGAGATTGTGCTCGCTCAATTACCCACGCTCGGATAATTCCAGGTAAAATACCCGTCTCTAAGGAAGGCGTATATAGTATATCATCTTTCACCCAAAAAACATTTGATGTTACACCCTCAGCAACAAAGCCATCTTCCGTTAAAAAGAAGCCCTCTTGTTGCGCTAGAGATGGCATCTCAAAACGCCCAAGAACGTTATTACCATAATGGTGCGACTTCACTCGAAGCCCTTTTTCAGGAGTGTTACGAGGTGTTACAAGCCATTGTGCGTTTTTTTCCATGCCTCGAGGTGTAGCATGTAATTCTTTGCGAAAAACAATAACATTCGGTTGTCTATATTCAGTAGGCTGTAAACCGATACTATGCTCTCCAGCTGAGACATTTATTCGGAAATAACCATCCTGTCCTTCGGCCTGCTCATTTAATTGCTGAACAACCTTAAGTAAATCCGATTCGGTATAGGACATATGAATACGATATTGAGAAAGCGCCGTTTGCAACCTTTCCATATGTGCTTCCCAGCAAAACACCTTTCCTTTATACGTTCGAAACGTTTCAAAAAAGCCTAACCCGTATAAGAATCCATGATCAAATGGTGAAACGCGTAAATCCTGCGCCTCTACGTAGTCTCCATTCATCCAGCACCGCATTTACTTCGCTCCCTCAACATACAAATCTATAAACTGGCGTAGAAGCTTCTTTCCTTGTTCTGTCATAATCGATTCAGGATGGTATTGCACTCCCTCAATTGGATAATCCTTATGACGAATGCCCATAATTTCGCCTTCTTCTGTCCATGCCGTTACTTCAAGACATGCAGGTAATGTTTCCTTCTCTACAATTAAAGAATGGTAACGAGTAGCTTCAAATGGATTTGGCATCCCCCTATGCAAACCTATTTCAGCATGATGCACAGGTGATGTTTTACCATGCATCAAACGCTCAGCCCGTATAACACTCCCTCCGAACACTTGAGCAATGGCTTGATGGCCAAGACAAACGCCTAAAATCGGAATATTTCCCGCGAAATACTTAATAATGTTCAGGCTTTCACCCGCTTCATTCGGGCTGCATGGCCCAGGAGAAATGACAATCATATCTGGCGCAAGCTGCTCAATATCTTTCACCGTCAATACATCGTTTCTTTTTACCATCAGTTCATGACCAAACTCCCCAAAATACTGTACAAGGTTATACGTAAAAGAATCGTAGTTATCAATCATTAAAATCATTTTGCTCTCTCCTCTGCCATTGCCTTAGCCTGCCACATCGCCTTCGCTTTATTTAAAGATTCTTGGTATTCTCTTTCCGGAACAGAATCAATAACAATGCCCGCTCCCGCCTGAATATGTGCTACTCCATCTTTAACAAATGCTGTACGAATGACAATATTAAATTCCATATCACCTGTGTAGCCTAGCCAGCCAATCGAACCCGTGTATAATCCTCTTCTTACAGGTTCTAATTCCTCAATAATCTCCATCGTACGAATTTTCGGTGCGCCTGTTATCGTTCCTCCCGGGAACATGGCACGGATAACGTCTGCATTGGTTTTCCCTTCAGCTATTTCTCCTCTTACATTAGAAACAATGTGCATCACGTGTGAATAGCGTTCAATCACCATGAACTCATCCACCTCAACCGTCCCATACGTAGATACTCTTCCTAAATCATTGCGCTCTAAATCAACAAGCATTACATGTTCAGCACGTTCTTTATCGTTATCAATTAATTCCTGTGCTAATGCTAAATCCTCTGCCTCTGATTTCCCTCTTGGTCGTGTACCAGCAATCGGTCGAGTAGACAATTCGTTACCGTGACGCTTCACCAAAAGCTCAGGTGAACCAGAAACGACAGCAAAATCCGGTGCTTCTATAAACGCCATGTACGGTGAAGGATTAAATGCACGTAACGCTTCATATACATCCATTGCAGTTGCGTTTAAATTTTTAGATTGACGCACTGACAAATTCACTTGAAATACATCACCTTGCGCTATGTACGTTTGGATTTTACTCACCGCTTCCTCAAAAGCCGTTCCAGCGAATGATACTAACAGTTCACTTTCATCATTTACGATTTCTACAGCACTTGCTTTTTCAAATTTACGATTAAGCAATCCTTCTTGCGCTGCCCCCTGCCACGCATTAGCCCATTCCTCCAAATTTACATTACAGTCTGCTAACTTCATAAGCGTAACTTTATTTGTTTTCACATCGTGTACCGCCCAGCAATCAAACATATAAAAATATATATCTGGTACATGTAAATCATCTATAGCAGTAGTAGGCAACACTTCAATTTTACGAGCGTAATCGTATGCTACAAACCCAATAGCTCCACCTTGAAAAACAGGAAGCTCAGCATTATAAGAAACGTGATATTTCTCTACTAATTTCTCTAATAAATCAAGAGGCTCACCCTTTAAATTTTCAGTCACACCATTTCTCCACTTTATAAGTAAACCATTCTCAACCGATTGCGCTGTAGCTAACGGATTCCAAGCAGCTATCGTAAAATTTCCTCCGCGTCCACTTTCTAAAAAAATATGTGCTTGTTGTGCTTCTGTTTGCTTCTTATAACTATAAAAAAACGAGTCTGCATCCATCGATATTGTTTTCGTAAGTATTGTCTTCAAATTGCTATTCCCCTTTTAGTCATATGATGTGTGATTCCATCTTAACTTGAATACTGATAAAGCACTAGACTCTATTTATCAAATAATAAACACGGCCGCTAACAATGGCTTCGTAAAGATTTTAAGTAATACAGTTGCCTAGTGAAGTCTATCCTAATTCCATTTTTTCGAACTGCCCCATAAATGTTAGTTATACCACTAACATTTACGGGCAATTTTTATTATCAATTATGCCGAGGCATTATTGATAATAAAAAAAGGCCCCTCGTTAAAGGAGCCCCTACGTACAAATAATTAGATTAGTCTTCAAATTGATATAAAGGTGTTGATAAATAACGTTCCCCATTTGAAGGTACGATTGCAAGAACATTTGAACCCTTACCTAAACGTTTCGCTGCTTCAATCGCAACATGAATAGCTGCACCTGATGAAATACCACATAAGATACCTTCTTCACGCGCTACTTTACGAGCTACATCAAAAGCAATCTCATTTTCAACTGGAAATACAGTAGAGTATACATCTGTATCTAACACTTCAGGAACGAAACCAGCTCCGATACCTTGAATTTTATGTGGCCCTGGTTGACCGCCAGAAAGTACCGGTGAATCTTTTGGTTCAACAGCAATAATTTCAATATTTGGGTATTTCTCTTTTAGCACAGCACCAGCACCAGTAATTGTACCTCCTGTACCAACACCAGCAACAAATGCATCTAATGTTAAACCTTCAAACGCTTCTACAATTTCTGGACCTGTAGTTAAACGGTGAACAACAGCATTAGCTGGGTTCGTGAATTGTTGTGGTAAGAAGTAGCCATGCTCCGCAGACAATTCCTCCGCCTTAGAAATTGCACCTTTCATACCTGCTGGTCCAGGTGTTAATACTAGTTCTGCACCATAAGCACGCAATAAGTTACGACGCTCTAAGCTCATTGTTTCTGGCATTACTAAAATTGCTTTATAGCCTTTAGCTGCAGCAATCATTGCAAGACCAATACCTGTATTTCCAGAAGTAGGCTCAATAATTGTACCACCTGACTTTAATGTACCATCTTTCTCAGCCGCCTCAATCATCGCTAAAGCTAAACGGTCTTTTACTGAGCTACCTGGGTTAAAGTATTCTAATTTTACATAAACAGTACCTTCATTTTCACCTGTTGCATGATTTAATTTAACAATTGGCGTTTTACCAACTAATTCAGCTACTGAATTTGCTAATCTACTCATTTATCAATCCACTCCTAATCCCTACTAATTTTATAGGTTTTACTTATTTTTGATTTTATCAATTTTTCCATTCGATTGTCAATAAATATAACTTATATTTTCAGAATATTTATTACATCCGATCCAACCTCAACTTATAATAATATCGCCTTGGCGTAATAACGCCATAAAGCTTTCAGTCGACTTTTGCGTATGAAGAGAAATAAAAATCCGCTCAATATCCTGGGGTGGCCGTTGCTTTGTGACGCTAAACGTCTGCAGGGGTTTTCCCTGGCTCACTTTTCCCGCAGATATCTCGCAGATTCTTTAACTTTTTTCAGCTAATGGATTTTGTAGCGAAAGCGAGGTGACAGATACAGAAGTCACCTCCTCTTTATATGGTGAGCCGAAATAGAGGAAGTCAGTCTAAGAACGCCACGTCCTGTGGCAATGACTGAGTGACCAACATCGGTGCTATTGTTGTTGCTGTCGCTTCGCTTTCGCACAGATAAAACCGTGTTGCTGTCGCTTCGCTTTCGCACAGATAAAACCGTGTTGCTGTCGCTTCGCTTTCGCACATACAAACACGTTGCTGCCGCTACGTCAGCACTACGCTTCCGCGAAAAAATCATCTGTTGACCTAAAGCCTCCGACGGATGTCACGGAATTATGCCGAGGCATAATTGCTACTCATTTCAGAGCAATCTGTTATTTAACTTTTTTCGCTTCACCGTAGTACCAAGTTGCATTAAATTCAGACCAAAATGCTTCTGGTGTAACAGATTGTGACAACTGCTCTAAGGCAAGCTCACGTTCAATATGTTCTTTCACATCATCATATGTAAAGGATTGACCTTCTAATATCTCTTGTACTTGTACAATTCCATAATGACCATTAGCAAGCTTAAACGCTTTACTAATCTCACCTGCTTTTAAAGCTTTCACTGTTTTTAAAATAGCTGGATCGATATTTTCTTGGTTTTCTGTAAGGAAACCGACATCTCCACCTAAGCTAGCCGACGCACTGTCTACGGATATTTCACGTGCCAGTACCGAAAAATCAGAGGCATTTTTCATTTCACTTAATGCTTCCTCAGCAGCTTTTTTTGAATCCACCTCTATAAAATTCGTACGATAGTTTGTTTTCGTATTATAAAGCGCCTGGTTTTCCTCGTAATATTTCTCAATACTACCTTTTTTTATAACCACATCTTTCGTCAACACTTTATCCAAAATAAGCTGTGAACGAATTTTTTGTCGTAGTTGCTCTGATGAAAGGTTTTGCATGGTAGTATCAAATTTATCTTGAGCAGAACGCATTAAGGCTAACTCTAAATCAATCTCCTTATCCGTCACTTGAATTTTAAATTTTTTAGCTGCCTTTTCCATTACAGATTCATTCACTAAATTTTGTAGCGTCTCTTTACCATAGCGTTCTTCCATGGCTATCATCCACTCTTGTCGTGTAATAACTTCCCCGTCAACGGCAGCGACTTGCTCGTCGCTACCAATTTCCTGGTCTTTATTAGGGATTAACCAAGTAATAAACCATAAAATATTTCCTAATAACAAGATTGCAATTACTGTTAAAGCTGGTTTTGTCTTAAGGCGGCGTTGCAGTAAGGGCGTTTGGTTAGGTGTTCCAGCGGATAAAGGTCTTCGATTACGCGTTGAGCTCATCAATAAATCCTTCTAACTCTTCTTTTGAGAAACGGTATGTTTCTAAACAGAAGTGACATTGCGCTTCCGCTGCGCCATCCTCTTCAATCATTTCTCGAATTTCCTGTGTCCCTAACCCTAAAATCGCTGCACCAAATCGCTCTTTTGAACATTGACATTTAAATTCTACAGGCATGGAGTCTAAAATTTGTAGATGGCCTTCTCCTAATACAGCCTCTAAAATTTGCTCAGGTGTAAAACCTTTTTCAATCATTTTTGAAACCGGCTCTAAAGTAGCTAGATGCTGCTCAATTTCATTGATTGTCTCTTCTTCACAGCCTGGCATTAATTGTAGGATAAAACCACCAGCTGCAAGAATTGTGTTATCAGGATTTACTAAAACCCCTAAACCAACTGATGAAGGCACTTGCTCTGATGTAGCAAAATAATAAGTAAAGTCCTCAGCAATTTCACCTGATATAATTGGCGTTTGTCCAGAGAACATATCTCTCAAGCCCAGATCTTTTACGACCGTTAATGCACCCTCTGTTCCAACACCTGCTCGAACATCAAGCTTACCGTGCTCATTTAAATCGAAATGAACATGAGGATTTGTCACAAAGCCGCGTACTTCACCGCGTGCGTTACTGTCAATTACCATTGGACCGATTGGACCGTTCCCCTCAATTTTAACAGTGATTTTTTCCTCACCTTTTAACATGGCACCCATCATCACCGCAGCAGTCATAGAACGACCAAGGGCTGCTGAAACAATAGGCCATGTATTATGACGTCGTTGCGCTTCTCCTACTGTTGCTGTTGTACAAGCCGCAAAAACACGAACCTGCCCGTTGAATCCTAAACCGCGTACTAAATAGTCTTTCATAAATGAAATGTCCCTCATTTCTTATTGATTGCGTTTATATAGCTTATATAAGCCTTTTAATGTTAAAAACGGGTCGACTACATCAATAGCTTGCGTCTCCCCAGCAATTAAATTTGCTAATCCTCCAGTAGCAATTACTAAAGGGTCTTCCTTACTTTGTGCTTTCATGCGATTAACAATTCCCTCAACTTGCCCCACAAAGCCGTAAAAAATTCCAGCCTGCATAGCAGATACGGTTGTCTTTCCAACAATATGTGTAGAGCGCAATATTTCAATACGCGGCAATCTAGCTGCCTGTGTATAAAGCGCCTCCGTTGAAATCGAAATACCCGGAGCGATAGCACCGCCCATATAATCGCCTTTTTCGTTTAAGTAACAATACGTCGTGGCAGTACCAAAATCAACAATAATCAATGGTGCTTTATAATCATCAAGAGCCGCAATAGCGTTCACTATACGGTCCGAGCCAACTTCACGAGGGTTTTCATATTTAATATTCAATCCTGTTTTCACACCTGGTCCTACGACGAGCGGTTTTTTTCGAAAATACTTTTGACACATCGCTTCTAACGAAAACATGATTGGTGGTACAACAGAGGATATAATAATGCCTTTAACCTTTTCAAATGAAATGCCTGCATGATTAAAGAAAGATAATACTTGCATTGCGTATTCATCTTCTGTTTTATGAAGGTCTGTCACCATACGCCAATGGAAGGCCAATTGATCGTTGTCATCATAGACACCTAATACGATATTCGAATTTCCTGCATCTAAAACTAAAATCATCGTTGATGCCTCCTAATTTATTGCCCCTCATCGTAATTGTACCTGTCACTATGCAATTGATACAACTAAAACAATGCATACTCATGCACAAAAAATCAAATTAAACACTTTAGAAAATGATACCACACTTTTATTCCTACGAAATAGCATTCACTCTTACTCCTAAAAGGAGCTACCCTCATATTAGGTAGCTCCTTTCAAATTAAATCTAAATTAAAGCGTGAAGTTGATTTCCGTTCCAAGCTAACGCTTTCCTGTGGGCGAGCGTCGAGCCGCTTCCTCCGCTGCGCTCCGTGCAGGGTCTCTCCTGTCTCGCTTTCCCACGGGAGTCGAGTAGCCTTCCACTCCAATCAGCGATAGCGTAAATTTTTATAAATTTTATTCATTTCAAAAGTGAGTAATATTGCGACTTATAACAGGGAAGTAATTGTACAACTGTTATTGCTAATGTTTCGCTTTCGTACATAGATAAACAATATTGCTGTAGTCTCGTTCTATAACTATAAATTAGTCCATGCCAGAAAATATATCTTTGCGCATTGGTAGATTGGAGTGGAGACTAGGCGACTCCTTTGGGATCAGCAATAGAGGAACGGGGGCTAAAAGCATCACATCCTGCGATAACACCTCCGTGACCAACATCGGTGCTGCTGCCGCTTCGTTAGCACTACGCTTTCGCGCAAAAAACATCTGTTGGCCCGAGACCCTGGAGCGAGCATCGCGAGTGAAGCGGCTCATCGGACGCCCACAGGAAAGCGCCCAGTCGGAACGGAAATCAACCCCTCATTTTGCCGAAGAACCATACTAAAGGAGCCACCCTCATATTAGGTAGCTCCTTACATATTATTTAAAATTAAATTTTTCCGGGTCTGGTCCGCAACGTAATCCATCATTTAGTGCATCTAACTGAGCCATTTCTTCCTCCGTTAATGCAAAGTCAAAGACCGTTAGATTTTCCGTCATTCGTGCAGGAGTCATTGTTTTTGGAATAGTGACTACACCGTGCTGAACATCATAGCGTAACACAATTTGTGCAGGTGTTTTGCCATATTTAGAAGCTAGCTGCTGAATCAATGATTCTTCCAATAGAGAACCATTCATTAGTGGTGACCAAGCTTCTGCCTGTATTCCTTTCTCCTTACAAAATGCACGTACTTCCTCTTGAGTTAAGTGCGGGTGAAATTCAATTTGATTAATAACAGGAACAACTGATGTTTCCTTTAATAAATGTTCTAAATGATGAACATGGAAATTACTAACACCAATTGAGCGTACACGTCCATCCTGATAAACTTTTTCAAGTGCCTTATAAACATTAACATAATTTGTATCTATACCCGGCCAGTGAACTAAATATAAATCCAAATAATCTAATCCTAATTTCTCTAAACTACTATCATAAGCTGCAAGTGTTTCTTCATAGGAAAGTCCATCGTTCCAAACCTTTGATGTTACGAATAGTTCTTCACGTGTTACTAAGCCCTCATCAATCGCTGCACGAATTCCTCGCCCTACACTTTCTTCATTGCGATATACTTGCGCTGTATCAATACTGCGGTAACCTTTTGCAATAGCTGTTTTTACCGCTTCAGCCAAGTCGTCTCCTTCAGGTACTCGAAAAACGCCATAGCCGATTAACGGCATTTCTAAACCATTATTCAATGTTACGTTACCCACGTTTCATCACTCCTATCTATTTTGGCTCTAAAATATTAAAGAACCTATATAAAATTATCGTAATACCTAATACAGAAAAAAGGCAAAGAAAAAGACTGCTTACTAAAATCGTAAACAGTCTTTCCCATATTAATCACGCTTTTCATCGATACCTTTTGATGTATCATTCGGCCCTATGTCCTTTTTAGGTAAATCACCTGTTGTTGGATTTGGTTCATTGTTAAGCAACTCTTTCTTAACAACTGGTTCACCAACCACATCTAATACTGGTTGAGCTTCAGCTTGAGGAGCTTTTTCTACAACCGGTTCTACCTCTGGTTCCGGTAAGACACCGTGATCACGTAAATGCTCGATTTCTTGCGCGTTCAATGTTTCTTTTTCCATCAACGTGTTAGCAATTAAATCAAGTAAATGACGTTTTTCAGTTAGGATTCGTTTCGTACGCTCATATTGCAAATCGATAATTTTTTGCATTTCTTTATCAATTTCATAAGCGATTGAATCAGAGTAGTTTTGATCTGAATTAAAGTCACGACCAAGGAACACATTCCCACCCTGACTTGAACCAAACTGCATTGCACCAAGATTTTCACTCATACCATATTCAGTGACCATGGCACGTGCAATACTTGTTACCTTTTGGAAGTCGTTATGTGCACCAGTAGATACTTCGCCAAGGACGATTTCCTCTGCCACACGACCACCAAGAAGTCCAGCAATACGGTCTAATAGTTCTTGTTTTGTTGTGAAGAAACGTTCTTCCTTCGGTAACATAATCGCGTAACCTCCAGCTTGGCCACGAGGGACGATCGTTACTTTGTGTACTGTATCTGCTTCATCTAGCTCTAAACCAACAACTACGTGGCCAGCTTCATGGAACGATACAAGTTTCTTCTCTTTCGCTGAGTAAACACGGCTAGCTTTTGCTGGACCTGCAATTACTCGGTCAGATGCCTCATCGATATCTGCCATATTAATTGTACGTTTACTTTTACGAGCCGCTACAAGTGCTGCTTCATTTAACAAGTTCTCTAAGTCGGCACCCGAGAAACCTGGTGTACGTTGTGCAACAGCTGCTAAGTCCACTGACTCTGATAAAGGTTTGTTGCGCGCATGTACTTTTAGAATTGCTTCACGACCTTTTACATCAGGGTGTCCTACTGTAATTTGACGGTCAAATCGACCAGGACGTAATAAAGCTTTATCTAAAATATCTGGGCGGTTTGTTGCAGCGATAATAATAATACCTTCGTTTGCCCCGAAACCATCCATTTCAACTAACAATTGGTTCAATGTTTGTTCACGCTCGTCATGGCCACCACCAAGACCTGCGCCACGTTGACGACCTACTGCATCAATCTCATCGATAAAGATGATACAAGGTGCATTTTTCTTTGCATTTTCAAATAAGTCACGAACACGTGATGCACCGACACCGACGAACATTTCTACGAAGTCAGAACCTGAAATCGAGAAGAATGGTACGCCTGCTTCACCTGCTACTGCTCGTGCAAGTAATGTTTTACCTGTACCAGGAGGACCTACAAGTAAGATACCCTTTGGAATACGAGCACCAATCTCAGTGAACTTACGGTGATCTTTTAAGAAATCAACAACTTCAACAAGCTCTGCTTTCTCTTCATCAGCACCCGCTACATCTGTAAAACGAACTTTTTTCTTCTGATCGTCATAAAGTTTGGCTTTACTTTTACCAAAGCTCATCACTTTATTACCGCCACCTTGAGATTGACTCATTAGGAAGAAGAATAAGAAAATGATAATGATGAAAGGAATAATTCCTGTAAAGAACTGAATCCATCCACTTGTTTCTGGCGCTGTTAAAAATGTAATATTACTATTCTTATCCTTAGCAGCCTCATCGATGCGATCCATTAAAGATTGGTTATTGGTAGGAAGGTTTGCAGTAAAGCTTTCTCCTTTTTCATATCCCTTCAATGTACCTTCAACGATGTATACTGATTTATCAGGTTGAATTGTAGCACTTGTTATTTCTTTCTTATCAAGAGCTTCTATAAACTCATGATAAGTTAACTCTTTCGTTGGTGAAGTTCCACCATTGAAAGTACCAAAAATACCGATAATCACTAAGAAAATCAGTAAATAGAATATGGTATATCGAAATATTCGATTCATCTCCAGCCTCCTCATTACAACAGAAAAATTATAAGTAAAATCTTAACATATCATGATTTCATCATACAACGAAAAGCCCTACATAAAAAAAGTTTCGTGCAATTTTTGTCGAAATCAAAACATATTTATGCATTTAATTACTATGTTCCAGCGTTTGTATCCGATACTTCATTCAGTACAATGTGCCTAGATTTTTAGATTTATGATCAATTGCGCCTCGGCATAATTGCATCCAGAATCAGCTTTAGGTCAACGTGATGTTGGTTACTCAGTCGCATGCTGTCTGCTGCTGTCGCACAGATAGAACCTTGTAGCTGACGTTTCACTTTCGCTACGTAAACACTGCGAAGGGAAGTAAAAAAACCTAAAAATCTATGACCTTCGCTGGAGGCTCTTACTTTTCATAGCTGGTGTTCTTTCGTTAACTTCTTACTTTTAGAAAGAATAAACTTCTGGCTTTAAAATGCCGATATACGGTAAATTACGGTATTTTTCTGCGTAGTCTAAACCATACCCTACAACAAAGCCATCTGGCACTTCAAAACCAACATAATCAGCAGCTAAGTTTACTTTACGACCTGATGGTTTATCTAACAATGTAACGATTTTGATGGATTTTGCTTTGCGGTATTTAAATAAGTCGACTAAATAGCTCAACGTTAAGCCGCTATCAATGATATCCTCGATTATTACTACGTCACGCCCTTCGACGCTTGTATTTAAATCCTTTAGAATCTTTACTTCCCCAGATGAAACAGTTGCATTACCATAGCTAGAAACATCCATAAAATCTAGCTCAATGAAAGAATCGAAACGTTTCATTAAGTCTGTCATAAAAGGCATAGCTCCTTTTAAAACACCAACAGCTAACGGGAATGAATCTTTATATTCCTCTGTCAATTGTGCTCCTAATTCAGCAATTCTTTCTTGCAATTGTTCTTCTGTAATCATAACTTTTTCGATGTCATTTTGTAACATTTTGATTCCTCCTCGTGTGTATAAAAAATGTTCAACCATGTGCGGTGAAATTTTACAAAGACCTTAGTCTACGATGAGCACTGTATCATCGTTTGGTTGCGGAGAGGTTGAAAACAACATTCCCATACGCACACCAATTACCGCTACGACCTCTTCAGATTGAGAAATCAGTAACGGCCAGCTATTCCGCTCATTCAAAGGAATCTTTTCATCTATAAAAAGGCGAGATAAGCGTTTCGGCCGATCCATTCCTTTTAACAGCATTCTATCCCCTTCCTTACGCGCTCTAACATAGAGTGGAAGTTTGAGTTTGCTAGCATTAAAATAAAAAAGTTGTGCAGTATCCGTCAGCATTTTAGACGATAAATCAGGCAACTCGACTACGCATAAACGTTCACCATTTGTCAGTGTTGTCCACCCATTAGCAGTCGAAATAATCATTTTATCAGGAGAAGCTTGACCTTCTAATGTCTCTTTCTTCTGAATCATAAATTTTTCATAACGGCGAACTGCTATAAAATTTTCTGGCAAGTGAACTTCAGCATACCCCGCTGTCCTATCAAAAAGCTTTGTAATAGAAGTCAATAAAGCATAACTTTGTATCGTATTTGAATCTTTGTAAAGATAGTTTAATAGTATTAAAATGAGCCTCCTTTGTAAAGCAAGTGGTTCCAATTGAAGAGCCTTAATTTCCATGCTATATGTATTTTCGTCAATTCTTTTTACTATTCTAGAAAATACATCCTCCGCTAAATTCATTAAATAGGCATCGTCTTCTTGCAATTGCTTTGTAAAATGGGTTACCTGCTCTGTTACTCGCGGATTTTCTGCCTCCAACAATGGCACCACATGGTGTCTAAAACGATTTCGTACATAGGTGTCCTTAGAATTGCTAGCGTCTTCACGATGATCTAACCCCTGCTTAAGTAAATATTCCCTTATTTCGGACTTTGTAACCGTTAAAAACGGACGAATTAATGTTTTTCCTTCAAAAATACGTTGTGAACGTATACCTTGCATACCATTTATCGTTGCATTTTTTGTCAGGGCCATTAATACTGACTCCAGTTGGTCGTCCGCATGATGTGCAGTTACAAGCTTACTAGCATTCGTTTTTTCCATGACCTCTTTAAAATATTGATAACGTTCTCTACGGCAAATAAGCTGTGTATTGCCATTTTCTAAAGCCATAATCTCTGGTATTGGAATAGCTTTTGCATATAAGTATATACCATACTCATCACAATATTTTTGGACAAAAGCTCTGTCCTCAGCCGATGCTTCATCTCTTAGCATATGATCAACGTGTACGGCTTCAACCGTAATTCCCCATTGATCTTTTGTTTTTACAAAATAATGGAGTAAAGCCATTGAATCCACTCCACCTGAAACGGCGATGAGAAGATGGTCGTCTTGCTGTAATAATTGCTCTTTTTCAATGATTTTTTTGACCTTTAATTCAAGTGACAAACGCTTCTCCTCCCCTTTTCGTTTTCTATTATCATGAATTGCTCATAGAGTGCTGAACTGGTCTAAACACGGCCCACGTAGGGACAACATGTGTAACCTCTAGCATCAATACAGTGCAATCGTCTTCAATGTCATAGTAAGACTGGAAAGATTGCATAATCGTCGTTAATTTTTCCTGTATAGTTTTAGTAGTGCTCGCTACCTGCTGAGCATACGCTAAAAATGTCTCTTCCTGCTCGTCCCAATCATCAACACTTGAAAACAACCCATCAGAGTGCATCAAAATTACATCGCCCGCCTTAAGCTTTCTTTTTTCTGCCTCTACTGCTGAAATGGATAAAAAACCTACAGGAGCTGCATTGCTTTCAACCTTTAGCACCTCTTTCCCACGTAAAATATACGTAGACATTCCCCCAGCCTTCCACGACCATAAATCACCGTGTTGTAAATCGACAAGTGCAAAATCAAGCGTTGCATACATATCATTTTGTTGCTTTAAGGACATGACATAATGCAACGTGTGCATCGCAGTCTCTGGGTTCATGTTGTAATTTAAACATTCTCGCATTAAATGTATTAACTTTCTACTCTCATGCTGTGCTTCTTTACTCTGCCCCATACCATCTGACAATAAAATTGCAAATAGTCCTGGGTGTAATTGAAATAATGCATGGGAATCACCGGAATATAACGTCGCATCTTTAGACATGCTATATATATCATACTCTACTTCAAAGCTAATAGCTGATCTAAAGCTTACTTGAATATGGCGAAATGGTATATCGCTTGCTACTACCTTTTCAATTTCAAATGGTTCTTCAAAAATATCATATAAAATCGGCAATATCATCCGTTCGGCTACTGTTGTGTCTTCCTCCCAATTGACGCGTGCTGGTGCTAAAGCGCAGACAATTTTTCGTGCTCCCGGCTTATTACTTAACACATCTAGTTGAAAACATTCAATATGTGCATCCTTTAACCGTTGAATAATGTCCTTTTCCACACTAGCGAATGAAATAGTCTCTTCTTTCATCTCCGCTATTAACTGATTTAGATGATTGCTCATATCACGTAACTGAAGGGCAATCATTTTCTTACCATGAAAATACTGACCATTAATACGCTCTCTGTACAGCTCTGTCTCCAATTCTTCGAAAATTTTTGTTGATTTCACGCATTTATAACGTATTTGTTCTTCGACACGATGAATACCTGAATCCTTTCCAACTCCTTTCATATGAAACCAGTCTGTCATTAGCTTGTCCATTCCGTTGGTTTGCGCTCCCCAACAGCGATCATAGCGGAAACAGCTTAGGCATGTGTTCATCGGCGACACTTCCTTTGCCTCCTCTATAGGGGCTGTCATAAAGCGCTCAAACACAAGTTCCTTCATAAATTGTACAAAGTGCTGAAAGTGCTCTAATTTAAACGTAACATGCTCCGTTAACCAACTTTGACGGGCAAGTAAGACCTCCTCACGCTGCGGAAACAGCTTGTTCCGCACCTTATCAGAATATTTTTTCGGAATGGATAGAAAAGCAATGCTCCCAACTGCAATCGATGTAAAATAAACGCTATCTAACGGCAATGTTGCATCGTAAAATAAAAAAAACACACTCGGCAAAATGCTGCCAATTGCTACACCAAATCTTCCAATGCGGGCCCCCATCCCTGCACATAATCCAGTTAATGTGGCCACAGAAAGCATACCCGTAAACGAAAGCTTTGCAATGCCAATAAGCGTTCCGAGCACTGCTCCGATAACTGTCGCTAACGGTACACTCCCTACTAAGGCACCGAAGCAAATTAATAGTTGTAATAAAAAAATGGGAAGTGAAAAATAGCTAATGACAACTGCTTGCATCCCTGTAAGCATAGCAGCAAATACAACTAATCCAGAACCCAACTTCTCATAAGTCCAATGGCTCGTAAACCATTCATAAGAATTAACAAACAACACTTGCATAAACAACGTCATAATAAGAGCTAAAGCCGCTTCACAACCTACATAAAATTGCACAAGCACCGGCGGTAAACCCTGATGCATAACCCCCTGCCACATTATTTGCACAACCAGTACCGCCAAAGAGACAGCTATACTTTGTGGCAACTGCCAATAACGGAAGCGCATGATACATTCATACATAAGGATTTGCAATGCTAAAATAAAGACTTGTCCAAATCCAAGAAAAAAACATCCTATCAGACCACCAAACAAAACATACTTGGCGTATTCCTTATACTTCGTTCGAATAATTGCCCAAAAAGGAATCGAGAAAGGTACGGCCGCTTCAAATACAACGGACTGAGCTAAAAAGAAGGATGTTAAAAAAAATAAAGAACCTATTAACAATTGCCTTTTTTTCACTCCTAATTTTTGTTCATCTACATTTGCCGTGTTATACCATTCAATACTCGTCATTTCACTATCCCCTTTCAGCACTTTTGGAGCTATTATAAAAAATTATGTATGGAAAGATTGTCTGACGGTGGCAGAAAAAAATATAAACATTTCGACGAATACATATGCATAAATACGAGAAATGGCAACAATTTCTACATAAAATATAAGCTGTACAAGATTAGAAAAACCGTTTTCTATGAGGTTAGTTTTAAACAACATAATATTTAGGTGATTATTCCCCATTGTCGTTATATACGATACTTTACAAAATCTATGCCACAAGCGGGCTAATGCCCTCTAACCCTTTCTTTTTCACCGATCGACGTTCTATTATTCGGCATAATTACTATAGTCAGCAGTGTCGATGATACTTTTCTACTTAAGAACAAAAAGTTTGATAAATTTCCCATAAAAAGGGCTGACCACCAAAATTTGCGGATGACATTTATTATAAAGTTGATCGAAAGTGGGGACTAGGTAACTCCTTGGGATTAGCGTCCAGATGAGCTCTTGCAGTGCATAGGGAAACGGAAATCAACCACTCATCATGGTGATGAGCCATCATACTCCCCCTTTTTATTAGCCAATCTTTAATTAATGAATAAAACCATATATTTTTATTAATTTTTTTCAAAAAACTACTTGACGTTAGTAACAAAGGCTTGTATTATATAACTTGTTGCTAAAATAAATTGTTTTAAAAAACGCGGAAGTAGTTCAGTGGTAGAACACCACCTTGCCAAGGTGGGGGTCGCGAGTTCGAACCTCGTCTTCCGCTCCATAATCTTATTGGCGGCCTAGCTCAGCTGGCTAGAGCGTACGGTTCATACCCGTAAGGTCGGGGGTTCGATCCCCTCGGCCGCCACCATAGTAGGCCCCTTGGTCAAGTGGTTAAGACACCGCCCTTTCACGGCGGTAACACGGGTTCGAATCCCGTAGGGGTCATCTCAAATAGGCGTCTCAGAATCGTTTCTGAGACGCCTATTTTTTTGTAGGATCAATTATACCTCAGCATAATTGCGTCCGGAATCGGAAAGAAGTTAGAAAAGATGGTGTAGCAACCCTCTTAAGTCGAAATTTACATACTAGAAAAATCCATATTTACTTATGTTTTGGCTCATCACCAAAAGTTGTGGGTGACATTTGTTAAAACGTATGCAATATAGGTTGATTGGAGTGAAGGCTGGGCGACTCCTTGGGGATCAGCGTCACAGATGAGACCCTGGAGCGAGCAACGCGAGTGAAGCGGCTCATCGGACGCCCCCAGGAAGCTCTGCTC
>Ga0209676_1001488_pt1 | contig 21557 bp, 17 predicted proteins | sample AraplaCvi_mLB_r2_FD_184282 | JGI IMG/M metagenome (GOLD analysis project Ga0209676, IMG submission 184282) | Arabidopsis root microbial communities from North Carolina, USA - plate scrape MF_Cvi_mLB_r2 (SPAdes) (version 2) | ecosystem: Host-associated > Plants > Roots > Endosphere | place: USA... | reverse complement strand
GCCGGTTTCACACGCATTTTGCGCCTGCGCGCCGGGTCGTCCACAATAGTGGGCCCGCCGCGGTCCGTGCGTGCGGTCGTTCCTATTCCCACGGTGACGCATGAATTTCCACGAATACCAGTCAAAACAGCTGCTTGCCGAGTACGGCATCCCGGTCCCGGCCGGCAAGGTCGCAGCGACTCCCGAAGAAGCGGTCGAAGCGGCCAACGCCCTGGGCCAGGGCCCCTGGATGGTGAAGGCGCAGATCCATGCGGGCGGTCGCGGCAAGGCTGGCGGCGTCAAGTTCTGCAAGACCACCGATGACGTCAAGGCCGCTGCGGCCAAGATGCTCGGCACCAAGATGGCCACCTACCAGACCGCTGGCGTTGAACTGCCGGTCAACCTGGTGCTGGTGACCACCGCCGGTGAGATCGTCAAGGAACTGTACCTCTCGGTGCTGGTCGACCGTGGCACCAAGACCATCACCTACATCGCCTCGTCGGAAGGCGGCGTGGAAATCGAGCAGGTGGCTGCTGAAACCCCGGAGCTGATCCACTCGCTCAACGTCGACTTCGTCGAAGGCGTGCAGGGTTACCACGGCCGCGATTTCGGCTTCAAGCTGGGCCTGACCGCCAAGCAGGCCGGCCAGTTCGCCAGCATCATGGTGAACCTGTACCGCCTCTTCAACGAAAAGGACCTGGCGCTGGTTGAAATCAACCCGCTGGCGATCCTGGACGACGGCAACCTGTACGCGCTGGACGGCAAGTTCGACAGCGACGACAACGCCGCGTTCCGTCAGAAGGCGCTGGTCGCCATGCGCGACAAGACCCAGGAAGACGAAACCGAAGTGACCGCTTCGGAGCTGGACATCAATTACGTCACCATGGACGGCAACATCGGCTGCATGGTCAACGGCGCCGGCCTGGCCATGGCCACCATGGACGTCATCAAGCTCAACGGCGGCGAGCCGGCGAACTTCCTGGACGTGGGCGGCGGTGCGAACAAGCAGCGCGTCATCGAAGCGTTCAAGCTCATCCTGTCCTCGGACAAGGTCGAAGGCATCTTCGTCAACATCTTCGGCGGCATCGTCCGCTGCGACATGATTGCCGAAGGCATCATCGCCGCTGTGAAGGAAGTGGGCGTCAAGGTTCCGGTCGTGGTGCGCCTGGAAGGCACCAACGTGGAAGAAGGCAAGCAGCTGCTGCGCGACAGCGGCATGGCCATCATCCCGGCTGACAACATCAACGACGGTGCCAAGAAGGTCGTTGAAGCTGTCAAGAACGCCGCCTGATCCGACACCGAAGGAATAACAATGTCTGTTTTGATTAACAAGAACACCAAGGTGATCGTGCAGGGCTTCACCGGCCAGCAGGGCACCTTCCACGCCACTCAGATGATCGAGTACGGCACCCAGGTTGTTGGCGGCGTGACCCCGGGCAAGGGCGGCACCACCCATATCGACCTGCCGGTCTTCAACACCGTGGCCGATGCCGTGCAGGCCACCGGCGCCAACGCGTCGGTGATCTACGTGCCGCCGCCGTACGCGGCCGATGCGATCCTGGAAGCTGCGGCTGCCGGCATCAAGGTCATCGTGTGCATCACCGAAGGCATTCCGGTGCTGGACATGCTGCGCGTGAAGAACGTGCTGACCCGTTCGCATCCGGACACCGTGCTGATCGGGCCGAACTGCCCCGGCGTGATCACCCCGGGCGAGTGCAAGATCGGCATCATGCCGGGCCACATCCACAAGCCGGGCAAGATCGGCATCGTGTCCCGTTCGGGCACCCTGACCTATGAAGCGGTCAAGCAGACCACGGAAGTGGGCCTGGGCCAGTCGACCTGCATCGGTATCGGTGGCGACCCGATCAACGGGCTGAACTTCGTTGACTGCCTCAAGCTGTTCAATGAAGACCCGCAGACCGAAGGCATCATCATGGTCGGCGAAATCGGCGGCGACGCCGAGGAAGCGGGCGCCGAGTACATCAAGAACCACGTGAAGAAGCCGGTCGTCGGTTTCATCGCGGGCGCTTCGGCGCCGGCCGGCAAGCGCATGGGCCACGCCGGTGCGATTGCATCGGGCGGCAAGGGCACGGCCGAAGGCAAGTTCGCCGCCATGGAAGCGGCCGGTGTGGTCACCGTGCGCTCGCCGGGCGACCTGGGCGCGGCCATCGCCAAGCTGGTCAAATAAGCGCGCCGGCCGCAATGCGGCCAACCACGCGTAGCGCCGACTGTCAGTCGGCAAAGGAAAAGCCGCCCCCAAGGGCGGCTTTTCTGCTTTTGCAGTCCGGCGAACCACCAGCGCTACAATGGGCCATCGCAACCACAGGCGGCACCCCATGACGTCGATCCGCATTGCAATGGCCCAGTTCGATTTCCCGGTCGGCGCGGTCGAACGCAACACCGACACCATCATCGCGATGATCGCCGAGGCGCGCGATGAGTTCGGTGCCGACCTGGTGGTGTTCCCGGAACTGGCGATCAGCGGCTACCCGCCCGAAGACCTGCTGCTGCGCCCGCGCTTCCTGTACGACTGCCAGGTGGCCATGGGCAGGATTGCCGAATCCACCGACGGCATCACCGCGGTGGTTGGCTGGCCCGAGGCCACCGGGGCAGTGGTCTACAACGCCGCCAGCGTGCTGCGCGACGGCGAGGTGCTGCACACCTACCGCAAGCGCGAACTGCCCAACTACGCAGTGTTCGACGAACGCCGTTACTTCGACATCGACCCCGATGGCGGCAGCTGCGTGTTCGACCTGAAGGGCGTGCCGGTCGGCGTGCTGGTCTGCGAGGACCTGTGGTTCCCCGAACCGCTGGCCGACACCGTGCGCCACGGTGCCGAACTGGTGGTGATTCCCAACGCGTCGCCGTACGAACGCGGCAAGCACGCCCAGCGCGACGCGCTGCTGGCTGAGCGCACCCGCGAAACCGGCGCGGCGCTGCTGTACGTCAACATGGTGGGCGGGCAGGACGCACTGACCTTCGATGGCGCCTCGGTCGTGGCCGACGGCGATGGCACCGTGCACCCGGCCGCGGCGGCGTTCACCGACCAGTGGCTGGTGGTGGACTACGACGCCGAAAGCCGACGCTTCCTGCCGCGCGAGTGGATGGACGACGGCGACGAAAGCATGGACGCGCTGGCCTGGCGCGCGGTCACCCGCGGCATCCGCGACTACTGCGGCAAGAACGGTTTCAAGAAGGTGTGGCTGGGGCTGTCCGGCGGCATCGATTCGGCCCTGGTGCTGGCGATGGCGGTGGACGCGCTGGGCGCGGACAACGTCACCGCGGTGCGGTTGCCCTCGCGCTACACCGCGGACATGTCCAACGACCTGGCCGCCGAGCAATGCCGCGCGCTGGGCGTGAAGCTTGAAGCAGTATCGATCGAGCCGGTGTTCGAAGGCCTGATGACCGCGCTCGGTCCGATGTTCGACGGCCAGCCGGCGGATGTGACCGAGGAGAACCTGCAGTCGCGCGCGCGCGGGGTGATCCTGATGGCGCTGTCGAACAAGTTCGGCGGCCTGCTGCTCACCACCGGCAACAAGAGCGAATACGCGGTCGGCTACGCCACCATCTACGGCGACATGTGCGGCGGCTACGCGCCGCTGAAAGACCTGTACAAGACCGAAGTGTTCGGCCTGTCCAAGTGGCGCAACACGGTGGGCGGCGCGCCGGTGATCCCGCCGGCGGTGATCGCGCGGCCGCCGTCGGCCGAGCTGCGCGCCAACCAGACCGACCAGGACTCGCTGCCGGCCTACGACGTGCTGGACGGCATCCTGTACCGCTACGTGGACCAGGAACAGTCGCGCGAAGAGATCGTCGCCGCCGGCTACGCCGCCGAGGTGGTCGACCGCGTCCTTCGTCTGGTGCGCACCAGCGAATGGAAGCGCCACCAGGCCGCCCCCGGCCCGAAGGTCTCGCGTCGGGCCTTTGGCCGCGAGCGCCGCTACCCGATCAGCAACGGCTACAAGGGCTGAGCGATTCGCGGAAGCGCGTTGGCGGCATATGCCTAGAGTTGGGGGTTTTCCAGGAGATCCCCGATGCAGAATGCTTCCACGCCGTTGCTGCAGGGCGTCGCATGACCACGCCCATCCACACCCACCGCCATACCTTCCGTGAGGCGCTTTGGTGCAAGGCCGACAACAAGACGCTGTCGTCCAAGTCCCTGCGCAAACTCACCCGGATCGCCAACCGCGAGTTTGGCGGACGCACCGAGGGTGTGTTCGGCAAGGGACGGTCGAAGGAGGGCACGTTCAACGGCGATACGGCCGGACTCCGCCATGCCATTTCCAGCCACCTGCAATACGTGCGCTCACCGAAGCTGCGGCAGGTGATGGGCGGATGGCTCGCTCGGTTGCCTGCAGTGCACGTACATGCGGGTGGGCGCGCGATGCACTCCGGCGACACCGGCGTCGGCCAACGCCCGGGGTCCGATCCAACGCAGCGTCTCCACACGGCCGACCGCGCAGTGGTACCCGCTGCATGGCATCCGGGCCCTGCGGTTGACATTCCGGAACCGGATTACGCGTCGGGCGACGAGGTCACGATGGTGCAGCTGCCGGACGAGGGCGCGACTGCCGTGGACATCCCCATGCCGGACTACGAGGGGGCAGCCCTGGAATCCGCCTACGGTGAGGATCTGGCAGAAGTGGAGATTCCGCCAGAAGACTACGACGACGAGGACGACATGACGCAGCGTGCGGCGGGCGGCAGTGGGCCCGACCCGGCACCGGTTCCGCACGCCGCCACCGTGACGGCACCAGCGCCTGCGGCGGATTCCGAGGACGAGACCGCTTCAGAGTCCAAGGCGCCGGTGCAGCAGGAAAAGCGCAAGGTCCACTTCAGCGATGAAGTCACGGTGTTCGGTCAGTAGTCGGGTACAGGAATCGCGGGATAGCCGCGAATGGCGCCGGGGTAATCCGGCGCCGGTTCCGGGGCTGGCGCGCGGGGCCGGACGGGGCGTAAGGCGGGCGCCGCGTTGCTGATGTGCGTGGCCAGCAGGGTTGGCCGACGCGGCCGCATAAGCGCAGCCGAAGGAGCGGGCGAAGGCGCCGCGGGCGGGAGACGATGGATGGGCATGGGGCCTTCTGGAAAGGGGAATTCCAGTGTGACGGTTGTTGCGTATGCAGAACTGGCATGGGCGTCCCAACTGGCCGCAGTCGCAATCATTCCGATCTTACTGCCCAAACAAAAACGGGCAGCCGATGGCTGCCCGTTGGTCTGCTGCATCTGCCGCTGGAATCAACGGCGATTCATCGTCGCATTGCGCTGACCGGTGCTGGCCGATTTCTCGCCGGCGAACGGGTTCAGCTTGCGGATCATCCACGGGTACTTCGGCCAGTTGCCCTGCAGCCACGGGTGCTCGGGCTGGTTCAGCTCCAGCACGCGGCGGGCGTCGTCGGCCAGGGTCTTGTTGCCCAGGTGGGTGTAGGCCTCGCCCAGGGCGGCTACCGCGTCGTACTGGAACGCGCTCTGCGGGTAGGTTTCCAGCAGGTAGTTGGCGCGACCGGCGGCGGACACATAGGCCTCGCGGCGCAGGTAATACAGCGCGTTGTCCAGCTCGTGCTGGGCGAACACGTCGCGCAGTTCCAGCATGCGGTTGCGCGCGTCGGCGGCGTAACGGCTGTTGGGGTAGCGCTCGACCACGATGTTGAAGTCGGCGTACGCCTGGCGCGGGGTGGACAGGTCGCGGCGGCTCGGGTCCAGCGACCACACGCGGCGCAGGAACACCGTGTTGCGGTTGCTGTTGGCCAGGCCGCGCAGGTAGTACATGTAGGCGATGTTGCGGTGGGTCGGGTAGGTGCGGATGAAGCGGTCGATGCTGGACACCGCGTCATCGTGCTTGCCGGCCTTGTACTGGGCATAGGCGGTTTCGATCATCGCCTGCTCGGTGTACGGGCCGTACGGGTACTGGGCGATCAGGCGGCGGAAGGTGGCCTCGGCACCGCTCCAGTTGCCCTTCTCCATCAGGCCATGGCTCTTTTCATAGATCGTTTCGACCGGCTGGCCTTCTTCCGGGTTGTCACCCTTGGCGCCACGGTGGCAGCCGGTGGAAACAAGGGCCAGGACCAGCATCAGGGCCGCGGTGCGGAGGGGCGCGGACAGCAGGGAAGAGCGTCGGATCATGGGGTCAGGGCGGGACGCGGCTGGAATACGAAGGGTCGATGATAGCCTAGTGGCCTGTCCTGCGACTGAAAGTGGTCGCCCGGACCCCCAATTTGTCTTCCTGCGGTGTGCTTCCCCATGTCCGATAACGCTTCTGAAACCGACTCCTTCCGCCAGGCCACGGTGCCCGATACCGCCGCCGGGCGGCGCTTTGACGCCGTGCTGGCCGAACTGTTCCCCGAATTCTCCCGGTCCAAGCTGACCGAGTGGATCAAGTCCGGCGACGTGCTGCTGGACGGCAACCCGGTGCGCGGCCGCGACCCGGTGCGCGGCGGCGAGGTGGCCACCCTGCATGTCGTGCTGGACACCCAGACCCATGCCGAGCCCGAAGACATCCCGCTGGACATCCTGTACGAGGATGAACACGTTTACGTGATCAACAAGCCGGTCGGGCTGGTGGTCCACCCCGGCGCCGGCAACCCCAGCGGCACCCTGGTCAACGCGCTGCTGTTCCGCGACCCCGGGCTGTCGGTGCTGCCGCGCGCGGGCATCGTCCACCGCCTGGACAAGGACACCAGCGGCGTGATGGTGGTGGCCCGCACGATCCAGGCGCAGACCGCGCTGGTGGAGCAGCTGGCCGCGCGCAACGTGCACCGCCAGTACCTGGCGGTGGTGGTGGGCGCGCTGGTGTCCGGCGGCACCGCCGACGCCCCGATCGACCGCCACCCGCGCGACCGCATCCGCATGGCAGTACGCGAGGACGGCAAGGACGCGGTGACCCACTACCGCCTGCGCGAGCGCTTCCGTGCCCACACCGCACTGGAATGCCGACTGGAAACCGGGCGCACCCACCAGATCCGCGTGCACATGGCCCACCTCAAGCACGCCATCGTCGGCGATTCGCTGTATGGCGGCGCGCTGAAGCTGCCCAAGGGCGCCAGCGACGAGCTGGTGGCCCAGCTGCGCGGCTTCAAGCGCCAGGCCCTGCATGCCGAAACGCTGGAATTCGCCCACCCGATCACCGGCGAGCCGATCCGCAACAGCGCGCCGGTGCCGGCCGACATGGTGGCGCTGATGGATGCGCTGCGCGAGGACACCAAGCGCGTGGCCGAGCTGGAGCGCGGGCGCCGCTGATGACCAGGCCTGCCTCCCCGCCGTCCGTGGCCCACGCTGCCGTGCCGGTGCTGGCGGCGGACTGGGCCGCCCCGCCCGGGGTGCAGGCGCTCACCACCCTGCGCCACGGCGCGGGTGGCTCGTTGCCGCCGTTCGCGCAGTTCAACATGGGCAACCGGTATGCCGCCGACGGCGATGACCCGGACCAGGTGGAACGCAACCGTGCCCTGCTGCAGGACGGCCTGGGCCTGCCCGCGGCACCGCACTGGCTGCGCCAGGTGCATGGCACGGGCGTGCTGCGCTTCGAGGGCCCGCCCGGTGCCATCGGCGTGGACGCCGAACCCACCGCGGATGCGGCGGTGACCTCGGTGCCGGGAGTGGTGCTGGCCATCCTTACCGCCGACTGCCTGCCGGTGGTACTGGCCGCGCGTGATGGCCGCGAAATCGGCGCCGCACACGCCGGGTGGCGCGGGTTGGCCGACGGCATGCTGGAGGCCACCGTGGCCGCCATGCACACCGCGCCCGGCGAGCTGCAGGTCTGGCTGGGCCCGGCGGCCGGGCCGGCCCTGTACGAAATCGGCGAAGACGTGTTCACCGCGTTCGTGGACCGCGATGCTGGCGCGGCGGCGGCGTTCAGCGCCACCCGGCCAGGACACTGGAAGGTGGATCTGTACGCGCTGGCCAGGCGCCGGCTGGCGGCCGCCGGAATGGACCCGGCCGCGATCAGCGGCGGGCAGCATTGCACCCTGGCCGACCCGCAGCGCTTCTATTCGCATCGCCGTGACCGCCGCACCGGGCGCATGGCGACGCTGGCCTGGATGACGTGATGCCGCGGCCTGCGTGTCAGACAGGGGAACCGGGCCCGGCGCTCAGCCACGCAGCGCGTGGCGCTACGGGGGATGCCGGCGCGGTGATCGTGTTCGATGGGGTCTGCACGTTGTGCAGCCGCTGGGTGAAGTTCCTGCTGCGCTTCGACCGGAAGGGGCGGTACCGCTTCGCGGCGATGCAGGGCGCCCATGGGCGCGCCCTGTTGCAGCAGCACGGCCTGGACCCGGATGACCCGTTGTCGTTCCTGCTGGTGGAACACGGTCGCGCCTGGTCGGACACCGACGCCATCGTGCGGGTGCTGGCCGGGCTGGGTGGGGTGTGGCGGGGGGCGCGGCTGCTGACGCTGTTGCCGCGCGGCTGGCGCGACCGCGCCTATCGCGCGCTGGCGCGCAACCGTTACCGCTGGTTTGGCCGGCATGCGCAGTGTTACCTGCCCACGCCGGCACAGGCCGCGCGCTTCCTCGATTGAGCCCCCGCAGCCACGCCGGGCGTGGCGCTACTGCAGGATCGAATACTCGATGCGCCGGTTGCGGTCGCGGCCGCTGTCCAGCCGGTTGTCGGCCACCGGGTGTTCTTCGCCATAGCCACGCGGCACCAGCATGTCGGCCGGGACGCCCTGCGCCTGCAGTTCGGCCACCACCACGTCGGCGCGCTGCTGGCTCAGCTGCAGGTTGGTCTCGGCCGCGCCCAGGCTGTCGGTATGGCTGCCCACTTCCAGCCTCACGCCCGGGTCCGCCGCCAGAATCGCCTGCGCACTGGCGCGCAGCAGATCGTGGCCGTCGGCACGCAGCCTGGGCGATTTGTGCACGAACCGGAGCGTGCCCTGGTTCAGTGCGGCGACCAGTTCCTCCGGCGCCGGCGTGGCGGGCAGCTGCGACAGCGCCACGCGCCCTGCGTCCCACAGACCACTGATCTGCAGGTGGCCGAAGCCGCGGCGCAGGCTGTCGGATACGGCAATCCTGTCGCGTGGGGGCAGACGGGTCATGTCCACATGCAGGCTGTCGCCGTTGAACGACAGCGACAGACCCGGGTAGCGCAGCAGCGGAACCAGGTTGACCAACCGGTCCAGCCAGCGCGGCGTTTCGGCCTGCGGGTCGCGCAGGATGTCGCCGCTGACCTTGCCCTGGCCGTACTGGGCCACCAGCGCGCTCCACACCCTGCGCCGGTCGGCCTCGCCGGGCAGGCGCCCGCGTACGTCGATGACGCCGTGGTTGTTGACCAGCGACAGGCGCGGCGGGCTCTTCTGGTCGGCCTGGGCCGCCACGGTGCCAGGGCTGACCCGGGTCTTCTGGTGGATCCAGCCGGTCAGGCACAGCAGGGCCCCGGCCACCATCACCCAGAGCAGGCCGCGCAGGGCGGTACCGCGGACCAGGCGCAGGGTCGGGCCATGGCGACGTGCCGGGGGCGGTGCGGGGGTGGGCGCAGGCGGCGTGCGTGCCTCCTGCTCCAGCACGTCCAGCAGGCCCGGCAGCAGGTCGGAGGCCACCACCGCGAACATGCCGGTGGGAAACGCGGCGCGTCGCGCCAGCACCGCCAGCTCCTCGCGACCGACCACGCTTTCGAGCTGGCTGGCGAGCAGGCGCGGCGGCCGGCCGTCGCCGGGGAAGCGGGTACCCAGGCCCACCGCGTCGAAGCGCCGGCGCAGGCCGTGCACACCGTCGGGCAGGCTGCGTATGTAGTCGACCAGCACCTCCACCAGGCTGCGCGCGCGGTGGCCCAGGCCCATGTGCAGGGCGGTGTCTTCGATGAAGCGTTCCAACAGTGACATCAATCTGATTCCCGAATGCACGACCCATGCGGCATGCACGGGCTCTGCGGGCGTCAATGTCGGGACGGCCTGTCAATGCGAAATGAAAGTTGCACACGCCAAAGGTTGCGTATTGCGACGCGGATAGGCCGATTTAGGATGCCTATCGATGCGGGGCAGCGCGGCACGGGCGTCCGGCGCTGCGGGAGTGCAGAAAACGACACACTCCTAAAAAACGTGCATCACGCGGAATGATGCACCTGGCAGAGGCAATTCCGCGCCAATTGCGACAGCTTGCGCTGCCCCATATCTGTCGTAATCAGCCGTTTTCCAGCGCCTGCAGGTACGACTGGCGCCAGTGGTTGATGTCGTGCGTACGCAGGTGCTCCATCATGGCCTGCCAGCGTTCCACCCGTTTGCGCAGCGGCATGGTGGCGGCGGTGGCAATGGCATCGGCCACCCCGTCCAGGTCGTGCGGGTTCACCAGCAGCGCCTGCTTCAGCTCGTCGGCGGCACCGGCCAGCAGCGACAGCACCAGCACGCCGGGATCCTCCGGATCCTGCGAGGCCACGTATTCCTTGGCCACCAGGTTCATGCCGTCACGCAGCGGCGTGACCAGCCCGACCGCCGCAGCGCGGTAGAACCCGGTCAGGGTGGCATGGGCGAAGTTCTGGTTCACATAGCGCAGCGGGGTCCAGTCCGGCTCGGCAAAGCCGCCGTTGATATGCCCGGCGATCTGCTCCAGCTGGCTGCGCAGCTGCCGGTACTCGGTGACATCGCCGCGCGACACCGGCGCGATCTGCAGGTAAGTCAGGCTGCCGCGCTGGTCCGGGTGGCGCTGCAGGTAGCGCTCGAAGCCCAGGAAACGTTCGGGCAGGCCTTTGGAGTAATCCAGCCGGTCCACGCCGATGGCCAGCTGGCGGTCGCGCAGGCTGTTGCGCAGGTCGCGCACGGCCGGTTTGGCGGCCCCGGCCTTGGCCTGGCGTTCGATGTGGGCGGTGTCGATGCCGATGGGGAACGCGGCGGCGCGGAAGCGGCGCCCGCCCGGTGCCTCCAGCAGGCCGTCGGGGAGCACCTTGCCGCCGGCGAACAGGCGCACGTACGACTGGAAGCGGTCCGCGTCGCGCTGGGTCTGGAAGCCCACCAGGTCGTAGGCATAGAGGCTGGAAAACAGCCGCAGATGGTCGGGCATGGCCTGCAGCAGGTCGGCCGAGGGCATCGGCACGTGCAGGAAGAAGCCGATGCGGCACCCGATGCCGCGCTCGCGCAGCAGCGAGGCCAGCGGAATCAGGTGGTAGTCGTGGATCCAGACGATGTCGTCTTCGCGCAGCAGCGGCGCCAGCTTTTCGGCGAACAGCGCGTTGACCTGGCGATAGGTTTCGCGGGTGGCCCGGTCGTAGTCGACCAGGTCCAGGCGGAAGTGCAGCAGCGGCCACAGCGTGCGGTTGGCGAAGCCGTTGTAATACCCGTCCACGTCCCGCTTGTTCAGGTCCATGGTGACGTAACGGATGTCGCCTTCGGTCTGCTCGTGCAGCGCGCCGCTGGCTTCCTTCACCGCCTTGCCGCTCCAGCCGAACCATACCCCGCCGCGTTCCTTCAGCGCCGCCAGCAGGCCCACCGCCAGCCCGCCTGGTGCGGCCACGCCGGGCGCGGCGACACGATTGGAGACGACGACCAGGCGGCTCATGACGCCTCCTGCCAGCTGCGCGACAGGCGCATGGCGGCGGTGACCAGGCCCACGTGGGAGTAGGTCTGCGGGAAGTTGCCCCAGGCTTCGCCATTGTCGAAGGCGAGGTCTTCCGACAGCAGGCCCAGGTGATTGCGCCGTTCCAGCAGCATTTCGAACATGTCGCGGGCTTCGTCCAGGCGACCGATCGCGGCCAGCGCGTCGATGTACCAGAACGTGCAGATGGTGAAGCTGGTTTCCGGCTCGCCGAAGTCATCGGGGGCCACGTAGCGGTAGAGCGCATTGCCGTGCTTGAGGTCGCGGCCGATCGCTTCGACGGTGGCCACGAAGCGGGCATCGTCCGCGCTGATGAACCCGATGTCGGCCAGCAGCAGCAGCGAGGCGTCCAGCCGGTGCCCGCCGTAGGTGTCGGTGAAGTGACCGAGTTCGTCGCTCCACGCCTCCTGCATGATCCGGGCGTGGATGGTATTGGCGCGGTCGCGCCAGTACTCGGCGCGATGGTCCAGTTTCAGCCGCACCGCGATCTTGCACAGGCGGTCGCAGGCGGCCCAGCACATCGCGCTGGTATACGTATGCACTTCGGTGCGGCCGCGGAATTCCCACAGCCCGGCGTCGGGCACGTCGTGCAGCGCGAAGGCCTGCTCGCCCAGCGGTTCCAGCCGCGCGAAGGTATGGGTATCGCCCGGGTCCTGCAGGCGGCGGTCGAAGAACAGCTGGGTGGAGGCCAGCACCACGCTGCCATAAACATCGTGCTGGCGCTGTACCCAGGCCAGGTTGCCGCGGCGGACCGGGCCCATCCCACGGTAGCCATCCAGGCTGGCCACTTCGCTTTCTTCCAGCTTGGCCTCGAAGCCGATCCCGTACAGCGGCTGCAGGCTGCCGTCGGTGGTGGCCAGGTTGAAGATGTAGCCGAGGAACTGTTCCATGGTGCGGGTGGCGCCGAGCCGGTTGAGCGCACGCACCACGAAGGCGGCGTCGCGCAGCCAGCAGTAGCGGTAATCCCAGTTGCGTATGCTGCCGGGCGCTTCGGGGATGGAGGTGGTCATCGCGGCGATGATCGCGCCGCTGTCTTCGTACTGGCACAGCTTCAGGGTGATCGCGCTGCGGATCACCGCGTCCTGCCATTCCAGCGGAATGGACAGGTAACGCACCCACTCGCGCCAGTAGTTCTGGGTGCGCTGCAGCGACTCCTGCACGTAGCCGCTGAGCGAGCGGTTCAACGACTCGTCGACGCCCAGCACCAGATGCACCGGGTGGTTGAGCACGAACGGCAGTTCATCGCGCACCATGCGCAGCGGCACGTCGGTGGTCAGCCGCAGCACGTGGTCGGGCAGGATCCAGCGGATGTGGTTGCTGCCCCAGGTGGTATCCGGCACGCGGGCCCCCCAGTCGGCCAGCGGGCGGGCGCGCACGATGATGCGGGGATTGCCGGACAGCGGACGGACCTGGCGGATCAGGCTGACCGGCCGGTAGAAGCGCTCGTTCTGGCGCCAGCGCGGGGCGAAGTCGATGATTTCCAGCGAACCGCCGTGCTTGTCATGCAGCACGGTGCGCAGGATCGCGGTATTGGTCAGGTACGCCTGTTCGCTGCTGACCAGGTCTTCCAGTTCGATGGCGAAATCGCCGCCGACCTGCTGGTTGGGCTGCAGCAGCGCGCAGAAGGTGGGGTCGCCATCGAAGGTGGGCAGGCAGCTCCACACCACGCGGGCATTGCGGTCGATCAAGGCGCCGAAGCTGCCGTTGCCGACCACGCCGAGGTCCAGATTGGAGGGGGTCATGGGGGTGGGGTTCTCTCGCGGATTCATTGAGCGTTCTGCCGCAGCCAGGCGTGCACGTCGCGCACGTGGGGCAGGGCGAAGAGGGCGGCGCTGGGCTCGCGCTCGCCCACCAGTACGCTCCAGCCGTGCAGGGTGTTGGCGGCGTTGAAACCGAATTCGTCGGTAAGGTCGTCGCCCACGAAGACCGGTACGCGGCCGCGGAACGGTGCCTGCTGCATCAGCTGATGCACGGCGCGGCCCTTGTCGCTGCCTTCGGGTACGAACTCGACCACATGGTCGCCGGGCTGCAGGCGGTAACCGGGATGGCCGCCGACGTGCTGCTCGGCGAACGCGCGCACGTCCTGCGCGGCATGCGGTGCAGCGCGCCAGTGCAGCGCCAGGCTGCGACCCTTGTCCTCAACCAGTACGCCGGGATGGCCATGCGCGAAGCGCATGGCCTGCTGATGCACGCCATGCAGCCACTGGCTGGTGTCGTCGCCTTCCGCGGCGGCGGCGCCAGCCTGTTCGCCGAAGCCACGCACCTGGTGGCCATGCAGTCCCGCCGCGGGCAGGTGCAGCGGCGCGAAGAGGCGGTCCAGCTGCGCCAGGGGGCGACCACTGACCAGCGCTACCGCACCGGAAAGACGGTCGCTGATGCGACCGATGGCTTCGCGTACCTCGGGCAGCAGGACCACCGCCTCGGGGTCGTCAGCAAAATCAATGAGGGTGCCGTCCACGTCAAGAAACAGCGCGCACGCAGCGTCCAGCAGTGGCGGCGTCGGACGTTGGGGGAAGTCGTTGGCCATGCGCGCCAACATGCCACCGGGAATGTGAAATCCCGGTGCGGACACGCATGTCCCACCGGGTTTTCATTCATCTCCGCCACCCGCGTAGCGCCGGGCGCTGCCCGGCTGCCTCAGAACGTATAGCGCACCCGCCCATAGTAGTAAGCCCCATTGCTCCCGACAGGCGACAACACGTCATACGGCAGGTTCCCGTAGTAGTAGATGTCTTCATTGGACAGGTCCGAATAATTGTCGGTCAGGTTCTGCCCGCCCAGTGCCACGCTCCACTGCGGCGTGATCCGGTATTCCACTTCCGCATCCAGCTGCCACTCCGCCCCGTAGGTCTGGCGCGGCACGAAGCCATCGCCAAAGTTGAACACCCGGGTGACGCTGCCATAGCGGCTGAGCCGGCTGCTCAGCGTCCACCGGTCATTGGCCCAGGTGGCGGCCAGCTGCGCGCGCGTGCGCGGCGTGGCATCGGTCAGCGTATTGGTTTCCTCCAGGCCGAACAGCACGTACTCCGGGTCCAGCGCCAGCAGGCTGGCCGGCGTGGCCAGCACGTTCTTCAGCGTGGTCTTGTTGTAGGCATAGGTGCCGGTCAACAGCAGCTGGCCGTCGCCCAGTGCCTGCCGCCAGTTGGTCACCAGTTCGGCACCGCGCGTGCGCGTATCGGCGGCGTTGACGAAGAAGTTGGCGCTCTGCAGTCCGGCCACGCCGAACTGCTGCTGCACGTAGTCGGTGAGCGCATCGCCGGTGATGCTTTCCGACAGCGCGATGCGGTCGTCGATGTCGATCTGGTAGAAGTCCAGCGACAGGTCGAAGTGGTCGCCGATGCGGCTGGTGAAGCCCAGGCTGGTGTTCACCGACTTCTCTGGCTTCAGGTCGGTGGCGCCCAACCCACGCGCGATCGGGTTGTTCACCGACAGGGTACGGCCCTGCACCAGCTGACCGGCGGCGTTGTAGCCGGTGGAGGTGGACTCGTAGCCGATCTGCGCCAGTGACGGCGCGCGGAAGTTGTTGGATATCGCACCGCGCAGCGCGAACGCCGGGGCGAACTCGTAGCGCAGGCCCAGCTTGCCGGTGAGCTCGCCGCCGTAGTCGTCGCTGTGCTCGTAACGGGCCGCGAGGTCGCTGGAGAAGTGGTCGCCGAACTGGCTGGACAGGCTGGCGTACGCGCTGGCGACGTCGCGGGTGAGCGAGGTGGCGTCCTGCGGGGTCAGCCCGCCGCCGGCCTGCGAGCCGGTCGGGCGGTCGGTGTAGGGCCCGGCGGCATAACTGGCCGGGTCGCCCGGACGGGTCTGGAAGTGGTCGCGGCGTGCTTCCGCGCCGAAGCCAAGGGTGTGGCTGTTGCTGCCCTGGCTGAACACCCGGCTCAGGTCAAGATTCCCCACGGTGAGCTCATTGCGGTAATCGCCGGTCTTGAACCGGGTCGGGCTCCCCGGGCCCAGCGAGGCGTTGAGCGAATTGCGCAGCCGGTAGGTGAAGTCGTTGAAGCCGTAATCCAGGCTGGCATCGTAGCTCCACTCGCCCCACTGGCCCTTGGCGCCGGCCACGGCCTGCACGTCGCGGTTTTCGCCTTCGGAGATCGGGCGGTAGCCGTTCGGGTACAGCTCGGTCCAGTTGGCGTCGCTGTCGGGATAGCGGAAGTAGTTGGCGCCTTCGCTGTCGCGCTGGTTGAAGGTGCTGAAGAAGTAGAACGTCGAGGTTTCACCGAACGGCAGTTCGGTATTGATCCAGGCGTTGAGGTCCTTGGTCTTGCCATCGCCGAGCACGTAGTTGCGCTGGCCCTGCAGGGCCAGGTTGGTGTCGCTCTGGTCCCACGGCGGAATCTGGTCGAAGCCGGCGCGGTTGGTGCCTTCGCGGTTCTTCAGCTCCAGGCCCACACGCAGGAAGCCGCCGTCTTCGCCCAGCCGGGTACCGACCTTGGCGCTGGCGAAGCTGGTCTGGCCGTCGGTGAGGGTGCGGTTGATCGGCTCCAGGTCGGTGTGGTTGGCACCGAAGCTGGCCTCGATGGCGCCGCCTTCCGGGGCGTTGTCCAGGATCACGTTGATCACACCGGCCACGGCGTCCGAGCCGTACAGCGCGCCGGCGCCGTCGCGCAGCACTTCGATGCGCTTGATGGCGCTGACCGGGATGGAGTTGAAGTCGACCGGGGTGGTGCCCTTGCCGATCTTGCTGTCGGTGTTCACCAGCGCGCTGGTGTGGCGGCGCTTGCCGTTGACCAGTACCAGCACCTGGTCAGGCGACAGCCCGCGCAGCTGCGCGGCACGCACGTGGTCGGCACCGCCGGAGTTGGACTGGCGCGGGAAGTTGAACGACGGCAGCAGCGCCTGCAGCGCGCTGCCCAGCTCGCCGTTCACTACCCCGGCACGACGGATGTCCTCTGCAGTGAGCACGTCCACCGGCGAGGTGGATTCGAGCACGGTGCGGTCGATGGCGCGGGTGCCGGTGACGATCACCGTGTCCAGCGTGGCGGGGGAGGCGGGCGCGTCCTGCGCATGGAGGTCCTGGGCGAGCAGGGGAGAAGACAGGACCAGGGCAATGGCAAGGCCAAGGCGCGACGCTGACGGACGGGACATGCAGGCTCCAGCAACAAAAACGGGGGGAGGGTGGTGCCGGGCGCTGCCCGGCTGGTCCCAGATGAAACTATTGTTCCATCCGGATGAAGCGATATATTATCTTGGCGTGATCACCACCTGTGATGCAAGTCCCAATACAGACGGCTATCAGCAGATAACCGGACGTGATCAGCATCGACCCCGGACCCTGTCCATCACGTAGCGACACGCCATGCGTGCCCCACGGAACCCTCGCAACACCCGGAGCCCCGCACCATGAAGCTTTCCCCCCTCCTTCTCGCCGCCTTCCTCGCCCTCGGCGGCTGCGCCACCACGGCCCCTCCGGCCTCGGGCGGCCCCGCATCCGCCACCGCCTCCCTGCAGGGCGACGCCGCCCGTCCGGATGCGGCGGCGAACTGGGTACGCAGCGAGCTGTACTTCGGGGTGGGCGAGGAGAGCGGTGCCTCGGATCGCCAGCAGACCGACGCGATCAGCGAGGCGCAGTGGCGCGACTTCCTGGACAAGCAGGTGACCCCCCGCTTCCCCGACGGCCTTACCGTGTTCGATGCCTACGGCCAGTGGCTGTTCCGCGGCGCCAAGGAGCCCAACCGCCTGCGTACCAAGGTGCTGGTGGTGCTGCACGAGAACACCCCGCAGCGGCGCGCGGACATCGAGGCGATCCGCCTGGCGTGGAAGCAGGCAACCAAGCACCAGTCGGTGCTGTGGTCGCAGCAGGCGGTGGACGTGTCGTTCTGAGCGTGTACCGACCAACGGTCGGTACCTACCTTGTACCGACCAACGGTCGGTACCTACCTTGGTATGCAGGAGTGTGTATTCGCACGCGGGTGTCACCTTCGCGGGTCTAGGCTGGTCCTTCCCCCCGAACGTGGAAGTGCCGCCATGAGCAAGCGCGTTGCCGAAATCGTCGTCGATACCCTGCAGGCCGCCGGTGTGCGGCACTGTTACGGGATCGTCGGCGACACCCTCAACCATGTCACCGACGCGATCCATCGCAGTGGCATCGACTGGGTGCACGTGCGCCATGAAGAGGCCGCGGCATTCGCGGCCGGTGCGGATTCCCTGATCAGTGGCCAGCTGACTGCGTGCGCGGGCTCCTGCGGCCCGGGTGGGCTGCATTTCATCAATGGCATCTTCGAGGCCAATCGCAATCGCGCCCCGCTGGTGCTGATCGCCAGCCAGGTGGTCACCACCGAGCTGGGCATGGAGTTCCCGCAGGAAGTGGATTTCAAGGCGGTGTATGCCAGCTGCAGCGTGTTCTGCGAGCAGGTCTACAACCCGCAGCAGGCGCGGCGGGTGGTGGCACTGGCCTGCCAGGCCGCGATCAGCCGGCGCGGGGTGGCGGTGGTGATCCTGCCGGCCGACATCGCCGAAGCCGAGGTGAAGGACGACGTGCCGTTCTCGGTGCACCATGCCCAGCCGGTGCTGCGCCCCAGCGACGACGAACTGCAGCGCATTGCGGCGCTGATCGGCGAGGGCAAGCGCGTGGGCATCTACGCCGGTGCGGGGTGTGAGCACGCGCATGACGCACTGGTGGCGCTGGGCGCGCGACTGAAGGCGCCGATCGCGCACACCTCGCGCGCCAAGGATTTCGTGGAGTACGACAATCCGTACAACATGGGGATGACCGGCATCTTCGGCATCGAGTCGGGCTATCACACCCTCATGGCGTGCGACACGTTGTTGCTGTTGGGGGCCGACTTCGCCTGGGGCCAGTTCTACCCGAACAAGGCCACCTTGATCCAGGTGGACCGCGACGGCAGCCACCTCGGCCGCCGCCATCCGGTCCAGTTGGGGGTGGTGGGCGACATCGGCCCCACCCTGGAGGCGCTGCTGCCGTTGCTGCCCGAGCGCGAGGACCGCAGTTTCCTGGACGAATGCATCGAGCACCGCGAGAAAGCGCTGGCAACGCGGGCGAAGGAGGAGCATCCCGGCGAGGGCAGCCTGATCCACCCGCAGCACCTCACCGCGCTGGTCGACCGCCATGCCAGCGAGGATGCGTTGTTCACCGCGGACTGCGGCTCGCCGATGGTGTGGGTGCTGCGCCACACGCGCGCCAACGGACGCCGGCGCACCCTGACCAGCCTGCTGCACGGCACGATGGCCAACGCCATGCCGCAGGCGCTGGGCCTGCAAAAGGCGTTCCCGGGGCGGCAGGTGATCTCGCTGTCCGGCGACGGTGGCCTTGCCATGCTGCTGGGCGACCTGCTGACCGCGGTGCAGGAAAACCTGCCGATCAAGGTGGTGGTGTACAACAACAGCTCGCTCAACTTCGTCGAGCTGGAGCAGAAGGTGCAGGGCCTGCTGGACAACTACACCGACCTGAAGAATCCCGACTTCGGCCGCCTGGCCGAGGTGATCGGTTTCTACGGCCGCACCGTGACCCGCAGCGAAGACCTGGAGCAGGCCGTGCAGGACGTGCTGGCCCACCCCGGCCCGGCGCTGCTGGACGTGCATACCAGCCCCACCGAGCTGGTGATGCCGGCGCAGGTGGAGGCCAAGCAGGTGGCCGGTACCGCGTTGTACGCGGCCAAGGCGCTGCTGCACGGGCGGGTAGGGGACGTGCGCGACCTGCTGGCCAACAATTTCCTCAACAAGCCGTAAGGGTGTCTGACGAACGTCACGACCAACGGTCGTGACCTACCGGCCAACGGCGGCAGCCCCGCCGGTAGGTACCGACCGTTGGTCGGTACAGACCCACGGCGGCAGCCCCGCCGGTAGGTACCGACCGTTGGTCGGTACGGACCCACGGCGGCAGCCCCGCCGGTAGGTACCGACCGTTGGTCGGTACGGACCCACGGCGGCAGCCCCGCCGGTAGGTACCGACCGGTGGTCGGTACGGACCCACGGCGGCAGCCCCCCCGGTAGGTACCGACCGTTGGTCGGTACGGACCCACGGCGGCAGCCCCCCGGTAGGTACCGACCGTTGGTCGGTACGGACCCACGGCGGCAGCCCCGCCGGTAGGTACCGACCGGTGGTCGGTACGGATGCGCGGGCGTGCCCCGGTGTTCCACCCATGCGTCTGTCGCCTGGGCCAATGAACGCCTACCATCGGGTACCCCCACATCCGTGCCCCCGCCGCATGCCTGCCTCCGCTCCCGCTTCCGCACGCCCCCGCTGGTTCGTCGCCGGCGATCTCAACGGCTTCTTCGGCCTGGTGGTCGACAACCTGTCGATCCTGGGCTTCATCGCGATGGCGCTGGTCGGCATCTTCCAGTTCCCGGCGGATGTGGTGTTCGGGCGCATGTTCCCCGGCACCGCCTTCGGCGTGCTGGTCGGCAACGTGCTCTACACCTGGATGGCACGGCGGCTCGCGGTTCGCACCGGCCGCGACGATGTCACCGCCATGCCGCTCGGCCTGGACGCGCCGACCAGCATCGGCATGGCCCTGCTGGTGCTGGGCCCGGCGTTCGTCGCCTTCAAGGCGCAGGGACTGGCGCCGCACGATGCGGCCATTGCCACCTGGCAGCTGGGCATGGCCTCGCTGGTGATCATGGGCCTGCTCAAGACCGTGCTGTCCTTCTTCGGCGAAGCGGTAACCCGCGCGCTGCCCCGCGCCTCGCTGCTGGGGTCGATTGCCGGCATCGCGATCGTGCTGATGGGCTTCCTGCCGCTGCTGGAAACGCTGCGTTCGCCGGTGGTCGGGTTCGTCACCCTGGGCCTGCTGCTGTACGTGCTGGTGGCCAAGGGCAGACTGCCGATCCGTGCGCCGGGCGTGCTGGTGGCCTTCGTGTTCGGCACGGTCCTGTACTACGGGCTGGGCCTGGCCGGGCTGGGCGCACCGGGCTTCAAGGTGCCCGAGTGGACCCCGCTGCAGGTGGTGCTGCCGTGGCCCACACTGGGCTTCATCGACGGCCTGCCCACCGCGATCACCTACCTTCCGCTGCTGCTGCCGTTCGGGCTGCTGATGGTGGTGGGCGGCATCAACGTGTCCGAAAGCGCGCGCGCGGCCGGCGATGACTACCGCACGCGCGACATCCTGCTGGTGGAGGCGGTGGCGACGCTGGTGGCCGGGCTGTGCGGTGGCGTGGCCCAGACCACGCCGTACATCGGCCAGCCGGCGTACAAGCACATGGGCGCGCGCAGCGGCTACACCCTGCTGACCGGCCTGTTCGTGGGCATCGGCGGCATGCTCGGGGTGATCTCCGGGCTGGTGCAGTGGCTGCCGCTGGCGGTACTGGCCCCGATCATCGTGTACGTGGCGATCGACATCACCACCCAGGCCTTCCAGGCCACGCCGCGCGAGCATGCCGGCGCGATGGTGCTGGGCTTCCTGCCGTCGGTGGCGTATCTGCTGGCGATCAAGGCGCCGGGCTGGATCGCGCCGGCGCAGCTGGCGGCGATGACCACCACGCTGGACGGGCATGGGCTGCCGGAGCTGGCGGTGATCTTCACCCTGGGCCACGGTTTCATCATCACCTCGATGCTGTGGATCGCGGCGGTCGTGGCGATGATCGACGGGCGCCTGCTGCGCTCGTCGGGGATCCTGCTGATCGCGGCCACGCTCACCCTGTTCGGCCTGATCCATTCGGTGGACCCGCGCGGTGGCATCTACCTGCCGTGGCAGCTGGACAGCCTGCCGCAGCAGATCATGTGGCAGTTCGCGGGCGCGTATGTGGCGTTGGCGGTGCTGTTGGCCCTATTGTCGCTGCAGAAAGGCAATCACGACCAACGGTCGTGATCTACCGATACCTCCCGACCGTTGGTCGTGACAGATGCGCCGGTAGGTCACGACCGTTGGTCGTGACAGATGCGCCGGTAGGTCACGACCGTTGGTCGTGACAGATGCGCCGGTAGGTCACGACCGTTGGTCGTGACAGATGCGCCGGTAGGTCACGACCGTTGGTCGTGACAGATGCGCCGGTAGGTCACGACCGTTGGTCGTGACAGATACGCCGGTAGGTCACGACCGTTGGTCGTGACAGATACGCCGGTAGGTCACGACCGTTGGTCGTGACAGATACGCCGGTAGGTCACGACCGTTG
>Ga0209676_1001484_pt1 | contig 21672 bp, 18 predicted proteins | sample AraplaCvi_mLB_r2_FD_184282 | JGI IMG/M metagenome (GOLD analysis project Ga0209676, IMG submission 184282) | Arabidopsis root microbial communities from North Carolina, USA - plate scrape MF_Cvi_mLB_r2 (SPAdes) (version 2) | ecosystem: Host-associated > Plants > Roots > Endosphere | place: USA... | reverse complement strand
CTTCATCAAATTCCCACGCACTACCACTAAAAACAGATTGTAGTCCATTTGGTTCTGCATTTTGAGCAGGATCTCGCCAAACATAATAATCGCGATATGGATTATCTTTACTTTTTCGAGATTCAATAAACCATGGATGCTCATCGGAAGTGTGGTTGACCACTAAATCCATTACAATTTTAATACCTTTATCATTTGCTTCAGAAATTAGTCGGTCCATATCTTCCATCGTTCCGAATTCTTCCATAATGTCACAATAATCACTAATATCATAGCCATTATCATCATTTGGTGATTTATATACTGGGCTCAACCATATAACATCTATTCCTAATAATTTTAAGTAATCCAGCTTTTCAATAATACCGTTTAAGTCGCCTATCCCATCTTGATTACTATCCATAAAACTTCTTGGATAGATTTGATAAACGACACTATTATGCCACCATTTTTTCTCCATTACATTAGCTCCTTACCTGATCTTGTCTCGAATTCTAAATGACCTTCGATGCGTAATTCTTTATTCGTTCCATGTAAAAAGACCGTGATTTTATTCCAGCTAGGTTTAAAATCTCCTTTACTTTCGAGCTTAACATTTACAGTTTCATGATTAAAATCTACATTTACATGTAATTCAAATCGTTCACCTGTTTGATAATTCATTGTAAGTCCATCGTCTTCGTATATTACAGTTTTTACATTTCCACTTTCTTGAGAATACAGATGTAAGTAAAGTTCATCATCTTTTTGATTCGCTTTTTTCTTTTTATTTGTTAAAGGAATGATACTTCCTGCTTTCAAAAATAATGGTATTTTATTTAGTGGCGCATCAATTAAACTATCTTTTCCACCTTCAAATACTTGATCAGTCCAGTAATCGTACCAAATACCCTCTGGTAAATAAACCGAACGAGATCTCGCTGAGCGTGTAACAATCGGAGCAACTAATAGGTTTTCTCCTACTAAATATTCATCATTCATGTCAAATGTACGTTGATCTGTTGGATATTCAAGTACTAATGGACGCATAACTGGTAGACCTGTTTTTTCTGCTTCAATAAATTGTTGATATAGATACGGCATCCATTCGTAACGCATTTGAATATAATCTCTATTTATATCTGTAAATTTCTCTTCGAAAACCCAAGGTTCTTGTCGATCCATACCAATTGAACAATGATTTCTAAAGTATGGTAAAAATGTACCCATTTGAATCCAACGAGTCAATAATTCTGCTTCTGTATCATTCATAAATCCACCAACATCAGGGCCTGAGAATGTAACACCAGATAATCCAAGATTTAAGCACATTGGAATCGTCATCGCTAAATGCTCCCAAAAACTACGATTATCACCTGTCCAAACAGCTGCATATTTTTGAATGCCTGCATATCCTGCTCTAGTTAGTACAAACGGACGTTCATTTGTTAATTTTTGAATACCGATTGAAGTAGCTTTACTCATCTCATAACCATATAAATTGTGATATTCTTTATGACTAATTGGATTTCCATCATTGTCATGAACAGCATCTAAATCCATCGTTTTTGATTCATTGAATATAGCTGGCTCATTCATGTCATTCCAAATTCCTTTTATACCTAGCTTTGTATAAAACTCGTGTAATTCTCCCCACCAGTCTTTTACTTTTTGCTGACTAAAATCTGGTAAAGCACTTTTCCCTGGCCATACATCACCAATATAAAGTGATTTATCTGGCATTTTAGTGAATGCATCTTTTACGACACCATCTATGAAAACATCATATTGTCCAGCAACTTTTACGCCCGGATCTACGATTGGAACAATATGAATTCCTTTTTCAAGTAACTGAGGAAGGTATGTTTCATAATTCGGGAAACGTTCTTTATCAAACGTAAATACTCTATATCCGTCCATATATAAGATGTCTAAGAAAACTGCATCTACTGGAATTTCTAGCTCTTCAAAAGAATCAACAATATACTTTAATTCCTCTTCATTTTGATAGCTATGTCTTGATTGATGATATCCAAGTGCCCATTTAGGTGGAAGATAAGGACGTCCAGTTATAAAGGTATGTTGCTCAAGTACTTCTTTCATCGATGGTCCAGTGTAGATAAATAGATCAATGATGCCTGTTTCTGTTTCTAATTTGTGCTCATCTTTGCGATTTTTAAAATCAAAAATGGTACGGCCTGTATTATTTAAAAAACAACCAAAAGAATAATTCGGTGTAAATGATAAGTAAGTAGGAATCGATTCATACAACTCGCTAATATCTGGTGTATGAGGTGCAAAAACATCCGTATTCCACATTGATAAACGCTCACCTTTTTTATTTAACCAACCACTTTTCTCTCCAAGTCCGTAAATAAACTCATTTTCTTGGGCTCCGATTAGAGAAATCGTACCTTCCTCAGTCAAATAAAAACCATTACTATAAATTTCGCCTTTAGCAGTTTTGATGATAAATTTACAATTTTGTTTATGTAGATAAAATTCTACATCTGTTGTTTGCATTAAAACGTGTTCTTCAGTTTCTCTGATTGTAAACTCAGAGCCTTCATATGTTTCGATTGAGCTATTATGGTGCGTGAAATTTTCACTTGTATGGTTAACTGTTAGTCTTACGATATCAGGTCTTGGAAACTCTACTGTGATATTTCCTTTGTTAACAGTAAACACACATTTATTTTTTTCTTTTGAGTACGTTGTAATCTGTTGAATTTGTAGTACATCAATTAATTGACTTGCTTCTGAAAATAATTCAGGTTTAACTGAAAAACTAGAATTTTCAAACATAGTTCCATCTCCTTTACCCTTCTCTTGCAAACGGTTTCAACTTTTTAGTTTCAACGAAGCAACCGTATGCACAAATATGGTCTAATTTATATATTGATTACCCATCTTATGAAACGATAGGTAACCGGTTACATATCTTATTTTAACAAGTTACATTCGATTTGCAACCCTTATCAAATATTTATTGTTGATTCACGTTCAATTAATTCTACTGGTAAAATTGTTCGACTAGGCACCTCTTCTCCATTCATTAATTGTAATAGTTTAGAAATGGCATGTTCAGCCTGTTGCGAAATCGGTTGTTTTATCGTAGTGATTGAAGGAAAAGTCATTTCTGCAAACGCTAAATCATCATATCCAATAATTTGAAAATCTGTAGGAATCTTCACCCCGTTTTCTTGGCAAACTCTTATTGCTGCCAATGCTAATGGATCTACGGTAAATAATCCTTCAAGCTTCTTATGTGATGCCAAATAATTTCTAACTAATTCTAAATCAGAATGTTTTTGTCCATTGATATCTTTCTTATATTCTGGTTGTTCTGCAATTACTGCTAATCCAAACTCATCACAATACTTTTTAAAAGATTCATACCTAATGGTTGTTACATTTTGTTTATCATTCATTAGCCCAAAATACCCTACTTTTCTACAACCAGATTGATATAATTTTTCTGCTGCAAGTTTTCCTCCAAGTTCGTTATCACTTGTTATGAGTGGTATAGTATCATCTAAATAACGATCAATCGAAACGACTGGGAGTTGTAGACTCTTATATTTTTCGACGGGTAATGTGTGACTAGCTAGTATAATGCCATCTATTTGATGATTTTTGAGCATTTCTAAATACTCTTTTTCTCTTTCAGAAGAATAATCCGTATTGCAAAGCAGTATGCGAAATCCTATTTTACTTGCGAAGTATTCAATATAATTAACTAATTCAGCAAAAAAGTAAATTCGTATATTGGGAATGATGACACCAATTGTTTTTGTCTGTCTTTTAAATAATGCACGAGCAACTTCATTTGGCTGATAATTTAATTCATGAATTGCTTGTTTAATTTTCTCCTTCGTAACATCACTAATATAACCTTTGTTATTTAAATATCTGGAAATAGATGCAACGCTCACACCTGCAAGCTTTGCTACATCTTTAATAGTTGCTCTCAAATTTTAATCCCCTTCAATTCATGTTCATAGTTAAGTTATACAAATAATTGATTCTTATTTCAACATTTTTAAAGTTTTATTTAAATATCAACAGGTAATGAATCAATTATATGAAACAACATCTTTATTTTTAGTACAGTTACACAATTTTACTATTTCCCTCTATCTTTTTTCTCATTTTCAAAGTTTCACTATATAGGACAAGCCATAGCTACATAAGATATTAAGGCTACTTATTTTTTTATTTTGTTGGGGGGAAAAAATTGTTTAAGCGCGTTTTTTTGTTTAGTTTGATTATTTTATGTTTTTTATGTTCCAACTTAGTTCAGTCATTTGCGGAAGAAAAACAAGTTTCTCAGTTGATTATTATCAATAAGGCGATTAATAGACTAGCATTTTATGAGAATGGAAAGCTAGTAAAAGAATTTAAAGTTGCTACTGGGAGAAGCCAAGAATTAACTCCTGAAGGCAAGTTTAAAATAGTGAACAAAATTGTAAACAGGCCTTATTTTAAAGAGAATATTCCTGGTGGTGACCCGCGTAATCCATTAGGAAATCGCTGGTTAGGATTAAACGCAAGAGGGACATGGGGTACAACCTATGCGATCCATGGAAATAGTAACCCAGCTTCAATTGGGACTTATGCAAGTAGTGGATGCGTAAGAATGTATGATGAAGAGGTCGAGTGGTTGTTTGATCACGTACAAAAAAATACGACTGTTTTCATTACGTCATCTAATAAATCCTTTAATGACATAGCGGTGGCTAATCAACTATTTAATGATGATTCAGGAAGTATCGTTGTCACAAAACCGAATGATATTCCAACTAGTTTAAAACTTGGTAGTGTTGGTAGTGAGGTTGAATGGCTTCAAGAAACTCTTACAAAACTTGGTTATTCCACTAATGGGATTGATGGTTATTTTGCAGAAGGAACGGATTTTGCAGTTCGATTATTCCAACAAAATCATGAATTGGATGTCGATGGCGTCGTTGGAGCTGGGACGAAACAATTACTGTTAGATTTGCTAAAAGAAAATAAACGTGATGATGCGCTCTCTGCTTATTTTTTTACATTTACCTTGAAGAAGTTCAATGCAAATGGTGTTTTAAGAAATGACAATGATTTTAACGGCGTTCAGCGTTTGACTTATTAATATTTTACTAGTATGAAATATAGCGATAAGACATTATGCAAATAGCATATATTGTCTTTCTTTTTGTAATGATAACTCATAATTTTTTAGTCACAAAAAAAAGCTGTTTGAGAATATCCTCTAAACAGCTTTTACTCTATTTACTTTGTAACATATAAATACAATAATTTCATTGTATTTTCCATTGCTTGATAATGTGTACGTTCCATACCATGAGAGGCATGCACACCAGGACCAATTAATGCGCCCCTTATATCTTGACCCCCACGAAGTGCTGCAACTGTATCTGATCCATACATTGGATAAATATCAACAGCATAGTTTAAGTCATTTTGTTTTGCTAAATTGACTAAATCAGTTGTCATATTATAATCATATGGGCCGCCTGAATCTTTCGCACAGATTGAAACGTCATACTCTGTACAACTTAAATCATCCCCGATACATCCCATATCAACAGAAATTAACTCTGTTATATCAGAAGGAATATACGATGAGCCATGTCCTACCTCTTCATATGTAGAAATAAATAATTTTGTCGTATAAGTTGGGACAATATTTTCTCTTTTAAACAGTTCTAATAAGCCTAATAAACAAGCAACACTTGCCTTATCGTCAATAAAACGAGATTTAATAAATCCACTTTCCGTAATCGTTGTTTTTGGATCGAAGAATATAAAATCACCAGGTCCAATGCCTAAATTGATTACATCCTCTTTATTTTTTACACATTCATCTATTCTAACTTCCATATTTTCAGGGTCGCGTTTTTTTGTTTTACTATCTTCAAACACATGAATTGATGGACTTGTTGATAAAAACGTTCCGCTGTAAATTTTGCCATCACGAGTCCTTATTTGACAATACTCGCCATCTAATGTTGGAACAATTGGACCACCAATTACAGTAAATTTCAACGTACCTTTTGCAGTTACAGAGCGAACCATTGCACCTAATGTATCAACATGAGCAGATAAGCCAACTACTTGTTCATTGCTTTTACCTGGAATTGTAATAACTCCACAGCCTTTGTTCGTAGTCTCAAACTGATAACCTAAACTTTTTGTCCAAGACTGAATTAATTCCATAATTTCAAAACAAAATCCGCTAGGACTATTAAACTCTAGTAATTGTTTCGCAGTATTAAGTACAAATTCTTTATTAATTCTGATATCCATATTCAATCCCCTTATTTCTAAAGTTAATTAAAATCAACCCCAATGAATTTATCATACAGTTATTTAGTTTTTATATCAATTTACATATGAATGAATCATACAAAAATTTTGATTATTGATGATTTAACGCTTCCATTGCTTTATGTTCTAGATCTTTTTTAACGTATATATCGTACTGTGTATTGTCATAATATCGCCCTACTCTTAGATTCATAGGTATTTTTGTTTTATAGGAAATTCCCTTTTGTTTTAATTGTCCGATGATTTTAAAATAGTTTTGATAACCATAAGCGGTATAGATACATTTCCAATTTCTATTTATAAATATTTGCATGGTCGAAATCACCCCTACAAACAATATTAAGCACGATACTCCAATCCACATGGTAACACCTCCGGCTCTTATTATCATTCTAAAGGAAGTCTCTTGAATAAAATGTCAGAATTCGCTTAGATTACACGCTTCATTTTTTATATTTTGACTCTGTATAAATAATTTTTACTTTTCACCTTTTTTCCAATAAAAGATACTAAAAAGCACGTAAAGAATTATGTACTACTAATCTTTTAAACAATCATACAAACTACACATCAAATTTTACTCAGAACAGCATAATCATGCTATAGTAAGGATAATAAAGGGGGAGTTATTTTTTTATGCAAGTAGGAAAATCATTAATTACAACACACGTACTACCAAGGTTCTTTTTTGCCTTATTAATCTCATTTATTGGAACAGGATTAGGCGGATTCTTTATCCCACCAGGTATTGCAATGGCAATTGGATTTATTCCCCTAATTGTTTTAATTGCACTACTTCTAAAGTCCATTTTTGGTAGTGGAAAGAAACGACGTAAAGGCTTAAGTGCTTACGGAATGGTATTACCTATGTGGCTTGTATACCTATTTACTTTGTTAATGGGTATCAGTATTTATCCAGTTATCGATTATTATGTTGATTCGATGGGAGCTATGATGGTCATCGTCGCATTTGGTATTACTTCTGCTTTATTTGGTGGCCTGTTCTTATACACATACTTCACAAAGAAAGACTTTACTTTCTTAGGAGGAATTCTATTTTTCTCTCTACTAGCTTTAATTCTAGTGAGCATCGTAGGAATGTTCATTGGATCTGATTTATTTTACCTTGTACTAGCTTGGGTAGGGGTTGTAATCTTCTCTGGTTACATTCTTTATGATGTTTCTCGCATGAAAAAAGATACATTTACTGAGAAAGATGTACCTGCGGCGGTATTTGACCTTTATTTAAACTTTATTAATTTATTCTTAGACATTTTACGCATTTTGAATGCGTTTAAGAAATAATCAAATTAAAAAGTCACAAAAAGAAACACCTTAGCTAAAAAACGCTAAGGTGTTTCTTTTGTAGACGAAGTACAAAAACTAAGAGATTCAGACTGATTGAAAACGCTTGTCTTTCGAGGTGCAAAGTCGGATGAGGAGCGGAGTTACCTTTGACGGTAATGAGCACCGCAAGCAGGCGAAGCAACGAAGATAGCGAGCGTTTGGCCAGCAGTCTGAAACACCTTAGCTAAAAAACGCTAAGGTGTTTCTTTTCTTAAAAGAATCCTAGTTTACTTGGTGAATAGCTTACCAACATATTTTTTGTATTTTGGTAATGATCTAACATCATTTTATGATTCTCACGGCCGACGCCAGAGTTTTTGTAACCGCCAAATGCTGCATGTGCTGGATATGCATGATAGCAGTTAACCCATACTCGACCTGCCTCTACATGTCGTCCAAATCTGTAAGCAGTATCCATATCACGAGTCCATACCCCTGCACCTAAACCGTAAGAAGTATCATTTGCGATTTGCAACGCTTCTTCCTTCGTTTTAAATGTCGTAACAGAAACAACTGGACCAAAAATTTCTTCTTGGAAAACTCTCATATCATTTCTTCCTTTGAAGATTGTTGGATTCACATAATATCCGTCACGAAGTTCTCCTTCTAGAACATTTCTGCTACCGCCAACCAATACTTCCGCGCCTTCATTTTTACCTATTTCAAAATAAGAAAGAATTTTATTTAGTTGTTCCTGTGATGCTTGCGATCCAATCATCGTTTCAGGATTTAATGGGTTACCTTGCTTTATAGCTTTTACACGATTAACCGCTTTGTCCATAAACTCTTCATAAATCGATTCATGAATTAATGCCCTAGATGGACATGTACATACTTCACCTTGATTTAACGCAAACATCGTAAAGCCTTCAAGTGCTTTATCTAAGAATTCTTCATTATCCATTACGTCTTCAAAGAAGATATTTGGTGATTTCCCACCTAATTCAAGCGTTACTGGAATTAGATTTTTTGAAGCATATTCCATGATTAAGCGACCAGTTGATGTTTCACCAGTGAAAGCAATTTTTGCAATACGATTACTTGATGCTAACGGTTTACCTGCTTCAAGCCCAAATCCATTCACCACATTCACTACCCCAGGTGGTAATAGATCTTGAATCAATTCAATTAATACTAGGATTGAAGTTGGTGTTTGTTCCGCTGGCTTTAATACAACACAATTCCCTGCTGCTAAAGCTGGAGCAAGCTTCCAAACCGCCATCAAAATTGGGAAGTTCCAAGGAATAATTTGACCTACAACTCCTAATGGCTCCTTATAGTGATACGCAACTGTATCTCCGTCGATTTCACCAAGTGATCCTTCTTGTGATCTAATACAGCCTGCAAAATAACGGAAGTGATCAATTGCTAATGGAATATCGGCAGCAAGTGTTTCTCTTACTGGTTTACCGTTTTCCCAAGTTTCCGCAACAGCCAAATATTCCTTATTTTCTTCCATACGATCTGCAATTTTATGTAGAAGATTAGATCTCTCTGTAACGCTTGTTCTACCCCATTTATCCTTTGCACGATGTGCTGCATCTAGTGCACGCTCAATATCTTCTTCAGTTGATCTAGCAACCTCACAAAATACTTGTCCAGTTACTGGCGTTACATTACCAAAATATTGCTCACGTACAGGTCGAACCCATTCACCACCAATAAAATTATCATAACGATTTTTAAACGTAATTAATGAACCAGTTTTTCCAGGCGTTGCATATACCATTTTCCATTCCTCCTTATATAGCTTGTCTATACAAAAATATGAAAGCGTATACAATCATATGACTAGAAATCTATTTAATTAAAAATATTTTGCTTCAATGAATTGGTTTAGATAGAATAATAGTTATGATTAAAATTTTTTAAAAAATGAGGGGTAAAGTTGCGTAAATACATCATTGAAATAATTGGACTACTAATCGGCTCAGCGATCTTTGCAATCGGAATTAACTTCTTTGCGATTCCTAATAAATTAGCAGAAGGTGGATTTATAGGAATTACGATGATTACTTATTACCTTTTTGAATGGTCACCTGGTATCGTCATGTTTATATTAAATGCCACACTTTTGATCATTGGATATAAGTTATTAAAAAAGCAGCTTATTCTCTATACAATCATCTCAATCGTAGCAAGCTCTTTATTCATACGCCTAACTGAAGGTTTAGGTGTTCCAACGAAAGAAACATTATTAGGAACTATCTTTGCAGGAATATTCATCGGCCTTGGTTTAGGAATCGTGTTTCGTTCTGGGGGTACAACTGGCGGCACTACTGTCATTGCCCAAATTTTTCATCAATACTTCGGATGGAGTATTAGTAAAACACTTTTAGCATTTGATTTAATCGTTGTTTCAGGTGGTTATTTTGTAATAGGTTTTGAAAAAACAATGTATACACTTATTTCTATTTATATAGGAATTAAGGTCATTGATTATATAATCGAAGGTCTGAACCCTAAAAAAGCGATTACTGTCATTTCTGACAAAGCAGATGAAATAGCAGTTTTGGTATCGAATGACATGAACCGTGGCGTTACCATTTTTCCAGCGAAAGGTCACTTTACAGGTGAACGAAAAGAAACGCTCTATATCATTATTAATAAGCAAGAGCTATTTGAATTAAAGAAAATTATTCATGGTATCGACTCAAAGGCTTTTGTTGTTATACATGATGTACGTGACGTTTTTGGTGAAGGTTTTACTTTACCAAGTGCATAAAAAAAGTGTGTTTTCACCATTTTGGTGAAACACACTTTTTTATTTTGGCTTAGTTTAACTATACACTTTTCAATTTCAACTCAATATCTGCAAGTTGCTGTTTTAATGCAACAATTTTTGATAGTTGGAAGGAATGTTCATCTTCACTCTCAAGTTCCTCAGCGATCATTGCTGATATTTCAAGTTCGAGTCTTGTTCGGTCATTTAACAAGCTCTGTTGATCGTTTGTAATTGATTGCCTTCCATTCCATTCCGCAAATGAACCTTTAAATTCATAAAAAGTACCTTTTTCTATATGGACTACACGATTTGATACTTTCTTTAGTAGATATGGATCGTGTGAAACGACTACAACTGCACCATGGTAAACCGCTAATGCTTCCTCAATTCTTTCCCTAGTATGAATATCTAAATAATTTGTTGGCTCATCTAAAACTAGTAAATTTGAATCGGAAAAATAAAGCTTCACAAAAGCAACCCTACATTTTTCTCCCATGCTTAACTGACCTATTTTTTTATATACATCTTCTTTTCTAAACAAGAAACATGCAAGAATAGTTCTTGCTTCTGTTTCAGTCATATTTGGAAGAGATAATATTTCATCTAAAATCGTAGTTTCTTCATTAAGCGTTTCAAGCTCTTGCATAAAATAGCCTATTTTCAATTGAGGATTATGACGTACAGACCCTTCATTAGGTTCTAACAATCCAGTTAATAATTTTAAAAATGTTGTTTTACCAGATCCATTTTTTCCAATGACAGCTAAACGATCTTCTCGATTCAATGTAAAGGTTAACTGCTCAAAAATATTCTTCTCAATTTCATATCCAAAGTTGACTTGATGAAATGAAATCATATGTTTTGCTGTAAATGACTCACTATCAAAAATAGCTGAAATGGATTTTACTTCTTTCGGCTTATCAACTTTACGTTGCTCCAGTCTTTCTAAATCCTTTTCTTTAGACTTAAAACGTAATGCATTTTTACCTGCTTTTTTCTTCGCAAATGGATCACGTTCACTTGCTGCATTATGTGACTGCGAGAACCATTGTTTATATTGATTAATTGTTTCAATTAATTTTTTCTTCTCTGCCTCTTGCTTGTCGTATAACGCTTGATTCGTTATTCTTTCATGTTCTTTTTGCTTTTTATATTCAGAATAACCACCGTTATACTTATATGTTCCATTTTCAGTTAATTCAACAGTTTTTGTTGCAACATCATCAATAAACTGCCTTTCATGAGATATAAATAGCACTGTTCCCCTATAAGATTTTAGCCAATTTGTTAACCAGTCAATTGACTCACTATCTAAATGGTTCGTAGGTTCATCCATGATTAATAGTCTTGGTTGCTTCAACATAATTTTAGCTAATTTAACTTTTGTTTTCTGTCCACCACTTAAATGAGAATAAGGCATCTCCCATACTGATTGCGGTAATTGAAATTTTTTAAGTGATTGTTCAATCGTTGATTCCCACTCATATCCATTCAATTCAAGATACTCACTTAAATATTGATTAAATTCATTAATGATATGTTCACTCGACAAATCTTTTGATAATTGATCTATTTTTCTTTTAATAAAGTAAAGCTTTTCATCAGCAGACTCTACTACCTCTTTTGCTGTCATCTGCTCAGTTTCATTCTCATCAGTTAATAGCCAGCCAATTTCATCTTTTTTGAACTCAATTTGCAGACTCCCTTTTTGAATTGGTAGTCTACCCATCAAAGCATTAATAAAAGTTGTTTTTCCAATACCATTCTCTCCGATTAATGCAACTCGTTCGCCTTCTTTAATGTCTAAGTTTCCATTTTCAAAGATCATTAAACCATTTAATTCAATACTTACATTATTTGCTTTTATTATAAACATACAAATCTCTCCATCCGATTTTAAAGATGGCCCTGTTTTCATTTTTAGTAAAAATTTACGATTAGTTCAACACCAACAGTGAACTGTAACAGAGCCTAAAAAATAAAAAACACACAAGCATCTGCCTGTGTGTAAATGGACGAATCGTTAATCGTATTAGTTTAATGAATAAACAAATACATGTATGCCTAAAAAAGGTGCGATTAAATAAAACCACGGTATATACATTTCATATGGTACATTATTTAATATTCACGGCACTAAATATAGACAGACTAATCCAATTTCTCTGATTTCAGGCAGAGTACTTTTTGCTATAAAATTAATTAGCTTAAAAGTTATCGGATCATGTACATAGTGTCTAAATTTGATGCCTCCTTCAAAATATTACTTAAATAGTAGCTTACTTTTCAGTACATTTCAATACTTAATTTTTAATATACACTAAATTGTGCCATTCATGCATCTCGATTTACACTTATACTTTATGTTCTAACATGAATTTTCGTGCTATTACGAAAGAATTGAATAATAGTGTTCACGTACTTTTTTTGCTGAAATCACCATATTAGAAAGAGCTTGAATAACCTCTTTTTCATCTCGTGTTTTTAATCCACAATCTGGGTTGATCCAAAATTGTTGAATATCACACACTTTTAAAGAACCAACTATATTTTGCTCCATTTCTTGAACCGATGGAACACGTGGGCTATGAATATCATACACCCCTAAACCAATTCCTAATGGATACGGGTTTTCAGCTAAGTAGGAAGAAAACTCTTCGTGACTTCTTGCATGTTCAATTGATATAACATCTGCATCTAGTTCAATGACTGCATCCATTATGTCAGAAAAACTGCTATAACACATATGAGTATGAATTTGCGTCATTTTTTGAACCCCTGCTGTAGTTAAGCGAAATGCACGCGTAACCCAGTTTAAATACGCTTCCCAATTTCGCTTTTTCAGTGGTAAACCTTCACGAATCGCTGGTTCATCTACTTGAATAATAGAGATACCCGATTCTTCAAGTGCCTTTATTTCTTTTCTTAAAGCAAGCGCAATTTCATTTGCAATATCTTCCTTTGCATGATCTTCACGAACAAATGACCAGTTCAAAATGGTTACAGGACCTGTTAACATCCCCTTCACAAGCTTTTTCGTTAAACTTTGCGCATAGCTAGTCTCATCGACTGTCATTGGTTTCATAAATTCTACACGACTATGAATAATCGGTGGTTTAACACATCTTGAACCATATGATTGAACCCATGCGTTTTTAGTAAAGGCAAAACCTTTTAACTTTTCACCGAAATATTCTACCATATCAGTTCGTTCATATTCTCCATGTACCAATACATCTAAGTCTAACGATTCTTGAACTTCAATCCATTCCTTAATTTTCAATTTTATTTGATGACGATAGTTGGATTCTGGAAGCTCCCCTTTTCTCCATTGTTGCCTAGCAATTTTGATTTCTTTTGTCTGTGGGAAACTACCAATTGTTGTTGTAGGTAATAATGGTAAATTCAAAGCTTCCTTTTGGAACTGATATCGTTCTTTAAAAGGTATTGCTCTATTAAAATCTTCTTCACTTAAACTTCTTATGTCATTTGAGTTGGTATTTAGTTTATTTAGATGTCCGAAGCTTTGTTTTACCTTTTCAATTTCTTGTTTTACGGCATCACTACCAAACTCCAATGCTTTCCTTAACACGACTAACTCTTCCATTTTTTCATCTGCAAAAGCTAATGCAGCAAGTACGGTAGGTTCTAATGAATCTTCTTTTTTCTTTGTGACTGGGACATGCAATAAGCTACAAGAAGGTTGAATCCACCAATCCTTTGGTTGAATAAGTGATTGAAGTGTTTCGATCAATTGAATTGATTCTTCTAAATCGTTCTTCCAAATATTTCTCCCATTCACAATCCCGCAAGCTAATACCTTATCTTCTGGAAATCCATATTTCTTCAATGCATTTACATTTTCTTCTCTACCATGTACAAAGTCTAATCCAATTCCTTTAACAGGGATTGTGATCAACTCATGATATTGTTCAACACCTTCAAAATATGTTTGAAGCATAATTGATAATGATGGAAGGGCCTCACATATTTCTGAATAAATTTCTTTTATCAACTGAAAATCTTCATCCGTTTCTTCTAACACAAATGCAGGCTCATCAATTTGTACCCATTCTACTCCAGCATCTTCTAGTTCTTTTAGCATTTGAATATAAACCGGTAATAACTCTTTTACGACAGCATATTTATCTTCTTTTTTATATCCTTTTGAAAGCTGAGTGAACGTATAAATACCTAAAATAACAGGTTTCGTTATGATACCTAATTCATTTTTTACTTCTAGGAATGACGCTAATGGTTTGTTATATAATAATTTTGATTTACGATCATATTGATATTCTGGGACTATATAGTGATAGTTCGTATTAAACCATTTAGTCATTTCACATGCTACCAGGTCTTTATTCCCTCTAGCTAATGCAAAATATGTATGCAAAGAAGGTTTCTCAGACAGGTCTCCAAAACGAGTAGGAATCCAGCCAAACATTGTTGCAAAATCTAAAACATGATCATAGTACGTAAAATCATTTACAGGAATAATCTCGATCCCTAAACGAAGCTGCTTTTCGATTGACTGAAGTCTAATTGACTTCATTTCGCACTCAAATTGATTTTCTGTGATATTTCCTTTCCAAAATGACTCTAATGTCTTCTTCCATTCACGGTTTTCACCAATTCTTGGGTATCCTAGATTACTTATGTTTACCATATAAACCACTCCCTTTTTTGAAAATAAAAAAGCATTTTTATCTAATTGAGATAAAAATGCACTTAAGTAGGAAAACACAAATGAACAGAATACTTACATGTCAGTTTCCAATACATAAGGCACCTCCCTATCTCTCGTAGGTCGAACAGCGTCGTTAGAATAGGCAGGTCTCCTGACTTTTGGATCATCGTAAATAAAAACCTTCCCTATCAATAGATAAGTGGCATGTATTTATTTACTCCTCAATTACAGTGGCGGGACCGTGTTGGAATTTCACCAAACTTCCCTTTTAAGTAAATGTTTAAAACGTGCGGTTTAAACATTCACACCTATTCCCCACTATTTAGTTTTCATTATTTTGTCATAATTTGATTTAATAGTCAAAATATTTATTTTTTTCTTACTAAAGTCCTAGAAAAGCTCATTCCAATATTTGAAGTAAAGACTACTTATGATATAGTGAGTTAAATTAGAAAATTTTAACAATCATAGAATGTCACACATGAAAAAGATCCGATTAAATAAAAGAGGTGAATATGAACGGTGAATTACTTACAAGTTTTTAAAAAAATTGGTTTGTTTCTCCTTGTCATTTCTCTTGTATCTGCTTGTTCAAATTCGAATGGTATTGAAAATGAAAAATCTATGCAAATGGATAAATCTTCACATCAAGAAACTGAACTACAAACTGTCGATCAAAGTGATGCCAAGGAAGGTACTAAACCAACAACAGCAATCGTACGTAAATTAATTAAAACCGCTAATCTTGAGATTGAAACAAAAAAATTCGAAAAAACTATCGATACACTTGAAAAATCTGTCAGTGAGTTTAATGGTTATATTGAGTCTAATCATATAACTGGTACATCAATGCTAGAAAAATATGATGAAGACAATATTGATGATTTCCCTTCAAGAACTGCCCAATATACTTTACGAATTCCTGCTAATAAACTAAATGCTTATTTATCTAAAATAAACACGATTGGAAATGTGACTTCTAAATCGATTTCAACTGAAGATATTTCAAACCAATACTTTGATACGGAAACTAGAATAAAATCTTTAAAAATACAAGAAGAAAGACTACTAAACTTATTGAAAAAATCAGGTTCGTTAAGTGATATCATAGAGCTTGAAAAAGAACTTTCAACCGTTCGATATGAAATTGAAAGTTTAACAACAACAATAAAGACGTACGATTCATTAATCAATTACAGTACGATCAATCTTTCTGTTACTGAAGTAGCTGAAATAACAGATACTACTCCACCTAAAACAGTAAGTGACCGAATTACTGCTAAATTTAAGGACAATCTTAAAAATATCTCAACAGGATTCAAAAATACTACAGTATTCATTATCGGTAACTCTGTTTTAATTATCATCTGGTTAATAATACTAGTAGCTGGATTTTTTATCGCGCGTAAAGCAATGAAGAAATACCAAGACTGGAATATTCCGAAATAATAATGAATAAAAATAATATACAAATCAAATAGAACGCTGTTAAATCAGCGTTTTACTTTTTATTAACATCACTACTTCATTTCATGATTCTTCTAAATTCACTTCATTTATACGCGTAACTATTAAAGATCAAAATAGGAGAAAAAAACGATGAAACATTTCTTATTAAGCAAACTAGCAAATTGGAAAATACAAGTTGATTGTAATGACGGCGTAAGAATTCTAGGAAATGATCATGAAATGGTATTATTAGATGAAGATCATGATAAGATTGGACATTTTTCGATTGACCAAAAAGGAAGCATCATCATTCACGAGATCCCTTATGGAGGTCAAGTAAAAGTGAAGGAAGGTTACCAAACAATCGTCGTTTATGTTCCATATGAAGAAGACACTGAGGATGAATAAATTACAAAAAGAGTGTACCTATTTGGTACACTCTTTTGTATTATTTGCGTAAAGTTAAAAATTCTAGTTGTCTTAATCGAACTGTATAGAAAGTGATTGGATCAAAGTATCCACTTGGATTTGCTTTCATTTCATCAAGTGTTGCTACATAATTTGAAATTGATTCTCTTGTTTGATCTACTAGTTCATATAAATGTTCATATGGTAATTGTAAGAACATTGATAAGTCTCTTGGTAAAGTTTTTTCAAACATTTCAAACTGTAAAAAGAATCTAGTCGATACTAATGAAGATACTTCATCATAATTAACGTTATCAACATATTTCTGATATTGAGCAACAAGTTTTGATTTATTTTGAGGTAATAGACCTAATATTAAGCCTGAGCTTTTTAACAAGAACTGTGATGGTGAAGAGTTCAATAAAATATTCATCTCATCTAATTGAATCATACTTGTCATACGATCTGCATCGCGGCGCCAGTCATCTAATACTTTAAAATCACATTCAAGACTTAACTGTTCACTTCCAATGTACGAGTTTAATGAATCGCACATATCAGCTAAATAGCTTTGAGTGCCTTCAAGTAAAGAACCAGATTCTCTAATCCAATTTTGAAGTGCAGTATTTAACTTCGGCAAAGTTGATTGTCTTACATATTCTTGAATTCGATTATTCATCTCTTCATTTAAAGTTTCTAGGATTGAATTAAAATCACTGTCTTCTTTAATTAACTCTTTGCACTCTTTTAACATAGCAGGAATGCTTAATTTTAAATCGTATTTTATTTCATCTTTTAGCTCACGATATGTGCTTGAAATTGTTTGTGCATGTTCCATCTCTTTATCTTTTAAAGAGTGAAGTAAGCCGTTTAATTTTTCATCTAATACTTCGTTCCATTGAACATTTGCATGTAATTCATTTTCTTTTTCAACACGTTTTTCTAATAAGAAATTAATTAACTTACGAACTGCTAATAATAATTTCTCTGATTGTTTAGAATTTGCAGTTGTCGATAATACATTTGCTTCAATGAAACTTTCAAGTTCACTAAATTGATCTTGATTACTGTAAATTGAAGAATAAGGTAGAACTTTCGCAGCTGGGAAATCTAACTTAATTTTCTCTTCAATTTCAGCATGAACACGATCAACTTCATCATTACTATAGATTGAGTCCATTTTATTTAATATGAAATGAATTGGTAATGTCGGTAATTGTTTCTGAATCGTAATCAATAATGATCTTTCAGTTTCTGTATATGGAGCAGTTGCGTTTAATACATAAACAAGACGATCAGCAAGCTTCACTGATTGAAGTAGTGCTTTTGTATTTAAATCATTTCCATCAATACCTGGTGTATCAATGATTGAGATTTTGTGTTTTTGTAAGAAAGGATTCGATAATTCATAATGAACTAACTCATCACCTTTTAACAATTCATTTTCTACAGTTGTTAAATCATAGAAGTCCGCATACTCAGCAAGGGCCGTGTCCCCTTCTTTCGAATACACTGTAATATTCGTATTAACACTTTGCTCAAATAAAACTGGCATTGTTGTAGATGAACCCATCATTTTCTCACCTAAAAGTGAATTGACAAATGATGATTTTCCATTTCCAATTGTTCCAGCTACTAGCATCGTTGTTTGATCAAAGTTTGTTAATTGGTTCGTCCACCAAACAAAACGATTGCCAACTTCAATTTCATTTATTAATGCCCATTGTAGAATATTTTCAAATAATTCTTTTCCATTTTCAAAGCAATCTGGTGTTTGTTGTAATTGTTCAAACGCCATTTCAGCATCAACAACAATTTGATAATCTAATCTGCCTGGGAATAAACGGTCCCATGCTAGCGTTGCAGTTGTTGCTAAAACTGCCCCATCAAAATCAGTAATTCTTAACCAGTTCGTTAAGAAACTTGGCATCATTTCTTCTAGTTGTGCTACTAAATAATTACTTTCAATTAATTCTCTATACGTATTTGAGTAAATGAAAGGTAGTCGTTTCCATTTAATCCCTGTTTCTACATTAATTTGGAATAACATTTCATTAAATGTTTGTAACCAGTTTACATATTCAGATCTTTCTCTGTAACTATTCCAAAGTGCTTCAACCATCAGTTCAAAATGCTCTAAATCAACTTTTGCTAATGATAATAATGCCCCCATAAAATAACTTGGTGACATTTCTTTTGTTGCACCGTTTTCTATGTATTCTCTTAAAACGACAAACCATTTTATATCTTCTGTACGAATTGATTCATTTGAAGCTAAATCAACCGCACTGTTCCAATCATGATTCTTTTCATAAAATTTACGAGCGATTTTCGTCACATTTGGATAATCAGGATTATATTTTACTGCTTGTTTAATAATACGATCTGCTTCTTCATAATTTGAAATATCAATGTACAATGAAAATAATTGAAGAAAAATTTCCGAAGTTAACGTTCTACTTTCAGTTTTTACATCTCTATACAGCTTTTCGGCTGTATCGAATGCACCAACCTCGTAATACGAGTCTGCAATATTTTTCTGCGCCCAATCTTTATATTGATTTTCAACTTTTTCCCATTTAAAAACAGCTGTCTCAAAATCTTTATTTTCAAAGTATACTTCACCTTGTGCAAAGCGAACTGATGAAAGGTCGATTTCTTCATCCGGCGTTCTAAATAAGTTTGCTAATTGAGCAATCGGTTGTTTATCACTATCATTTAAAAACGTTTTATAAAATTCCTTATTAATAAATTGTTGCTTTACTGTCATGTTGATCACCTACTATGTATAATAAATTGTATTATTTCTGAGTATAAGACGAAAAGGATACGATGCACCTTTTATTTAGCAGTCTTATTCTACCAAATTAATGACGCATAAAATGTGACATTTAGATGTCTTTTTTTATACATTTTTGTTATATTTGTTACGATACTCACAAAACATAGAAAAATAACATTATTTTTGGAGGCAATATGCTAACTTACGAACAAAAACTTGAAATTATCGAATCATTCCCAGAATTAACAAAAAAACCTGTATCACTTGGTCGTACAAATTTTCAGTACGAAGAAAGTGTAACAGAAAAAAAGAATGTAGTCTTCCATTTACATCCGAATGGGAATGGTTTTGTATTTGCAGAAGGAATAAAAGGTTATAGAACAAACGACAAAGGCATGGTTAATATTAGAGATTTCAGTGAAGATGAACTGCGCTCTATTATTACAAAATCAATCGATAAATTATCGTTTGAACCTAATTTTGAAGAAGACGAAGAAGAAGTAGAAGAATTATGGGTGAATACAAGTGGACAGACTTTAAAGCTAGTTTCCGAAATGGATATGTGGAATGTATATGCTGGCGAAAATCTTGATGGCACATTCAATAGCTATGGTGAAGCCGCTGAATATTTAGACGAAGAGGGCTTTAGTTTTAAAGAATAATGAAATAGACACATTTAAATTGCGCTTCCAGTATTTTGGAGCGCTATTTTTATTGTTGAATTTCTAACTCACTTTATGACTCAGACTGAATTTTATTGTAGATAGTCTCCAAAAAGAAACGCCCTTAAGAGGGCGTTTTTTTAGTGTAATTCAACTTTCGATTTACTACCTTTTTTAGAACGATAATCTGTACCTTTGTTATTATCTCCACTTTGTGTAGCTTGTCCGTGTAATTCTGGAGCGTTTTGATTTTTGCTACCTTTACTTCCATTTCTACTAGTCATTTTCTTCTCCTCCTTAACCTGTATTCATGATTAGATTTCCATATCTATAGAAAGTTTATTCAAAATAAGAAATGACAATGTAGCACATAATAAGTAAAAAGGAGGGATTTGAAATGGCAAAAGGACATACAAACAAAGGACCACAAAAATCATCTGTTGATCAATTTGGACATTCTGAAGAATCAGCTTATTCAAAAAGTAAAAAAATGGAAGAGTTTCATGAGAAAAACAAAGAAAAACAAAGCTAAAAATCATTATATTTTATGTATTCTCTTCAAACGGACTTGCTTATTTTCCTTCAACAAGTCATTATAAAAGTAAGATATAATTGGAGGAAACATTAAATGAGTGAAAATATCAATGAACCAAAGAAAGTTAGTTTGCAAGAACTAATGAAACAAAAACTTGCAAGTAAGAAACAACAGCAATCTTCAGGTAATACGGGATTAAATGCTGTTAAAGATATGACGAAAAAAAATCAAATTACGAAAAAGCCAAATAATCAACGCAAACGTATGGGCGTATAATGAACGGACAAATTCGTTCTAATATTCAAGTTGGAGATCAAGTTCAAATTGTTTTAAAACAAGACCAACGTACAGGTAAACTAACGTCTGGAATCGTCAAAGACATTTTAACAAAATCTCCTTCTCATCCACATGGCATTAAAGTTAGGTTAGAAGACGGCCAAGTTGGAAGAGTGAAAGACATCATTAAAAAGTAAAAAACGACTGTAAACAGTCGTTTTTTTGTTTCGTTACTAAAATAACTAATTCTCAAAACTAGTAAATGATTGACAAGAGTAATGTCCAAATACTAACAAATGCAAGTAATCCAAAACTGTATTTTAATGTCATTTTTGTTAATAAAGACTCATTTCCAGTTTCTCCAACAGCTGCTGTTGCGATTGCAATTGATTGAGGTGAAACAAGTTTGGCCATTACTCCTCCAGCAGTATTAGCCGAAACTAATAATGCTGGATTTGTCCCAATAATACTGCTTGCATGCGCTTGAAT
>Ga0209676_1001483_pt1 | contig 21677 bp, 16 predicted proteins | sample AraplaCvi_mLB_r2_FD_184282 | JGI IMG/M metagenome (GOLD analysis project Ga0209676, IMG submission 184282) | Arabidopsis root microbial communities from North Carolina, USA - plate scrape MF_Cvi_mLB_r2 (SPAdes) (version 2) | ecosystem: Host-associated > Plants > Roots > Endosphere | place: USA... | reverse complement strand
GCCGCCGGCCTGGTTGATCAGGCCCACGATGTCCTGCTGCACCTCGCCGGCCAGCACCCATTCGACGACTTCCATGGTCTCGGCGTCGGTCACGCGCATGCCCTGGATGAAGCTGCCCTTCTTGCCGAGCTTGTTGAGCGCCGCCTCGATCTGCGGGCCGCCGCCGTGCACCACCACCGGGTTCATGCCGACCAGCTTGAGCAGCACCACGTCTTCGGCGAAGTCGGCCTGCAGCGCCGGATCGGTCATGGCGTTGCCGCCGTACTTGATGACGATGGTCTTGCCGTGGAACTTGCGGATGTACGGCAGCGCCTGGGCCAGGATCTCGGCCTTGTCGCGGGGGGGGATGTTGAGGACGGGGTCGGTCATGGGCGGTCAGGCTCCAAAGCAGCAGTGGACGATCAGGTGAGGCTCAAATTCTCGCGCAATCGCGGTGACAGCCGACTGACTGCGCGGGAACACCGTGGAACCGGCTTTGCCGGGCCACCGGTGTTGCCCCCTGCAAGGGGGTTGGCGCAGCGACACGAAGTGCGCGAAGCCTGGGGGTGTGCCGGTTCACGGACGCAGCCAGCGCGGCACCTTGAAACGCACAATCATCAGGTACGCGCCCACATAGGTCGTGACAAACAGCAGGCAGAAGAACATCAGCACGATGGTGTTGTTCCAGAACAGCACGGCCGGCACCACCGACAGCGCAGCAAACATCCAGAGGTACGGCGAAGTGCGGTTGTTGCGTGCGAGCAGCTGCCGGGCCTCGTCGTCCGCGAAGGCCACGCGCACGATGCGGCGGAAGATCAGTTGGTGAAAGTGCAATGCGTCGGCCGTGCCCGGCGACTGGCCGCGCGCCAGCTTGCGGTAGATGGAGAACAGCGTCTCCCACACCGGGTAGATCAGCAACAGCATCGGGAACCAGGGCGACACCACGCGGTGGCGCTGCACCAGCGTCACGCAGGCCACGGCGATCACCATGCCCCAGACGTAGGCCCCGCCGTCGCCGGCGAAGATCTTGCCGCGCGGGTAGTTCCACACCAGGAAGCCGAATGTGGCGCCGACCAGGCAGATCACCATGGCCGCCAGCTGCCGGTCGCCGACCTGCAGCGCCACGTGGGAAATTGCCAGGCACACCAGCACGGCGACCGTGCCCGCGAGCCCGTTGTAGCCGTCGATGATGTTGAAGGCATGCGGCAGGCCGCCGATGGCCAGGGCCGCGAACAGCACGGTGGCAAAGGGAATCATCGCCAGCCAGCCGTCGACCGTTTCGGAGCCGGTTCGCGCCACGCCCAGCCCCAGCAGCCAGCACACGAGCAGCGCCGAGCCGATGGTGAGCCCCAGCCGGTAGCGCACCTTGACGTTCTGGGTGACGTCTTCGACGATGCCGCCCAGCACTGCCGGCGCGATGCACAACAACGTGAGCATCGAGGTCTTGACGGGCCACGACACGTTGAACGGATCGGTGCCGGTGACGCCGGCTGCCAGCCATGCCACGCCCATGCCCAGCAGGATGCCCGCACCGCCCAGGCGCGGCACATGGCCTTTGTGGAAGCGCTGAGGCATGTCGGCGCCATAGAGGCGGGCATGCCTGCGCGCGCGGCGCATGAACAGCTGGACCGCGAAAGCGGCGACGAAGAAACTGATGACGATCAGAGCAATCATGTGTGGGGGTTGGGGAACCCTAGAATTCCCGAGCGAAATTAGACCATGCCCACGCCTCCCTCCCCCCGCCCCCCGATCACCATTTCAATCGTGAGCCACGGCCAGCTCCCGCTGGTGCTGCCGCTGCTCGAGCAGTTGGACCGCCACAGCCGAGCCGTCATTGACAAGGTCGTGCTCACATTGAACATCCCCGAGCCGGACGTGCTCGCTGACCGCAACTGGGGCTTCGAGGTGGAGCGGATCGGGAACGCGAGCCCCAAGGGCTTCGGCGCCAATCACAACCAGGCCTTCGAGCGCTGCGGCACGGCGTGGTTCCTGGTGCTGAACCCGGACATTCGCTTCGACAGCGACGTACTGACGCCGCTGCTGGCGCAAGCCGCGGCCGACGCCGGGTTGCTGACACCACGCATCCTGGAGCCGGGAAAGAACACACCGGAGCCGCACCGGGCCATGCTCACCCCCTTCGAGATCGTCGGGCGCAAGAAGCCCGGTTACGTGCGGCCCAGCGTGCCGGCGTGGATTCCAGGGCTGTTCATGCTGTTTCGCAGCGAGGCGTACCGGCAGCTCGGTGGCTTCGACGAGCGCTTCTTCATGTACGGGGAAGACTTCGACATCTGCGCACGCACCCGACTCGCTGGCTGGAAGCTGCAGGTGGGCGAAGACCTGGTGGCGCGGCACGACGCACAACGCGAAAGCCACCGGAGCAAGAAATACCTGTACTGGCACGTGACCAGCCTGCTGAAGGTGTGGCTGTCGGGGGCGTTCTGGCGGTACTGGCGGCTTCGCAGTTGAGTCAGCCGCGTTCGAGCAAGTCCTGCACGATGGCGTGCCCACCGCGGCCAAAGCGCGCATAGCGGCCGCGCGCCGCCTCGATCAGGATCGGCAAGAGGCGCAGCGGACGCGCTGACGGAAGTTCGGCCCTGAACCGCTGGTGCGCAACCTTGTCGCGCTGTGCCTCCAGGTAACGGGCTGGCACCCTGGTGCCGAGTTGCTGCAGGCGCTGCAGCAGCGCCTCGGCCCGGCGCAGACGCGCCACGTGCTTGTCGCCACGCTCGACAAATGCCTTGGCGATCTTCTCGGACAAGGTGAGCCGCCGCGCGCCGATCTGGTTGCTGGCGTGCTGGCGGTAGTCGATGGTCGGTTCGGGCAGCACGTCCATGCGGCCGATGGCCGCGGCCACGGCGGCCAGCCACTCGTCGTGCACCCATTCGGGCGCGAACGGCAACGCCGTGTCGAGCAGGGTCTTGCGGAACATCGTGGTGGCGCCGGTCACGAGATTGCGCCGCAGCAGCACGCCGAAGGCCTCGCCATGCGCGATGGCCGACAGTTCCGCGGGCTGCACTTCCAGTGCGTGGAAGAGCGTGGAGCCCAGGGGCTCGAGTTGGGCATCGACCAGGCGCGCGTCGGTGTGGAGCAGCAACAGGTCGGGACGGGACTCGAATTGCGCCACCATGCGCGCGAGCCGGCCAGGATGCCAGGCATCGTCCTGGTCGCACAAGGCAATGAGGTCATGGCTGCAGGCGCGCACGGCCTGCTCGAAATTGCGCGTGACGCCCAGCGGCGGCACGTTGCTGAACACGCGCAATTCGATCCGATCGGCCCCGCCGCACTGCGCAAGGGTGTCGCGCACGACGGCCAGGGTGTCGTCGGTCGAACCGTCGTCGGACAGCACGATCTCCCGCGGCAACGGCGTCTGCGTGCAGATGCTGCGGATCTGCTCGGGGAGATAGCGCGCGCCGTTGCGGGTGCAGAGCGCGACGGAGACGTCGAGGGCCATCAGACCGGGGGCAGGCGGGGCGGCCAGGCGTAGCTGAAGTCCTCGCGGGCCAGCATGAGGTTGGGGCTGTAGGCGGGGTCGTTCTGGATGAGATCGCCCCAGCGCTGGTGCATGTAGGCGGACTCTTCCTGGAACTGCGCCTGCCTCTTCGGGGACATGTTCTTCGAACGGGTCGCGGACTCGTAATGGAACAGTTCCGCATACGGCGTCCAGACATTGCGCAGGCCCGCTTCGCGCAGGCGCAGGCAGAAGTCGATGTCGTTGAAGGACTCCTTCAGATGCACTTCATCGAGGCCGCCCACGGCGAGGTAGTGCCGCTTCTGAATCACGAGGCAGGCCGCCGTGACAGCGGAGAACGATTGAATCAGTGCAGCGCGGCCGCCATAACCTTCACGCCCGACCGGCATGCCCCGATGCGCATGCGCCGCAATGCCGCCGATGCCGAGGATCACGCCCGCGTGCTGCAGTGTCCTGTTCGGATACCAGAGCCGGGCCCCCACCGCCCCCACACCCGGCTGAACGGCCAGGCAAACCATCTCGCTCAGCCAGTCGGGCGTGATGACCTCGATGTCGTTGTTCACCAGCGCGAGGATCTCGCCGTTCGCTGCGGGGATCGCACCGTTGTTGAGCGCCGAGTAATTGAAGTCGCGGTCGTCGCGCAGCACGCGGACATTCGGCTTTTCCGAAGCAATGCGCTTGAACCAGGCGAGCGTGTCCGGATCGTCGGAGCCGTTGTCGACGATGATGATTTCGTAGTTCGAATAGCTGGTCTTCGCGAGGATCGACTCCACGCACTGGCGCGTCAGTTTCAGGGCGTTGCGCGTGGGAATGATTACCGAAACCAAGGGTAAGACATCGGGCAAGGCGTAATGCACCCGATAGCCGAAGTCGAGGTGTTCGGCCGTGGCGCGCACACCGGTGCGCACGAAGTGCTCGTTGAGGGCACGCTCGCCCGCGATGGCCGCGTAGGGCTTGGCGCTCATCGAACGGGCCGTGCTCTCGCTGTGCACGCGCCAGTGATACAGCACGCGCGGAATGTGGCGGATCTGCCCGGGCTCGACGCGCTCCATGCAGCGCAGCACGAGGTCCCAGTCCTGCGAACCTTCCATGCCAACGCGGAAACCGCCGACCGAGCGCATGAGCTCGGTCGAGAGCACACCAAGATGGCTGAACATGTTCTGCGAGCGGAAGAGATCGACGTTCCAGTCGCACTTGAAGTAGGGGCCGAACCGGTGGCCGGCCTCGTCGACCTTGTCCTCATCGGAATAGATCAGCTTCACGTCGGGATGGGTCGCGATGCAATCTGCCACCCAGAAGAGCGCGTGCGCGGGCAGCAGGTCGTCGTGGTCCATCAGCGCGACCCAGGGGCCCGAGACCAGTTCCAGCGCACTGTTGGAAGCGGCCGAAATGTGGCCGTTCTCGGGGCGGAAGAAGACCTTGATTCGGGGGTCGCTCTCGCTGTAGGTCTTGAGTATCTGGCGCACCTCCGCCGAGGGAGAGGCATCGTCGGCGATGCAGAGCTCCCAGTTCGGGTAGATCTGCGCCCGCACCGATTCGATGGCCTCGCGCAGCCAGCCGGGGTTCGGGTTGTAGGTGGGCACGACGACCGAGATCAGGGGCCGGTCTTTCATGGCGGCCACGCGCTGGGCAATGCGGTCGCGCAACTCGGGCGTCAGCGTGTCGTAGCGGCGCACCCAGGACGAATAGTTGTTGTAGCCGCCGAAGCGCCGGCCCAGCTCCCAGCGGATGCCCGGCCAGCCCGATTTCTTGAACATTCGCCATGCCCGCTGAACGCGCCCCATCAGTCCGGGGCCTTGCCAGAGTCCGGCCAGGCCGAGGATGAATCGATAGACAGATTTCATAGGATGCGCATCGCGGAGAACGGGTGAGGCGGAGCTTGTCAGGAAGTACCTGAGATAGACCGAGCAATGCCGAAACATGGTGGGCCGACCTTGCGGGAGGGGATTATCTTCGCAACCACGCGCAACAAAGGACAGCCGCAGCCGTTTCGCCCCAAGACCGATCATCGGAGGGCTGCCCGTAAAATTGGCTGGTTAAAAAGCTAAAGGAAAACAATGAGGCTACTCTCAGTGGTGCTCTCGGGAGGCGCCGGTTCCAGGCTCTGGCCTGCTTCGCGCCAGGCTTTTCCCAAGCCATTCATGAAGATCGGCGACTCAACGCTGCTGCAACAGGCCGTCGAACGCGGTCAGGCCTGCGGCACGGGCGACCTGATGATCGTTACAAACAAGGATCATCTGTTCCTCACGAAGGACGTGCTCGGGCAGATGAGCGACCCCCCGGCCACGACCTTTCTTCTCGAGCCCAAGGGACGCAACACCGGCCCGGCCATCGCGTTGGCTGCGCTGCAGTGCGCGCACCAGTTCAGCGGCGATACGGTCATGCTTGTTCTTTCTGCAGACCACCTCGTGCCCGACGTGCATGCTTTCGTCGCCAGTGCGACCGAGGCTTTCCGCCTGGCCCAGGAAGGCAACCTCGTGGTATTCGGCGTGAGCCCGACGAGCCCCGATACGGGTTTCGGCTATATCGAGGTCGAGCATGTCTCGCGCGAGAGCCAGGGAGTCAAGCGTTTCGTCGAGAAGCCCGACCTCGAGACAGCACAGAAGTACCTGGCCACGGGTCGCTACTATTGGAACAGCGGCATGTTCGCCTTCACGGCAGACACAATCATCGCGGCCCTCGAAAAGCATGCCCCCGACGTGATCCGGGCAGCAAGGCATGCTTTGGAAACTGCCAAGACCGCGGGCGAATCCGTGAATTTCGATCTTCATGCATTCGGCCTGCAACCGGACATCAGCATCGACTATGCAGTGTTGGAACGCGCCTCCAATGTTCATGTGGTTCCCGCCAAATTCAGCTGGAGCGACGTGGGCTCCTGGCCCGCCGTTGCCAACGCCTTGACCCCCGACGCCAGCGGCAACACGTTGCCCGACGACGTGGTGGCACTCGACACGACCGGTACGCATGTGCAGGTCGAGAGCTATGGACCGAAGGTCGTTGCTACCGTGGGCGTCCACGACCTCGTGATCGTCGATACGCCAGACGCGCTGCTCGTGCTCCACAAGGACAGTGCACAGAAGGTGAAAAAAGTCGTCGATGTACTGAAGGCCCGCAAGCACGAGACCGTGCATCTGCCGCCAGTGGTCCACCGCCCGTGGGGCACGTACGCCTCGCTCAAGGAAGAAGAAGGCTACAAGGTCAAGCGAATCACGGTCCGGCCCGGTGAAGCGCTCTCGCTCCAATATCATCACCAGCGCGCCGAGCATTGGGTAGTGGTACAAGGCCAGGGCATCGTGCAGATCGGAGACGTCGAGCACCAGACCCTCCCCGGCCAATACCGCTACATTCCCCTGAAAGAGAAACACCGCCTCACCAACACCGGCGACGAAGAGCTCGTGCTCATCGAAGTGCAGTGTGGTGGCTACCTGGGCGAAGACGACATCGTCCGCCTTGCGGACACTTACGGACGTACATGAGCCAAGTCCATTCCAATCTACACCGAAGCGCCTTATCTGACTGGTGGCAAGGCACCCGCCGCACCGACATCTGGTGGACCCTCGCCTGGTTCGACATTGTTCTGCGCTATCGCCGTTCGATGCTCGGCCCGATGTGGCTCACCTTGAGCATGGGCGTGATGATCGGCGGCATGGGCCCGCTGTATAGCTCGCTGTTCGGCACCGAGCTTTCCAGGTTCTTTCCGCACCTGGCGCTCGGCATCATCTTCTGGGGATTCTTCTCCAGCATCGTTACGGATGCCTGCAATGCCTTCGTCGGGTCGTCCAACTATCTCAAGCAAGGCTACTTTCCGATCAGCCTGTTCGTCTGGCGCAGCCTGGCTCGCAACTTGATCCAGTTTGCCCATCAGATCGTGCTTTACATCCCGGTGGCGATCTGGGCCGGCATTTCGCTATCCTGGTCGGTATTGCTCGTCTTGCCGGCTTTTGCCATCCTGATCATCAATGCGCATGCCTTGGGACTGCTGCTGGGCCTCATCTGTACGCGCTATCGCGACGTCACGCAAATCGTCACTAGCGTGATGCAGATGCTGATGTTCCTGACGCCGGTGTTCTGGCTGCCCGAGAGCCTTCCCGGACGCGCCAAGTACGTGCTGTGGAATCCGTTCGCACAAATGCTGGACCTCCTGCGCACCCCGCTGATGGGCGGCGTTGCACACATCCATAGCTGGATCGGCATCCTGGTCTGGACGGTGATGTGTCTGACCCTCGCCATTCTTCTGTTCTCGAAGTACCGCCGCCGCGTCGTCTACTGGCTCTGATCCATGGCATTCATTTCACTCAAAAACGTCGCGGTCAACTTCCCGATCTATGGCGCTGGTGCCAACTCCCTCAAGAAGACGCTTGCAGCCTCCGTGACTGGCGGACGCTTCGGCAAGGAAACCGGCGTGACCGTGGTTCAAGCGCTCAGTGGCGTCAACCTCGAACTCAAGAGCGGTGACCGGCTCGGCCTGGTGGGTCACAACGGCGCAGGCAAGTCGACCTTGCTGCGCACGCTGGCCGGCGTCTACGAACCGTCGTCGGGCGAGTTCACGCGGCAGGGCTCGGTCGCCAGCCTGATCGACCCGTCGCTCGGCATCGAGATGGATGCCACGGGCATCGAAAACATCATGCTGCGCGGACTCGTGATGGGCATGAGCATGAAAGAAATCGACCGCCTCACGCCCGACATCTGCGAGTTCAGCGGACTGGGCGAGTACGTCAACATGCCGGTGCGCACCTATTCGACCGGCATGATGATGCGGCTTGCGTTCTCGATCTCGACCAGCGTTCAGGCAGACATCCTGTTGATGGATGAATGGCTCTCGGTGGGCGATGCGGAGTTCACCGAGAAAGCCGAAAAGCGGATGAGAGACGTGGTTTCGAAGTCCGGCATTCTGGTGCTGGCCTCGCATTCGCCTGAGCTGATCGCCAAGGAATGCAACCGCGTGATCCACCTCGAGCATGGGCGGATCGTCGAGCAGTAAAACAAGCAACGACAGGCCTACATCCGCAGGCGGATCACGCTGCCAGATTGCACTCGGCACTGACGGCAAAAATCACACGCCCGGTTGACGTTGATCAGTCCGGCAACTACGCAATCTTTGAGCCCGAACTCAGCGATCTATTCATCGCTGATCAAGAGCGGATGCCGGCGATGCGAATGGCCAAACGAGGCGCTTGCCACGGGCCAAGGCGTCCTTGAACGTCGGCGATTTCTCCATGCCCTCGGTGCACGCGTTCACGGCGCTCATTCGCGTGCCCCGAGAAGTTGTCGGGACGTCGGTCTTCTCCAGATTGAGGGGGTCAACGGTGTGCCACTGCTGCGGCCAGTGCGCGAAGGTGGCAATCCAGAGGTTCGCCGGCGTGTTGCTCATGCTTTCTAAAATACTGCATATTTAAACAGCCCTTCGGCATCCAAGCGTTTTTCGAGCACACCTTCTCGGAAACAGCCGCCGAAGTACCGCGACTTACGGTCACGGCGGTACGGGCGCGCCCATGCCCCTCGAGCAGTGTCGCACTGAAGAGTTTTGCAATTTGATCAAGGAGCAACTTCAACATGCCAACTGCCAGTGCCAACCTAGTTTCGGATCCGGCATTTCGCGGCAACTTTTGCGACTACGTAGACCGCTCGCGCGTCTACGTTCCGAACGGTAACGATCCAGCCGCGCCTCCAGCTTGGAGCATCAATCAATCCGATGGTGCAGGAACAAATCGATGGGGCCTTTTCTCGAGCTTTTCACAGTTGCAGAACGGCGAGCAAGTCATGAACACGGCGTCGGAACAATTGGTCCGACAAGCCAGTCAGGGCGTCCGGCTAGCAACCAGTGGAAGTGCAGCTTACAACGGAGGATGTCGAGTAGCTGGCCAGGGATGGCTTCACCTCCTGCTAGTTGACGATTTTCTTCGCACGGGTCCCGGTTCCTTGCCTGCACCTCACACCCTGCTGACGGTCGGGCGACAGTATTCAATTGACTTGGCGTGCGATTTCCAAGTCATCAATAGCGACTCGCAGGCGCACTGCACAGCAGACCCGAACAATCCCAACATGTTCCCCCTGACACTGCTGCTGTCTGGATTGGATGCTGCGGGAAACATTGAACCTGTGAACGCAGATTTCACAAATCGCCTCTGGTATCAGATTCCGCTCTACGACAATCGAAACCGTCAAAGCACCCAGCAGATCATGAGGGACCAACACTCGTTTCCGATCTTCATCGAAAGCAGCGCCGACTTCTTCACCCCCTCGACGCATGACGGTGGGCCGCGCAGCATTCGTGCGAACTTGAAGGACAGGCTGGTTTCGGCGATCGCACGGGTCACAGCACAGTACGGCGGGAATGTAGATTCGATGAGGTGGGGCATTGAGCACGTCAACATCGGCTACGAAACCTACGGCGCTTGGACTTCAGAGACGAGAATCGACTATCTCCAACTCACTATGACGGGCGATTGGGGCTGACGTCACCACGCCTCCGTACGTCCGACATCCACGCTGGTGAAAAGTTGGATGCTTGCGTCGGGTTACCCTGATCGCGGTGAAAGATCAGACACGCCTGCTTGCTCGCGTGCCGCTTGCACTACGCCATGCGCAGCGCATCGATCACGAGTTCGCGCGTCATTTCATCGCGCAGCGACCCGCCCCACCACCTGGCGGCTGAACAGATCGATCACCACCGCCAGGAACAGCCAGCCCTCATCCGTGGCGATGTAGGTGATGTCGCCCACCCAGGCCTTGTCCGGTTGCGTGACGGTGAATTCGCGGTTCAGCAGATTGGGCGAGATCAGCGCTGTGCCTTGGCCCGGTTGAACAAGGTTTGCTCGACCACGCCCAAGGTACTACCCGCCGCCGCCGCGATGCTCTGGCCGCCTTCGACCAGCCGCATCGCCTCCTGCTTGAACTCAAGCGTGTAGCACGCTCTTGCTGTCTTCGTCATTTCAACTCTCCTTGCTTGCATTGAAACACTCAGCAAGGGATACGTTTTTCGAGGGCAAGGTCAGAAGCCAAAGAAGATCCGCATACGCGTCCGGCATTCAAAAACTCTGTGACGCCCTGTTTTGCAGAGTTATCTTGATCTCAGCCAGTCTGCTTGACATTTCATGTCCTGCAGCATCAAGTGCCAAGTTTTTTTCTGCGCTCGTTTTTGCCCGTTCGCCCAACTCCCTGGCCCAAGCCTGATTTTCATATACGCGCCGCATCAATTGGGCCGCAACTTCGATTGAAGGCTCAGCCCATTCGAAATCGGCATCATAGGGAGGAATCGGACGGCCGAGCTTCTTGAGCTTATAAGGCACAAGAAGACTATTAGAGTCATCCATGAAGTCCACGTTGCCTGAGTAATTGGTGGCGATGACTGGTTTGCCCATCAGCATCGCCTCTGCCATTGTCAGGCCTAGGCCTTCGCTGCGATGCAGGGAAACATACGAATCGCACGCATCCATCAGCGACAGCACTTCGTCCGAACTGTAGACCTGATCGATGATCGTGATATTGCTATCGGCCGCGGCCCGGCGCAGTTCCTCGATTTGCGCCGGATGGCGATCGCCAAACGAAGTCTTAAGCACCAGGCAGACTGGCTCGTCCCGTGTGAATGCGCTCTTGAAGGCGCGGATAAGCCCCAGCGGATTCTTCCGCTCCATGATGCTCATCATGTGGAAGGTAAAGAGAAAAGTGTACTTGCCGCGCTCGAGTCCAAAGTACTCGCGATCGCGCCGCTGGTACGCACCCAGCTTGACCCCCGGAAACAACGTGCGTACCGGAATGGACAAGCGCTCACGCACGCCTTTCGCCACAAACTCCGTTGCGACCCACACCTCATCAACCGTTGCAGCCTGTTCGATCCAGGAGTCCGGGATCGAATCGAACTCCCAGTACCAATAAGCGATGCGGTAGGTGCGCCGGGTGCGTTCAGCCAGATCGACTCGCGCATACACCTCTTCGAAGAACGGCTCAGGTTGCGTATGAATGATGGTGATATCGAAGTCTTCCAAGCCGTCGAACGCGAGGTGACAAGGATCATCTTTCTTGTCCGTCCGAATGTCACGCAAAGAAGTCGCGACGCCTGCGCGCTTGAGGCTATCGACCAGTGCCTCAACCGACACCCGGAGTCCCGAGGGATAGCAAAAATGTCCCAGAACATTAACGCCAGGTGCTACAAGCTCCCTAACGACTGCTTGCTTGTTGAGATGCCTGCACCAGGCACTAACTTCAGCAGAGTGCGTTACTTCATCGGACTGTAGCCAGTCGATGAACGCGGCGCCCTTACTCTCGTCTTCAAGCGCACGCGGATGCTGAGTCTGCCAATGCTCCCGGGCATAGTAGGCCTCCCGCAATTGCTTGGCCGGGGGCACGTCCAGCGGCCATTGCAATGGCTCGATCCAGTTGCCTTCCGCCCGATAAGTTGCGGCAAACCAGTTTGCAAAGGCCCGACGCCCAAAAACCGTCATCGCGTCTGGATAAAGGCGTTGCCATGAGGGTGTGAACAGATAGGCGCGCACCAACTCGAGCGACGGATTCTCGGCCGCCAGCCAGAACAGCCACCAAATTTCTTCGAGGCGCAGTCCCCCCTCGCGCCGCCCGTGCCGAATGAACCATTGAAACAGCGCGGGCCGCCCCGCAGGCGTCAAGCCATGTGGCATCGAGACGCGAACATCGGCGCGATACAGGAAGGTCTGTCGCGCATTTGCCGAGATGTCCGTCGAGAAAAGCTCCTCGATCGCCTCAAAAAACGTGGCAGGCAGACTGAATCGCGCCACACCGTCGGCCTTTAGCCAATGCACGAAATCGCCCGAGATGCCCGCTGATAGTGCCTTGGGGAAACGGTTTCGCACTTCGGCGTTGCTGCGCAATAAGTCCAAACACCAACGCGCAGCCGACCACTTATCGCAAACCTTGTGAGCAGGCTGGGGATTCCACACCACCGCTTCGCGCGGCAACCCCGCCACCATCAGACATGCTTCGTCGTTGAACAAATCCAACGCCCATCGCGACAAAGGCAGTGAACCATCTTGGTCGATGCGCGTCTTGAGAATGTCGCGTACCGACGGTGCGCCGCCGAGTCTCAACGTCGGAATCGCCATGGTGCCATCCATCTCTGGATGGAGATACGGATCCTCATCGATTCCCAAGGTACGGATATCGTCGGCGATACGGCGTACATCTTCGGTCGGGTTTGCATTGCCACGCGTCGCGCCCTCATGATGGACGAGGCAAGCGTGTGGTGCATAAGCCGTACGGTAGCCCGCCCGCCAAATCTGCAAACATAACGCGACATCGCTCATCGCCACTAGATAAGCTTCGTCAAATCCCCCAACTCGCTCGAACGCTTCGCGTCGTACGAGTTGGCACGCGCCCATGATCGCGAGCCAGTTGCGAGGGTGATCTGCCGAGCCAAACACGCTCCATCCTTGACCATCAGCGCTCCGATACATCAGCGCACAAAGGTGGATACCGATCCCCACGCCACCATGCTGCAACTCGAGTGAGGGGAAGATCAGTTTGGTACCAACAACCCCGACTCCAGGCCGCAACGCAAAGCGAACCATTTCCTGCAGCCAGTCCCTCGAGATGACCTCGATGTCGTTGTTAAGGAACAGTAACATCTCCCCATGCGCACACGAAGCGCCATAGTTACAGGCCGCCGAGTAGTTGAACTTCTTCCGGAAATGAACAATGCGAATTTCGCGAAAAGCGCGAAGTTCTTCGTAGTACGCCAGCGTCTCCGGCTCGTCGGAGCCCGTGTCGACAATGATGATTTCCTTGTTGGCATAGTCGGTCCCGAGCAACAAACCGTCCACACACATGCGCAAGAGATGCGCCTTGTTCTTGGTCGGGATGACGATCGACACCAGTGGAGGCTCCTCCATGGGCCACACCACTCGCTGGGTACCGTCGACTTGGGTTTCCGCAACCGCAGCAAACCCTTGCCGCGTCCAATACCTCTCGATAACGGCGCGACAGTCCGCCGCTCTTGGCGTCAGAGCGGCGGGGCGCCCCCGATCACTTCCAAGCTTTCGATGGCACAGCACCTTAGGAATTCGTTGAATCTGTTGGGCAAGGTCGCTTACGCGCAAATTGAGATCCCACTCCACCGCCGTCCCGCCATCGGCAGCAACGCCTGCCCGCTGGACGAGCGAACGCCGAAGCAGGGTCAAGCGACCGAAATAGTTGAACGCGTATAGAAGATCGGGCGACCAGCCCGGCTTGAAGTAAGGCGCATCACGAAAATGCGTCGGCGATTCCTCGTCTTCGTCGCTGTAGAAGATATCCGCTTCCGGAGCGTGATCTAACCCTGCGGCGAATTCGTTCAGCGCGTGCGGCGCCAACAAATCGCCGCAATCCAGGATGGCAACAAACTGCCCTGTTGCTTTCGCGAGCGAAGCCTCTAGGCACGCTGCTTCGCCGCCATTGATTGCGTTGACCACGATGATGCGCGGATCGGACTTTGCCAGTTGAGTGATCAAGGACGTTGTCGCTTGATCTGCGGCATTTGACTGGCACAAGATTACTTCCCACACTCCGTGCGACTGACCACGAACAGAGCCCAGCGTACGCGACAGCCCTTCGGCGGACTCGACGCTGTAGATAAGAAAGCTCACAACCGGCCCCTCGCTCGCAGCGAAGGTCGCCGGAGCAGAACGGGTCTCGCCATTCCGGAGCCACTGAGCGTAGGCCCCAACAGGGGGAATCGACAGCACCACTGCGCTGCCCTCGCCATGAGCTAACGCCAACTGCGTGCCTGCACCAGCCTGCGTGACCGCGCTTCGGCTGTGAATGAAACGAAGCCGCTGGGGCAAGCGCCAAGGGGTGAGAGCCCACCACGCGGCCTTTACCATACGTCTCGCCTGACTCCGCAGGGGAGCCGGAATTTTCGAAACGATCCGCCGTATGGGCCCTGTCAGTCGCCAGGAGGTGGAATTCAGTATGGCTTGATGCTGGTGTGCTGCCTGGATAGCACGTTGATTGGCTTCGGCCACCATCGCATCTCGCGCGCGCAATTCAGCCAATTGCGCGTTGGCACGCCGATGCGTCTCTGCCTCGCGCGCCTCTACTTCAACTCGCTTACTTTCGAGAGCTTCTGCGTTGATCAACGCCTGCGCCAGACTTTTTCGATGGCGCTCACGAAGCAAACTCAATTCGTGCTGAGTCTTGCCAGTCAGTGCTTGTGCAGTTTGAACAAGATCTTTGTAGTGAGCAACTTCCGCAGAAATAAACCTATCAAAGACATTGGGAGGGAACTTGAAAGCGTCAAGCAGTTCAGGATGCTCTTCTGCCACGTAGTAGCGATTGAGGCCGTCGGAGTAGCAATGTATATAGCGCGCAGCTATCAACAATGATTCCCATTGCTCATGGCTTTCAACCCTGGAAAGAGGAAGATCGGCCCCTAGGACTACAACTGGAAGAGTGGCCTCTACGAGGACGATCCATGGCCTATTGCGTTGCCAATCATTCCCTGCAAGGACTTCCTTTTCGAGACCCTCTACATCGACCTTCAAAAAATGAACGGCCTGGGTCTGTGGGATGTGCTTTGTCCAGATGGCCGCCAATGTGGTCAGATCGACCGCTTCTTGCCTTGCGGCCATTCCGGCCGCTTTGTGGCTTTCGGCGATTCGCGGATCGACTGTTGAAAGCCCCGTGTCTCCAATAAAGTTCATCGAAACCGAGCCAATTCGGTCGCCGACGGCAACCCGAAGGTTGATGTCAAGAGGCCTTCTTTCGAGCAATTGGGCGTAGTAGTACGGGTTGGGCTCGATATTGATGCCATGCCACCCCTTGTCGCTGAAGGCTCTAGTCACAGAATCTAGATCAGGAGACCAGGCACCAACGTCCACGTAGAAGCCGACTCGAACGTGACTGAGCGCTCGCCAGAGCATCACGTCTTCAGAATTTTGAGCGTAAGAAATGAAAGGCATTTATTTTTTTGGCCTCACCTGCAGGTGTGGGGAAGGAGGTCAAGATCCGAACAAAGAAAGCGGAGCTTCCGAGTTGACATAGGTAGCATAACCACTTACCTGCGCCTTGGATTCGATGTCCGCCGTCAGAAAAGAGACCGTATCACATGACAGCTGACGCAAGTTCCATCTCGCTTACGTTCCTGCTCGCGGAGCGGGATCGTCTTTGCGGCAAAATTCAAGGGTCTTCACTCTGAGCTTTCCAGCCATCGAGCGTTGACCCCGATCTATTTGAATGAGAGATTTACATGAAGAAACACGCCGTCGTCACAGGCATCACCGGACAAGATGGGGCTTACTTGGCCGAGCTGCTACTAAGCAAGGGCTACGTAGTCTACGGTACCTATCGACGGACCAGTTCCGTCAACCTCTGGCGCATCGAAGAGCTTGGCATTCAGAACAATCCCGACTTGAACCTCATCGAATACGATCTAACGGATCTCGGCAGTTCAATCGGGCTGATCCGCGACACAGCTCCTGACGAGGTTTACAACCTCGCTGCTCAGAGCTTCGTTGGCGTGAGCTTCAACCAGCCTGTCGCCACGGCACAGATCACGGGCATTGGCGCGCTGCATCTGCTCGAAGCCATTCGCCTTGTCAACCCCAAGATTCGCTTCTACCAAGCCTCAACCTCCGAGATGTTCGGTCAGGTACAGGCTATTCCGCAGGTCGAAGAAACTCCGTTCTACCCACGCAGCCCCTATGGCGTGGCCAAGCTCTACGCGCACTGGATGACCATCAACTACCGTGAAAGCTACGACATCTTCGGCTGCAGCGGCATCCTGTTCAATCACGAGAGCCCGTTACGTGGTCGCGAGTTCGTGACACGAAAGATCACCGACAGTGTCGCCAAGATCAAGCTCGGCAAGCTCGATGTACTGGAACTCGGCAACCTCGATGCCAAGCGCGACTGGGGCTTTGCGAAGGAGTATGTTGAAGGCATGTGGCGCATGCTGCAGGTCGATGAACCAGACACATATGTGCTGGCCACAAACCGCACGGAGACCGTGCGCGATTTCGTGAGCATGGCGTTCAAGGGTGCGGGCATCAACGTTGAGTTCAAGGGAAGCGGCGAAGCCGAATCCGCCGTCGATACGGCAACCGGCAAGATCGTGATGCGCGTGAATCCGAAGTTCTATCGGCCCGCCGAAGTCGAACTTTTGATCGGCAACCCCGCCAAGGCCAAGGCCAAGCTGGGATGGGAGCCCGCGACCACACTGGAGCAGCTGTGCCAGATGATGGTCGAAGCCGATGTACGCCGGAATACGCAGGGCTTTTCGTTTTGAAGATTCTGCTGACTGGCGCAGAGGGTTTCACCGGCCGACTGTTTGCTGAGCGCGCCGTAGCAGCAGGCCACACTGTGGTCGCACTGCAAGCCGACCTGACGAACGCCAACGCGCTATGCGACGAAGTGCTAGGTATCACACCAGATGCCGTGGTGCATCTGGCGGCAATCAGCTTCGTCGGCCATGCCCACAACGAGGCGTTCTACGCCGTCAACGTGGTCGGCACGACCAACCTGCTAAGCGCGTTGACCCAGCTGCCAGTGCGTCCGAATCGCGTGCTCCTTGCCAGCAGTGCAAACATCTACGGCAATACCACCCACTCGCCCATCGACGAGACGCAGACGCCAGCGCCTGCCAATCATTACGGCATGAGCAAGCTGGCCATGGAATACATGGCGCGCACGTATGCCGATCGGTTGAACCTGGTGATTACCCGTCCGTTCAACTACACCGGTCCAGGTCAGGACGTCAATTTCCTGATCCCGAAGCTCGCGATGCATTTCGCGGCACGTGAGCACTCCATTGCGCTGGGCAACCTGGACGTGGAACGCGAGTTCAACGATGTGCAGATGGTTTGCGATGCCTATCTGCAGTTGCTTTCATACGGCGAGCCCGGGGAAACGTACAACATCTGTTCAGGGCAGCCTTATGCGCTCCGATTCGTCATCGACACCTTTGTGCGCCTGACGGGACACTCCCCCCGCATCGAAATCAATCCCGCATTTGTACGGGAGAACGAAGTGCGCCGACTGTGCGGCAATGCAACGAAGCTCCAGGCACTTGTTGCAAAGCAGGGCATCCAGTTGTACACACCGTCGCTCGACGAAACCTTGCGGCGGATGCTCAAGGCGGCCGATGGCAACAAGGCTACTTGAACTCCGATCCACCATAGGGTTACCAACACCGCAAAACAGCTCACTCCATTTGTGGATGGCAGTTTGGGCTTTTCGCCTCTGTTCCAAACTGAGGCTGTTGCCGAATCAAATAGAGATCACCCGCCGTCTTCTGCTCGCCGAGCCATGCTGCCTGCGGCCAACAGCCTTTTTGCATGGCAGCATCTAGGTGGCAGGGGTCACCATTTGGCGACCTTGCGTTTGAGCTGCGCCTTCCCTTTCAAAAGCCAAAGGGCTCCTTCAAAAAAAGAAACGGCTGCTAGCGCAGCAGCAAAAAACCCTCTCTACGAGCAGATTCGATCAGATCAGTGTTCCATCGAGATCGACCGCAATAACTCTTTGCTTCGAACCCGCAAGCTCCAACGTACTTACGGGAACAAATCGCCTTCGTCCAGCGAAGACCCGACTGCATCTTTGGCGGAAAGCTGCGGCGGCGCGCCGGTATCAGGCCACGCGATGCTCAGTGCGGCATCATTCCACGCAATGCAGCGCTCGTAGGCGGGTGCGTAGTAATCTGTGGTCTTGTAGAGAAATTCAGCGCTCTCGCTCAGCACCAGGAAAGCATGCGCAAAACCTTCGGGCACCCATAACTGCTTGTGGTTTTCATCGGTTAGCTCCACGCCTACCCATTTGCCGAACGTTGGCGACGACTTTCGAATGTCCACCGCCACGTCGAACACAGAGCCTCGAACAACGCGCACCAGTTTCCCTTGCGGTTGCTGGATCTGATAGTGCAGCCCGCGCAGCACACCCTTCACAGATCGCGAGTGATTGTCCTGAACGAAGTCGACATGCTTGCCTACGGCTTCGTCGAAAGCCTTCTGATTAAAGCTCTCAAAAAAGAAACCGCGCGCATCGCCGAACACTTTGGGTTCGATCACCAGCACATCGGGAATGGCGGTGGGCGTTGCTTTCACGATCGCACCTCGTCGATCAACAGGTGTTTGAGGTATTTGCCATAGCCACTTTTCTCGAGCGGCGTGGCGAGCTTTTCGAGCTGCTCGGTGGAGATGAATCCATTGCGCCACGAAATCTCTTCGGGACACGCGATCTTCAATCCCTGCCGGTGCTCCAATGTCGCGATGAACTGCCCTGCTTCCAGCAGGCTGTCATGCGTACCCGTGTCCAGCCACGCATAACCGCGCTGCATGATCTGAACGTTCAACTGATCGAGATTGAGGTAAGCCTGATTGACGGCTGTGATCTCCAGCTCGCCGCGCGCGCTGGGCTTCACGGCCTTGGCGATATCGACGACCTGGTTGTCGTAGAAGTACAACCCGGTTACCGCATAACTGCTCTTCGGCTTCAGCGGCTTTTCCTCGATGCTGCTGGCTCTGCCCTCGGCGTCGAACGCGACCACGCCGTAGCGCTCAGGATCATGCACGTGGTAGGCGAACACGGTGGCGCCCGACTGCTTCGCATCCGCATCAGCGAGCAGGTGCGCAAAGTCGTGCCCATAGAAGAGGTTGTCCCCAAGCACCAGCGCACTCGGGTCATTGCCCACGAACTTGTCGCCAATGATGAACGCCTGCGCCAGCCCATCCGGGCTGGCCTGCACCGCATACTGCAGATTGATCCCCCACTGGCTCCCATCCCCCAGCAACTGCTGGAACCGCGGCGTGTCCTGCGGCGTGCTGATGATCAGAATGTCGCGCATTCCGCCGAGCATCAGTGTGCTCAGCGGGTAGTAGATCATCGGCTTGTCGTACACCGGCAGGAGCTGCTTGCTCATGGCCAATGTGGCCGGATGCAGGCGGGTGCCCGAACCGCCGGCCAGGATGATGCCTTTGCGTTGCGTCGTCGTGGTCATGTACTTTTTCTCGTAAAGATTCAAAGGATCTCGCGCAGCATGCGCGCAACGCCTTCCTGCCAGGGCGGCAGGCGCAGGCCGAAGGTGGTCTGCAGCTTGGAGGTGTCGAGCCGGGAGTTGTGCGGGCGCTTCGCCGGAGTCGGGAAGGCGCTGGTGGGCACCGCCTCGACGGCCTGCGGGCCGGCCTTGAGTTCAACGCCGGCCTGCTGCGCCAGTTCGAGCACGAAACGCGCATAGCCGTGCCACGTCGTCTCGCCACCGGCAATCGCGTGATAGAGACCCGCCTTCGCCGGATCCTGCAGCGTGGCTCGAATGGCGTGTGCCGTCACGTCGGCCAGCAGCTCGGCCCCGGTCGGCGCGCCGAACTGGTCGTCGATGACGGTCAGCTTCTCGCGCTCCTTCGCCAGCCGCAGCATGGTCTTGGCGAAGTTGCCGCCGCGCGCCGCATATACCCAGCTCGTGCGAAAGATCAGATGGTTTGGGCAGTTCTGCGCCACCAGTTGCTCGCCTTCGAGCTTGGTCTGTCCGTACACGCTGAGCGGACCGGTCGCATCCTCTTCCTTCCAGGGCCTCGTGCCGCTGCCGTCGAAGACGTAGTCGGTTGAGTAATGCACCATCAGAGCGCCGATCTGTTGTGCGGCCTCCGCAACCACGCCGGGCGAGGTGGCATTGAGCTTGCGCGCAAAGTCGGGTTCGCTCTCGGCCTTGTCGACGGCGGTGTGCGCTGCGGCATTGACGATCACGTCGGGGCGAACCTTCAGCACCGTCTCGGCCAGTTGCTCGGGGCGGCTGAAGTCGGCGTTGAAATCGGTGCTGTGGAAGTCGAGCGCGACCAGTTCACCCAGCGGCGCAAGGCTGCGCTGCAGTTCCCAGCCGACCTGCCCGCCTTTTCCAAGCAGCAGCAGCTTCATGCCGCGACCTTCGCGTCGTACTGCTTTTCGACCCACTCGCGGTAGGCGCCGCTTTGCACGTTGCACACCCACTCGCTGTTCGCGAGGTACCACTCCACGGTCTTGCGGATGCCGGTGTCGAAGGTTTCGGCGGGCTTCCAGCCTAGTTCGCGCTCGAGCTTGCGCGCGTCGATGGCGTAGCGGCGGTCATGACCCGGACGGTCCGTGACGTAGGTGATCTGCTCCTTGTACGGCTTGCCATCCGCGCGCGGTCGCAGCTCGTCGAGCAGCGCACACACGGTGTCGACGATCTCGATGTTGGGCTTCTCGTTCCAGCCGCCGACGTTGTAGGTCTCGCCCAGCTTGCCGGCCTCGAGCACACGGCGGATGGCGCTGCAGTGATCCTTCACGTAGAGCCAGTCGCGCACCTGCATGCCGTCGCCGTACACGGGCAGGTTCTTGCCGGCCAGCGCGTTGACGATCATCAGCGGTATCAGCTTCTCGGGGAAGTGAAACGGACCGTAGTTGTTCGAGCAGTTGGTGGTGACCACCGGCAGGCCGTAGGTGTGGTGCCAGGCGCGCACGAGGTGGTCGCTGGCGGCCTTGCTGGCCGAATACGGGCTGTTGGGCTCGTACTTGTTTTCTTCGGTGAAGGCCGGATCGGTCTTGGAGAGCGAGCCGTAGACCTCGTCGGTCGACACGTGCAGGAAACGGAAGGCGGCTTTCTGCTCGGCCGGCAGTGCGCTCCAGAAGCCGCGCACGGATTCGAGCAGACGGAAGGTGCCGAGCACGTTGGTCTGCACGAAGTCTTCGGGGCCGTGGATGGAACGGTCCACATGCGATTCGGCCGCAAAGTTCACCACGGCGCGGGGCTTGTGTTCGGCCAGCAAACGGTCGAGCAGCGCGCTGTCGCCGATGTCGCCCTGCACGAAGATGTGCTTCGGGTTGTCCTTGAGCGATGCGAGCGTCTCGAGGTTGCCTGCGTAGGTCAGCTTGTCGAGGTTCACGACCGGCTCGTCGCTGTTGGCGATCCAGTCGAGTACGAAATTGGCGCCGATGAAGCCGGCGCCGCCGGTTACCAGGATCATGGGGTCCCCTGAATGTTTGTGAGAAGTTCGGTGCGGCAGATTAACAAATGATTATCCCATCGCTCATATGGGCAAAAGTCACAGGTCGGTAGTCGCACGAACCCCGCCTACAATCCCCCCACTGCAGGAGAGCGGGCCACCCCGGTGGCCCTACCGAAGGCGCAAACTCCCATAAACGCTCAGGTCGGCCCGAACAAGGGGTCTGTACTGCACCAACTGAAACGCCGTCTGGAGAGCCGCCACGCCATGTGACGCACCGAAGGAGCAAACCCTCTGCGGGCGCAGCGGGTGAATCTCTCAGGTACCGAGGACAGGGG
>Ga0209676_1001482_pt1 | contig 21681 bp, 27 predicted proteins | sample AraplaCvi_mLB_r2_FD_184282 | JGI IMG/M metagenome (GOLD analysis project Ga0209676, IMG submission 184282) | Arabidopsis root microbial communities from North Carolina, USA - plate scrape MF_Cvi_mLB_r2 (SPAdes) (version 2) | ecosystem: Host-associated > Plants > Roots > Endosphere | place: USA... | reverse complement strand
TAAATGATAATGTTTCTTTAGAGCATGAAGCGAAAGTTTCAAAAGTATCAGAGGAACAATTATTCTACTTAATGTCTCGTGGTATTTCTGAAGAAGAAGCGACAGAAATGATCGTAATGGGCTTCATCGAGCCATTCACAAAAGAATTACCAATGGAATATGCAGTAGAAATGAACCGCCTAATCAAGTTCGAGATGGAAGGTTCAATCGGATAAAACTTTTAAAACCCGTCACAATAATGTTTGTGGCGGTTTTTTTTATTCCACCTTTGAAAAATTAGAGAGCTATAGCGACGGATAGAGCTTTGCTTGGATATGTCGATCTGATGGATCAAGACGACAATATAGAGTTTGAGCCTTTTATTCAACAGCTCAGCGGATTTGTGAATTATCAAATTAGCAATCGAGGGCGAATTTTTATATTTTTTATAAAATAGTTGACTTATTTTTACGTTGTAACTATAATGGTTACAGGTGGAGGTGATGAAGATTAAAATAAGCAGTCGTTTTACAATCGCTGTTCATATTTTATCAATCATCGAGCGAAATTCATCGACCATTTGCACGTCGGAATTTATGGCGGAAAGCGTAAATACAAATCCGGTAGTAATTAGGAAAATATTGTCCTATCTTAAAAAGGCAGGTATAGTGCAAGTGCGCCGGGGAACAGGTGGAGCTTCTTTGGTCAAAGATCTAGATGCCATAACTTTGCTAGAGGTTTTTCGTTCAGTAGAAGTTGTAGAAGAAGATCAGTTATTTCATTTACATGAAAACCCAAACCCTGATTGTCCTATAGGTGCCAATATACAGGCTGTGTTAGAGATAATTTTAGTGCAAGCACAAGAAGCTATGGAGCAAGTATTAGCCAATATTACTATGGAGCAAGTAATTACATCTTTAATCCATGAGATTCAACAATCGCAATAAATGCATTCCTTCACTGAATGCATTATTTATTTGATCGAGTTGTAACTTAAATGGTTACAACTGAAAAGAGAAAAGGAGGTTTAAGTGGGTGACTCTTAAAATAAAAGCATATTCAGATTTTATTTGTCCTTTCTGTTTTTTAGGGAAAGGGCCATTAGATGAAATTGCAAAAGAAAAGAATATTGAAATAGAGTGGATGCCATTTGAATTAAGACCTGAACCATATCCGAAAATTGACCCTTGGAAAGAGCCCGCTAAATTAGGTTCATGGGATTCCTATATTCTCCCTACAGCCAAAAATCTTGGAATCAATATGCGATTACCACGTGTATCTCCACATCCTTATACAAATTTAGCTTTTGAAGGATATCAATTTGCTAAGGTGCATGGAAAAGGAAATGAATTTCATCATAGAATTTTCACAGCGTTTTTCCAAGAGGAACAAAATATTGAGGATGTAGAAGTGTTAACTCAATTAGCGAATGAGGTAGGTCTGCCTAAATTAGAATTCAAAGAAGCTTTACTTTCAGGTAAATATCGTGAAGCTCATCAGGACGCTTTAAAGCATGCTTATGAAGAGGCGAATATTACTGCCGTTCCTACACTTATTATTGGTGATGAAGTGATTCAAGGATTAGCTAGTAAAGAAAGACTAGCACAAGTGATCGATCAGCAATTAAAAAAGTAGGTTATGTAAATGATTTAAACAGTTGTGTATAAAATATCTTATGAAAATTTGGAGGAAATACAAATGTCAGTAACAACAACTAATTTAAAAGAAGCAATTATTAATCGTCGTTCAATCCGTAAGGTGAAAAAGAACACAGCAATTACAAAAGAAAAAATTGAAGAGCTATTAAAAATTAGTGTACATGCACCGTCTTCATTTAATATGCAAAGTGGACGTGTAGTAGTTTTAATGGATAATGAACACGAAAAGTTTTGGGACATTGTCAAAGAAACATTACGTGCACGTGTGCCAGCAGAAAATTTTGCTGCGACTGAAGGACGCTTACAAGGCTTTGAAGATGGTGTAGGAACAATTTTGTTCTTTGAAGACCAAGCAACAATCAAACAAATGCAAGAAAACGCTCCTTCTTATAAAGAGCAATTCCCATTCTGGTCACATCAAGGAAATGCAATGTTACAATACGCAACATGGATGTCTCTAACTACTGAAGGAATTGGCGCATCTATCCAGCACTATAATCCGATTATTGACGAGGAAGTTAAACAAACTTGGAATATTCCTGCAGAATGGAGTCTTGTAGCTCAAATGCCATTTGGTGAACCAAATGAACAACCAGGAGAAAAAACTTCTTTACCTTTTGAAGATGTAGTGAAGTTTTATTAATTAACATCTAACTACGAATGAAGCCCCGTTAAGTGGACACGGTTCACTTAACGGGGTTTTTACATATTAGTTAAATGAAAATTCGTATCCTACATAGTTAAAAACATTTGAAAAACCTATATTTTCTGCTACAGCGATGGATGGCTTGTTTGAGTCCATACAGTCCCAATATGGAACAGAACTTTTCGTTAAACAATCTTTTATAAAATTATGAGCTAACTTTTGGGCTAATTTATTCCCTTGGTGAGCATCTAATGTTTCAATGTCAATACAGAGGATATTCTCAACGACAAAGCCTGAAAAACAAAGACTAACAATGTGGTGATCGTAAACGGCACAGTATCCAATCCCTTTATTCAAGAAACATTCAACTGAAGACCAACACGATAATATTTTAAATTGTAAAAATGCGGTGTTTTTAATTGTGTTATCTTCAAACAGAGCGTTATCGATTTTTAAAATAGTATAGCCATCTTTAATATCTGGCTCATTATGAGCTTTATAGTTTTCTTTATAAAGCTTATATACTCTTTGCTTCCAACTACCAAGTTCCCGATGTTTAAATATATTTTCGATCGTTTGATTCCATTTTTTATGATTACCAATTCCTTCAAAGTAATGCAATCCCACTTTTTTCGCTTCTGGTACAATTACCTGATCAATAAAGTTGTTAATTTGATTATTAAATTGTTCATTTTCTTCATTTCCTATAAAGAGAAATCCATCATTGTTTCCTAACCAAATAAGTGCTGATTGTGGTGAATCGATTTGATCCACAAATATTCGTCCAGGATTCACTCCCTCTACGACTGCTTTTACTTCTAATTGACTTTGCTCATTTAATAGCTCTTTACACTTGTAAAATTCATTTTTCTGTAATTCAGTAATCATCACAATCAAGTCCCTTTCATGTTTAATTTCATTATTTTGACTCACCGCAAAAATTTAGAATGAACTTTATAAAAGCTTATATTATGCGTATAAGTTGATTGGAGTGGAGGCTGGGACTCCTCGGGGATCAGCGATATAGAGGAACGAAGGCTAAGAGCATCACGTCCTGTGATAACGCTTTCGCGACCAAACATCCTGATGGCCCGAGACCCTGGAGCGAGCCTTGCGGGTGAAGCGGCTCATCGGACGCCTCCAGGAAGCTCTGCTCTGTGCGAAAGCGTAGCGACAGCAACAACCAAGCGCCCAGCCGGAACGGAAATCAACCCTACGTTTTGATGATAATCCTATATTTTATTGTATAGGTAAAGTGTGGTAATATTCATATTTACCTTATTTACGAGCTATGATTTTTTACGATACGTTTAATTAGAAGGTGTATGCTATGATAAATATACATGAAGGAGGGAGTCACATGATTATAGTTGGATTAACTGGTTGGGGTGATCATCCTTCGCTTTATAGTGGAGTGACTGCCTCAAAGGATAAATTATTCGATTATACAGGTCATTTTTTAACGGTAGAGGTAGATACCTCTTTTTATGCCATACCTTCTAAAGAGAATGTTCGGAAATGGTGTGAGGATACACCCGAAAATTTCCGTTTTGTTGTGAAGCTTTATCAAGGAATGACTGGTCATTTACGTGGCGACATACCGTTTGAATCAAAGAATGACATGTTTAATGCCTTTATCGAATGTGCCAATGAATTTAAACGTCATGGGAAGCTAGCCATGGTACTAGCACAATTCCCACCGTGGTTTGATTGTCAGACTAAAAATGTACAATATTTATTGTATATTAGGCAGCAGCTTAAAAGTTTTGACATAGCTATTGAGTTTCGCAATCGAACATGGTATGCGGACAATGTAGTGCAGCAAACAATGGATTTTTTACGAGAGCATCGATTCATTCATACAATTTGTGATGAACCGCAGGCTGGCGTAGGCTCAGTACCATTTTATCCTACGGTTACTGCGACAAAGGCACTTGTACGCATTCATGGACGTAACATTCATGGATGGCGCAATACTGGGAATGCCGAAAACTGGCGGAAAGTTCGCTTTTTATATGATTATAATAGGGAAGAGTTACAGCAGATAGGGCAGCATATAAAACATCTCCAATCAGAAGTGCAGGACCTATATGTATTATTTAATAATAACTCAGGGCTTCATGCCGCTAAAAATGCAAAAGAGTTACAAGGAATTTTAGCGATTAGTGATGTAGGATTAGCGCCTAAACAATTGAACATGTTTGAAGGGGAACTATAATGGAATTTTTTCTTTTAGTTATTATTGCATTATTATCTGGGATAATTGGCGCGTTGGTTGGGCTTGGCGGAGGAGTTATCTTAGTTCCAGCGACATTATTCGTTGGGTTAAATCTAGGGATGATTCCAGATATCACTCCTCAAAAAGTAGTTGGATTATCTGTTGTCATGATGATTTTCACGGGACTTGCTTCTACACTAAGTTATATGAAAGCTAAAACAGTAGATTACAAAAGTGGTTGGATTTTTTTTATAGGGAGTATTCCGGGCACAATGCTGGGCGCATGGGTAAATAAGGGGCTAGATTTACCATCATTTAATTTATATTTTGGTATTTTACTTATTATTTTAGCGACGATATTACTTGTACGTGATAAATTGAAACCAGTAGAATGGTTTGTAAAAAACGGTATGCAACGAGAGTTCGAGGATCAAGAAGGAAATACTTATGTATATGGGTATCCAATTTGGTTTGCTATTGCATTAACGTTTTGTATTGGCTTTGCCTCAGGGTTATTTGGTATCGGCGGAGGCTCGATGATTGTGCCTGCCATGATTATTTTATTTTTATTCCCACCGCATGTAGCAGTAGCAACATCGATGTTTCTAGTATTTTTATCGTCGCTTGTTAATTCAGCGAGTTATATTTATTTAGGAAATGTGCCTTGGCTTTATACGATTCCTGTTATTCCAGGAGCTTATATTGGTGCAAAGCTAGGGGCAGCATTAAATAAAAGAATTAAATCAGATACGCTTGTAGTAGCACTACGAGTTATTTTATTATTATTAGGAATTCGTTCTATTATCGAAGGATTAGTGTAATGTTGATTTCTATAAATCGATTTTACAGTGACGTTAAGGTCCGAAGAGTATAGGTGACTTTGATAGATTCTACAGACATAGAAGCTATTTTAAAGAAGAGGTGGCTTAATTGCTGGAAAAAATTCATATTTTTCATACGAATGATTTGCATAGTCATTTTAAATATTGGCCACGAATGCAAAGTCATGTGAAAGAAATGCGTACTATGCTTACAAACATGGGAGAGACAAGCTATTTATTTGATGTCGGCGATCATTTAGATCGTTCAAATATCTATACAGAAGCAACAGTTGGTAAGGGCAATGTGAAGTTATTAAATGAAGCGGGCTACGATGTTGTGACAATCGGTAATAATGAAGGTATAACATTGTCCCATGAGGAGCTGTATCATTTATATGATGGAGCAGCTTTTGACGTAGTAGTCGCTAATGTAAATGCTTCACATGGAACAAATCCAGTGTGGATGAAGCCGTATGTTGTATTAACAACTGCTTATGGCACAAAGGTTGCAGTTATTGCAGCCACGGCTATGTTTGAAATTTATTATAAGGAATTAAACTGGGAGATTGAAGAGGCGCGAAACTCACTTATTCACTTAGCCTATCAGCTTCGTAAAGAAGTAGATATTATAGTCTGTTTGTCGCATTTAGGGATAACAGAGGATGAGCTTTTAGCTGAGGAATGTCCAGAAATAGATGTTATATTCGGCTCACATACACATCATGTTCTCCCGAATGGCAAGCTGGTTAATGGCGTTTTATTAACTGGTGGGGGGAAATTTGGTCAATATACGGGCCATCTTGTGTTAGAATATGACAAAAGAATGAGGAAAATTGTTGAAAAAAAGGATTTCTTAATTCATAATAAAGATTTGCCTACGGTTAAAAATGAACTTGAAATCGTACAGTTTTTAGAAGATGAGGGCAAACGATTACTCGATAAGCCAGTATTCACTACGAAAAAATCGTACAACAAAGAATGGTTCCATTATTCGCAATTATCCGACTTGTTCGCGCGGGCTATTTTAGAGAAAAGTGGAGCGGATTGTGCGTTATTTAACGCGGGTATTTTTTTAGATGGTTTACCTAAGGGAACAGTGACGGCACTTGATTTGCATAGAATTTTCCCACATCCTATAAATTTATGTACGATTGAATTATCGGTTGCTGAAATGAAAGAAATTTTCCAGCAATCTAAAAATGAAGAATGGCCTTATATTGAGCTAAAAGGATTAGGGTTTAGGGGCGTAATCTTTGGGAAGATTTTAACGTATGGCTTTTCAATGAATGAAGATCGCCAATTACTAATCAATGGGAAGCTTGCAGATAACGAACGAATATATAAATTAGTCACACTTGATTTATTTACGTTTGGTTATTTTTATCCAAGCTTTAAATATGCTAAGAAAAAATATATTCTACCAGAATTTTTACGAAATATTATGATAGATTATGGGCAAAGATTCTTTAAGCACTAACAGATAAAACGCTTTTAGAATGGATTGGGGAAAAGGTCATGCGGTTAATTTCAATCGATGTATTAAAAGAAGGAATGGTCTTAGCAAGAACCATTTGGAACGAGGCGGGACACCCTCTTTTAAAAAAAGATGTTGTCATTAATGAACGTATCATACAAAGACTTCAACAATTAAATACACATTATTTGTATATTGACGATAAAATTTCTGAGGGTATTGAAGTAGAGGAAACAGTCCCAACTGTTGTTCGAAATAAAACGATTTCAATCATTAAAAATTCTTTCCAATCAATCGATGGTTTAAGTCCAGTAAATGCCTCTTATGTGCTTGACCAACAATCAAAGGCAATTCTCTCAATTGTAGATGAGTTACTATCGGTAGTTAGTGGCAATGATGAAATTTTAACAATACTAACAGATGCGTATTTGTTTGATGAATATTTATATCAACACTCCTTTCAAGTCACTCTTTATTCGATAGCGATTGCTAAAGAGCTTGGTTACTCAGCCGAGGACTTACGTATAATTGGAATTGGCGCTTTGTTACATGACATAGGGAAGCTTATGGTACCAAAAGAGATTTTGACAAAACCTGGGCGCCTAACGTTTGACGAGTTTGAAACGATGAAGCAGCATACTCGATATGGATTTGATTTGTTACGTAATTTACATACCATATCTTTGATTGTTGCACATTGTGCATTCCAACATCACGAAAGGATTGATGGGAGTGGCTATCCACGGGGCTTAGTTGATTTTGAAATCCATCCGTTTGCAAAAATTATTGGTGTAGCTGACGTCTTTGATGCAGTGACGACAAGCCGTGTATATCGTGAAAAAATGCTACCTTCTCAGGGCCTAGCAATTGTAGAAGCAGGGTCTGGAACTATATACGATGCACGTGTTGTCAATGCATTGAAAAAGTCTGTGGTCCATTATCCAAACGGTGTTATTTTAAAATTATCGGATGGTCGTCGAGGTATTGTTTCAAGACAAAATACGTTGGATCCAGCAATGCCGTTGATTCGTATTTTTGAGGAGCAAAATCAAATATTAGCAGCTACATATGAAATTAATTTAGTGGACCACCCAACCGTAATCATTGAAAGTGTTGAAGCGGATTACGTTGTCCCATCGAAAATCGAATAAAAATCTTCTCCTGTTCATACGTTATGGAACAGGAGGAGATTTTTTTTGTTTTTCCCTCGAAAAAGGATGAAATTACGATCATATAGTCAGTATGGTAACTATAGAAAAAGGGGAAATAAACGCTTGAATCGTATACCCCTTTTAATTGTAAGCGTTATTGTTGGTATTTTTTTATTTATTTATTTTCTGAATGAACGGCTTATGCCGACCTATTTAGAATATGCCGAAATACAAACGAATAAGATTGCATCCTATGTTGTAAGTAATGCCACATCAAATGTTTTAGATATTACTGATGTTCTTGTAGAAGTATCCCCTGGCAACAACTCTGATTTGAAAATTAATACTGAAGTAATTAATCGAGTTCGTGCCGAAACGGTAAAGCAAGTAAAAATGAATTTAGAGCAGGCTGAGGAAGGAGACTTGTCTAACTTACCAAATCTTGATAATGTTGAATATGATTTTAACAAGATAAAAGAAGGCAATGGAGTCGTTTTTTATGTACCTATTAGCCAGGCTGCCAATATCCCTTTACTCGGGAATTTAGGACCTAAAATTCCGGTACGCTTTCACGTAGTTGGAAATGTGCATAGTGAAGTTACTTCTTCAATAACGGAGTATGGTATTAATAGTGCTTTTGTGCAGGTAGGAATTCATTTAGAGGTAAATGTACAAATTATTGTCCCTTTTGCTAGTAAAACAGCTACAGTTTCTCAGGATATTCCGGTGGCAATGGGTTTAACGAAGGGGCAAGTGCCAAATGTTTATTCAAGTGGTGATTCAGCAACACAGCCGTCCCTTGAAATACCAGTGCCTTTTAAAGAATAGAAATGTTGCTGTGATAGTTGTTGGAGTTCATATATTATGTTACATTGACAACAGTGAAGATAGTTAATAGAAAAAATGCACATTTCTGATAGGGGCGATATCCGTATGACATCTTGTAAACCTACAAGTAAAGACAAAGAAGAATACTTAAGAAAACCAGATTGGTTAAAAATTAAACTAAACACAAATGATGAATATAAAGGGCTAAAGAAGCTCATGCGAGAAAAAAATCTGCATACTGTATGTGAGGAAGCACGCTGTCCTAATATTCATGAATGCTGGGGTGAACGCCGTACAGCAACAATGATGATTCTTGGGTCGGTTTGTACACGTGCTTGCCGTTTCTGTGCTGTTAAAACGGGCTTACCAAATGAATTAGACTTAGCTGAGCCAGAACGCGTAGCAGATTCTGTTGCTATTATGAACTTGAAGCACGTTGTTATAACAATGGTTGCGCGTGATGATTTAAAGGATGGCGGTGCGCAAGTATTAGCTGAAACCGTGCGTGCGATTCGTCGTAAAAGTCCGGCTACATCGGTTGAAGTGTTACCGTCCGATTTAGGGGGCGTGAAAGAGAACCTTCAATTATTAATGGATGCGAAGCCAGATATTTTAAATCATAATATTGAAACCGTGCGTCGCTTAACGCCAAGAGTACGTGCTCGTGCAAAATATGAGCGCTCATTAGAGTTTCTACGTTTGGCAAAAGAAATGCAGCCAGACATCCCTACAAAATCATCTTTAATGATAGGCTTAGGTGAAACAGAAGAAGAAATTCTAGAAGTTATGGATGATTTACGAGCAATTAACGTAGATATTATGACAATTGGTCAATACTTACAGCCGACGAAAAAGCATTTAGCTGTTAAAAAGTATTATTCACCAATAGAGTTTGGTAAACTTCGAAAAATCGCAATGGAAAAAGGATTTAAGCATTGTGAAGCAGGCCCACTTGTACGTAGTAGCTATCATGCTGATGAACAAGTAAACGAAGCAACAAAAGAACGTCAATTACAAACAGAACTGTAAAAACAAATGTTGAAATGGAAGGTGGTGTCACTTTGATTACTATTGAAGGATATGAATATGAGCTTATAAATGATTACCGAGAAGCTTTCGAAGAGGAAGTGTTCAAGGAACGATACTCGGATATTTTAGCTAGATATGATTATATTGTGGGCGACTGGGGCTATAATCAATTGCGCTTAAAAGGCTTTTTTGATGATAAAAATCAGAAAGCCACTTTCGATACAAAGATTAGTACACTACAAGATTACCTATACGAGTATTGTAATTTTGGCTGTGCCTATTTTGTCTTGCGCAAAACCGGTAAATCTACTCAGCAGCCAGTAGCTGTAGTAAGTGAAGATAGTCAAGTGACAAAGCTTGCTGAGAATGAACAAATAGCAGAATAAACTTTAAAAACCTGATGCAATTTGCATCAGGTTTTTACTTTGTAGTGATAGGTTTTTAAAAAATGGTGATAATAAAAGTGAATAGATAAATTGTTTTATTTTTGGCTTTTCACCCAAGTTGGAATGCCACTTTAGATTGATATAAGTTGATCTTCGTTACGACTTGGCGACTCCTTGGGGATTAGCAATAGAGGAACGAAGGCTAAAAGCATCACAACCTGTGATAACTCCTTCGTGACCAACATCGTGCTGTTGCTGTCGCTGCGCTTTCGCACAAACAAAACCCTCTGCTGTCGCTACGTTGGCACTATGCTTTCGCGCAAAAACATCTGTTGCCCCAAGCGGCTCATCGGACGCCCCCAGGAAGCTCTGCTCTGCGCGAAAGCGATGCGACAGCAACAAATGTTTTAACTGTGCGAAAGCGAAGCGACAGCAGCAACAAAGCGCCCAGTCGGAGCGGAAATCAACCTCACGCTATGGAAATGAGCCTGTATACTTGGCTTTTATAGCAACCTACTTATTTTATATTAAAGGTGTGTGTTGTTTAGATGAAAAAAGCTGTATTTTTGGACCGTGATGGGGTCATCAATGAAGTATTAACGGATCGCGTTAAATTTGTAAATAAACCTAATGAACTTTATTTCCTACCGCATGTTCCGGAAGCAATAAAAAAATTGAATAAATACTTTGACTATATTTTTGTAGTAACCAATCAAGGTGGCGTTGGATTGGGGTTTATGAAAGAAACGCAGCTACAAAAAATACATGAGCATATGGTAAAAGAATTGAAGAAGGAAGGGGCCGCTATTCAAGAAGTCGTATATTGTCCACATAAACCAAAGTCGGGCTGTGCCTGTCGTAAGCCCAAGAGTAAATTAATCGTTGATCTTGGTGAAAAATATAATATAGACATGGCAAAATCCTATATGGTGGGAGATACGGATACAGATATAATAGCAGGTAAAAGAGCGGGAACTAAGGGAGTATTTTTAGGTGCAAAAGATCCGCTGGCAGATGCGGTTTTTCCAGATTTAATTAGTGCTGCTGATTGGATTATTAAGGATGCAACAGCTTAAAGCTAGTGTTGTTGAGATAGAAAGAAAAAGCGTATAAATCATTTGAAAAAGGATAATTTATTTATTGGAGGTGATTAATTTGACTAAAGAAAATAAAAAATCGTTAGATCGAGAAGAATATGGATTTGGCTTTGATATTAGTGTTGATGATTTAGGAGTAATTGGGCAAAATCAACAAGCCAAAAAACAAAACAATAATGAAAACAAAGACAAGCCTCACAATAAGGATAATCCTGCTACTATAAATAATGAAAAGTAGGGGCACGATACAATGCTCCTCAATAAGATTCTTACAAAAGAAATTCCGCCTTCTTTCTGTTGTACAGTGCGTAAAGTATATCCTTATGTCTGCAGAAAAGCGGAATTTTTTTGTATTTAATTCTTAATTTCCATTATGATAGGCACAAGAAACACCTAATTTGTAGAATATAGAAAAACCCTTTTACTGTATTGTGAAACCACGCCAGTCTCGTTTTCTTCCATGGCGTGTTATTAATTCAAGCTCATTTCATTATAATTATATAACACTTTTTATGTTCAGCTTGTCGACTCATTCTAATGATGAGGAACCGTTGATTTCTCACGGAGAGTGGCGACTCCTGCGGGATGAGCTTGCGCTGAAAGCCCCAACTCGGAGTGGAAATCAACCCTTGTTCGTATACACTTCTTTTGTTGACAAGCTGAAACAAGAATTTGAATGGTGTTAATTTAATAATTCACGTAAATATTCTCGTAGCTCGACTGTCTCTTCTTCAGTGCGATTATAAACGTGTTCAAGATAGCCAGGCTCTTCTACATCATCTGGACCGATTATTGCAAAGCGTCCAAATTGGATGTCCATGACAAGCACTTTCCCAAAGAAACGACCCGATTGCAAAATGGCTAAATCATAACGTAACTTTTCCCCAGCAAAACTAACAAAGCGTGTTTTTGTATCTTCTACATCATCATATAAAAAAAAACGTTCCATCTTTTAATCTCCTTCCAGTCCTATAGATATGGTACTATAGAAGAGAAATGACTATCAACTTTTAAAGATTTGAATGGGGGCTTTCCTTGTGTATTTTGTAGATCGTAATAAAATCACAAAAAACTTACAGTACTTAGATGGGCTATTAGCTATTTTAGAGTCAGAAAATAGCTGGCTAGAAAACGATATTAAGGAATTAGCAATCGAGCGAATTGGTCACAATGTGATGGAGTCAATGATGGATGTTGGAAATTTAATGATTGACGGCTTCATTATGCGTGATCCAGGAAGCTATGAGGATATTATTGATATTTTAATCGATGAAAAAGTCGTATCTACTGAAATGGAAGAACCATTAAAAGCAGTAGTTGGCTTACGTAAAATGCTTGTTCGTGAATTTACAGATGTAGATGTTCAGGAAGTTGTGAATGTATTAACAGCTACTTTACCAGCATTAAAACAATTCTCACCAGCTGTGAATAGTTATTTAACAAATGAACTTGGCCCTGTTTCAGCGTTCTTACCAGAGGATCATCAATGAAAACCTACAAGGCCTATTGCTTTGATTTAGATGGGACAGTGTACCGTGGAAAGGATGGAATTCCTTCTGCGATAACTTTTATACATCAGTTACAACAAGCTGGAATTGAGCCATTTTACGTAACAAACAATTCTTCTAAGACAAGAGAGCAGCTGCAGGAAGCTTTAAACGCTATAGGTGTGAATGCACCATTAGATCATATTTACTCTAGTGCATTAGTTACAGCGAAATATGTAGCCTTGAATTTCCCTGGCAAAAAAGTAGCCATGTTAGGTTCTGATGGTATTCGTAGGGCGTTATTTAATGAAGGCATTGAACCTACCAAGGATGAGCCAGAGGTATTTGTTATGGGGATTGATCGAAATCTAGATTATATGGCACTTGCGAAGGCAACGATTGCTGTGCAAAATGGGGCAACGTTTATAGCTACGAATCAAGATATTAAATTCCCAACAGAACATGGATTTCTCCCTGGTAATGGGTCATTTGCCCGATTAGTAGGTGAGGTTGCAGACGTTGAGCCACTCTATATCGGTAAACCATCTCCTGCAATGCTTGAAGTCATTGCAACAGAGCATGGCTTTATGAAAGATGAAATGGTGATGATTGGCGATAATTACGACACAGATATTATGTGTGGGATTCGTTTTGGCTGTGACACAATCCATGTAAATACAGGTGTTACACCTTCAAAGGTTGTACTTGAGAAGGAACAGCAACCTACTTATGTGGTAGAAGCATTAATTTAATTTCGTTCATCTGAAGTCTCACATTTTCTATAGGTGTGAGATGAATTCGGGTTTATAGTTACTTTTCAATTGCTGTCCAAATATCCGTATAAAAAGTTCAAACATAAAAAAAGGATGCTTATGTCGATTTTTTTGGCATAACATCCTTTTTATATGTTCAAATTTAATAGTAAGCGGTTCAACATTATATGAATGGGGTATTAAGCCTTCATTACCATAACGGATTTTCTTCGATAAATTGATAAATTGCATTCGTTAACTCTTCAGGAGAATCAGCTTCAACTAATTCACCATTGACGATTGCATAAAATGATTCTGAACATTTTGTACAGTAACTAAGGCAGCCATATTCCAAAACGTCAATGTTCGGATCGCGTTCTAGTACTTCATATGTTTTTTGAGAGCCGTTTGCTAAATTACTTATACAAAATTCAACCATTGGATTCATACGTGTCACCTCACCAAGGTAATGCTACTCGCTTTTAAAACATTCGTCAATAATTTGAGTTGGCCGTGAGATAAAAGCCCATATTCAGTGCTAAAGCTGGATGGATACAAAATGATGCTCGCTACAGTGATAAACTATCTTTGCAAAAGTGATGAAAGGGATTTGGGCAATAGCGACAAATTGTCAAAGCAGTAATCATTCAAAAGCCGTTCGAAAAAGGCAAGTTATCATTTGTTTTGTGAAATCTTTCACAAAATTGCATTATGATATTGTGAAACTTCTCACAATCGGTTATACTCGTTTGTGGATACTTTGTGAACAATTAATATAAGAGACATAAAAGGAGACTATTATGGGAAAATTAGTACTTTTAGGTGGCGGCTATGGCAATATGCGTGTCATGCTTCGACTATTACCAAACCTTCCATTAGATAAAGAAGTTGTGATAGTAGACAGAGCCCCTTTCCATAGTTTAAAAACAGAATTTTACGCATTAGCAGCAGGGACTGCAACAGATAAAGAAATTCGTGTATGCTTCCCGGAGCATGAACGTTTAACGGCTGTATACGGAGAAGTTGTTGAAATTAATCGTGCGGAAAAAGTAGTCATTCTAGAAGATGGACAACGTATTGAATATGAAGATTTAGTAGTTGGTCTTGGCTGTGAGGATAAATATCATGGTGTACCAGGTGCAGAGGAGTACACATATAGCATTCAGACAATGGCGAAATCACGTTCAACATTCCAAGCACTTTGTGGTTTACCAGCAGGCTCTTCAGTCGGAATTGTAGGAGCGGGCTTAAGTGGTATTGAGCTTGCAAGTGAGCTACGTGAAAGCCGTTCAGATTTAAAAATAAAGTTATTCGACCGTGGTCCACGTATTTTAAAGGACTTCCCAGAAAAGCTAAGTAAATATGTAAAAGACTGGTTCGTAAAGCATGATGTTGAAGTGATTGCCAATTCAAATATTACAAAAATCGAACAAGGTAAAATTTACAATCACGATGAAGAAATTGTACTCGATACTGTAGTATGGACTGCTGGTGTACAACCAGTCAAAATTGTCCGTGATTTGGAAGTTGAGAAAGATAAACAAGGTCGCCCTCTTGTAACGCAATATTTCAATCTTCTTGATGACGAGAATGTATATATTGTAGGTGACTGTGCTGCTTCAGAATTACCTCCAACTGCGCAGTTAGCAGAGGAACAAGCAGAACAAATCGTAAAAGTACTTCGCATGCGTTGGAAAGGCGAAAACTTACCTGAAAAAATGCCTGATATCAAGTTAAAAGGGTTCATGGGAGCGCTTGGTAAAAAACAAGGCTTTGTTTATTTAGCAGATACAACAGTAACAGGACGTATCGCACGCTTAATGAAATCAGGACTATTATGGTACTACAAACGTCAAAATGATTAAATTAAAAAGGGATTGCTTCGAAATTTATTTCGAAACAATCCCTTATTTTTTCTATCAATTATGCCTCGACATAATTGCAGCTGTCACTACGCTTTATGCTTGGATTAAACAGTTTCATCTGGCGTGAAACCTAGCTTTTCAAGTGCAGTAAATATAGGCTTTAGTTGCACATAGCCTTCGCCCACTACTTCATTATTTATAAGGACAAGCGGATAAAAAAATTCATCATTTTGAATGCGAGCAGCATAATCTTGATCGCGCTCATTCTCAATTGGTCCTTCTATATCGATATAGCGAATATCATATCCTTGGTTTGGATATTTTCGATCTATGGCTGCTTGTAGCCATTCATATGTATCTTTTGAAGATGGTGCATTAACACAGCTAGCGCAAATTACCTCTGTTCCGTAAATTTCAATCTGTGGTTTCGTTTGACTCATAGCATTTCCACTCCTCGTGATTCAATATTGGATTTTTTCTGTTGCTAACATTATAATCATTATAAGGAAAGGAGTCGAGACAAATGGCAGAAGCAACAATTAACGATCAAGTTCAAGAGGTATTAGATAAATTACGCCCATTCTTACTACGTGACGGTGGAGACTGTGAATTAGTAGATGTAGAAGACGGCATTGTAAAATTACGTTTACTAGGTGCATGTGGTAGTTGCCCAAGTTCAACAATCACACTTAAAGCTGGTATCGAACGCGCATTATTAGAAGAAGTACCAGGTATTATTGAAGTGGAGCAAGTATTCTAATGACTAAAAAAAGTTCTAGCTGATTCATTCAAGCTAGAACTTTTTTTCTTACATTTGTCGAGTATGTTCTTTTTCTTCTCGAATAATAGCCCACTGTTCCTTAGCCATATCAATGATCTTTGCCTCTCCACCTATACTTTGCTTTTCAATAACCTTTGAAAAGAAGCGTGTAGCATTCTCTATATCACCGATACGTCGTGATAGTTCTGCAATCATATACATAATTCGTACATCAGACATTTGCGTTGAGCTGTAATCCTCAGTTGAATATGAATCCATATAGTAATCTCGGGCCATTGTCATAAAACGTTTCTCTTGCCCTTCGTTTTTAAGTGAACGATATAGCCATGAAAGACGTAATGTAAGTCCAGCTATAGCGACAAATTTTTCTTTTTTAATCGTACCGCAAAGAAACGCTAATTTATAAGCTTGTATCGCTTGGAAGACAGTACGTTCTCCCTTAAAATCATGGTGCACCCACTTTTCAGTAATTTGTGTGCGAATTTCGTCTTGCGTGCCAGGGGCAAAATATTTTGAAAAATCTTCTGTAAAAGAAAAGCCGCAATGTTCACAAACGAATACATTATAATAAAGGGCATTTACACCGTCTGCATAAATAGGTTGAAAATCTGTTTCTGTATGATCTACTTTAATGAATTTAGAGCGTACTTTTAATGTAGGAAATTCTTTTTTGCAATGAAGACATTGAGTTTTTTTTTCGTAGTAAGGTGAAATCTCCATATTTGATACCTCTTTCATCGATTAATTACAACTATTATACCAATGTAAATTATATAAACATGAATAAAAAATACTATTAATGTGAAAAATATTAGAATTTTTACTAATAATCAGGTTTGTTATGATCGTGTGAGGTTGATTACCGTTCCGACTGGGCGCTCCATGAGAAGTGATCAGGTCAGCTCTGACTTCTCTTCAATTAACTACTTAGTATACGTTTTACTAAATGTCATCCTTAACTTTTGGTAATGTACTAAAATCCTCTTGGAGCTGAATGTTTGTCATACAATAGTCAAAATTGATATGATAATAATTAAGAAGGAAGGTGATTGGGATGACAAGTAAGCAAGTAATTGAAGTTACTGAAGCGGCTGTCTTTCATATTAATGAAATGGTGGAGCACAATGAAGAGCAAGGTGCGTTTTTACGTGTAGTTGTTAATGGTGGCGGATGCAGTGGCCTATCATACGGTATGCATTTTGATCATGAGAAAAAAGAAGAAGATATTGAAGATGTACAACATGGTTTAACAATTCTTGTTTCCCGTGAAGATGCGCCGATTTTAATGGGAACAAAAATTGACTATAAGCAATCGCTAATGGGCGGAGGCTTCACGATCGATAATCCAAATGCTATCGCATCATGTGGCTGTGGCACGTCTTTCAAAACAGCAAAACGTGAAGGTACGCCTGAGATTTGTGATTAAAAAGTAAATGTCTAAATGTTGAAGTAGAGTTGTAATTAACAGTAGAAATTACTGTGTACAAAATTCAAATGTGTAAATACAACCCTAATGAGGCATTTAGGATTTGATACCAGGCCTTTTTAATTTGTATGTTGCGAAAACATAATAAATTGAGGAGGCTTTTTAATATGGTTTTAAAAAAGAAGAAACGAACAACTAAGGTAAAATGGCAATGAGCAAGGAATATCCAACTATAATAAGTAACAACGAATGCGCACTTTAAAGTAACTCAAAAACATTATGTTTTTTATAATCATGAATTATTGCGTTAGGTAATAATTCCATCGATTCTTCTTTAGTAGCCCACATAAATTGCTCATGTTCATCCGAAAGAGATATATCATCATTCTGACATTCACAAAGAAATGTAAGAAGTACAATTTGTCGTGTTTTATGAGTTGAAAAGGTCGTAGAAAAAAGATGCGTCGTTACGCTAATAGTTAAACCAACCTCTTCAAGAAATTCTCGTTTTAAAGCGACATCAAATGTTTCTCCGAATTCTAAAACACCACCAACGCTTTCCCATGTGCCTGCTCCTGTTTCATCAAAAGAAGAGCGCTCCACAATTAACATTTTATTATTTTTTATCAAAACACCTTTCACTGCTACTTTTATTTCTTCCATTATGACACCTACTTTAGAACAGTACTAATTCCGCATATTGGATATATTTTTTTAAAAATACAGGTGCTTGAGGGTTGTTAAGTATTTCTTCCGTTGATAACAAAAATATTTTTTCTACTTCTTCAGGTTGTTTAACAAAAAAATCACCTGATTCATATTCACAAAGGAAAATAACATTAACAACGTTTTCACCTTTATCTGTTACAAATGAAGTACTATGTATATATTTCAAATTCTCTTTAATCGTAATACCAATTTCTTCAAAAATTTCTCTTTTTAAAGTTTTTTCTAATATATTTGATGAATTTCCTTCAATTTCTACTTTTCCACCAACAAGTGAAAGTAATCCACCGGCATGTTCTTCTTTTTTACTTCTCTCAATAATGATCCACTTATCATCTTTTCTTATGGCTCCTTCAACATTGACAATAAACAAATCTAACGCCCCTTTTACAAAACTGAAAATTCTGTCTATGTAAAAATAACATAGTAAAATGTAATTTAGCAAATGTGTAGTAAAAGAGATTAAACTTTACCATGGGGAAAGTTTAATCTCTTTTACTTTTCATTGGAGTGAGCTTAATTTTTCAACGAGCCTTCAACCGTTTTAGGGCATAACAAAAGGACTTGCAAATCTGAAAGTTAATTATCAATGCAAGTCCTATTCAGAAAGATCAGGTAGTTCAATAATATTTCTTTTTTTTCGTTGAAAATGGTAAATCAGCTAAAACAAAAATGAATGATATAAAGGCTGGTGTAACTACAATATTGTAAAAATTTATTTCTGATGGTTCTTTTACATAGTAAAAAATAAAGTTGCAACAACTAATTAAAATGAAACTAATTATAATAAAAAAGAACCTCTTTCTTTTATTCTTCTTATTTAGCTTTCTAAAATTTATTATTGTTACGGTTACTATATAAATAATGAATAAAACAAGAAAAATTAAATAATACAATATAAACTTAGTTGCAAATACACTTTCAATATCCTTATACGTAATAAATAATGTAATGATCATACCTACAAAAACAACTATATAAAATGCTTGTAAAAATGCCTCTCTTCAATTAATCGATACCTCGAAATTCTAATGTATTACAACTACTATTCAGAATTCTATTTTCTGGTAAAATAATGTAATGAGTATTACCTTATCATTTGCCACAGGCTATGCTATGTTCGTTGATTCACATTAAAAATTCATTCTAATGAATGGTACAGGGAAAGCCTAAACAATAAGAATGGTAACGATTTTTTTGATATTTTAGAAAATGGAGCAGAACCTTTTTGTATTTCTTTTTAAATGAAAAATAAGGCCACGGTATTTCGAATCGTGGCCCTATTAGTGTACCAATATCTCACTGCTAGTGAAGCTGTGTTAATACATAATCATAAATTTCATCTGATGATTTATTAAGAGCTACGGAGAACTCTGAAAAAATGTTCTCTTGTAAAGATTGCAGTAATTTCTCTTCTTGGTTAGGGAATTTTTTTTCACTAGCACTATATTCAATCTTTTTTCGTAACAATGTGTTTAAAAGGTTTGCTTGTTTTTGGCGATTACCGGATTTAAATATTTCTAGATAAAATCTCGATCGATGAGTGTTTTGTTCAATCCATTCTACGCCAGGTGATGTGAATGAATGTAAAATATTGAGCGCTTCTTCTTTTTTAATAATGTCTCTTAGGTGTTTTTTTGAATTGTCAATAGGGGTACGAATAACTAATTGTGGTTCATTTAGTGGTTGTAAAACGTAATATGTTTTTGTAATGTCGTTAAAGGTTTGTTCACAAATATCTTCAATAGAACAAAGTCCATGTGATGAATAAATGACTACATCGCCAACATTGTACATGTATATTCCCTCCAACAAACTATATTGTCAACTTAGTTGACTAAATTAATTGTAAGCAATTATAAGAATTTTGTCAACTTGATTGACGATTGCAGTTATTTTTTTGTATATTAGTAACGAAAAATAGGGAATGAAGGTGAAACAGTTGAAGGACGAATTGCAGAATCGAGATGTAATTGACTTGTTGAGCGAACGTCACGAACTACTTCGACGACTTGCTGAAGAGAAGTGGAATAAGCATCATAATATTTATATTTCTAACTCTGAATGGTGTATTTTGGGGATAATTTATAATAAACAATTTATGATTTCAGACGTTGCTAAGGGTGTTGAATTTACAAGACAAGCAACCCATAAATTTATAAAAAGTTTGGAAGCAAAAGGATTAGTGAAGGTTACTGATGTCGAACATAGTAAAAAACATAAAGCAATTCGTATGACTGAATTTGGTCAAGAATGTTTTGAAAAGAACGAATGTTATAAAGCTGATATTGAACAGCAACTAATTAATACTATAGGAGAAGATCAAGTAAACAATTTAAAAAATATATTAAAGCTTAATTGGAATATAGAGCAATTGGAAGCATAATATTCGTTGATCTCGTCTGTGGTGCTAACGAAGTACTCTATTTTTAGTTGCTTTGAAAAAAGTTAAAAAGTCTCTCCGTTATGGAAGAGGCTTTTTAACTTCTTTCAGCAAGTGTTTTTGGTAGCGAAAGCAAAGCGTCAGCTACAAGTGTTTTTGGTAGCGAAAGCAAAGCGTCAGCGGCAATAACGCTAAGGCGAAATTAACCACACATTATGGTGATGGTCCTGTCATTTGTATCGGTGCGACTCTTTTTCAAAATTGGCGTACATATGTATTTTATAATCGAGATGTGGAGTAACCATAAAATTCTGAATAAATACTTCTATATATAGAAAATAGGCCGTTATAATAGTGATATAGAGGTGAAGAATATGAAAAAAGATAGAGGAAAAGTTTGGTTGGGCGTTGCGGGGGTAACCGTAAATGAGGTAGGCCAATGGCTAGTTGTTAAAAAGGCCTATAGCGGATTAAAGGGAAGATGGTCGTTGCCAGCTGGTTTTGTTAATGCTGGTGAAACGGTAGATGAGGCTGTTGTTCGTGAATTAAAAGAAGAAACGGGGATTGATTGCTATGTATCAGGCTTAATTGGTTTTCGAACGGGTGTGATTCGTGGTGACATTAGTGATAATATGGCGATATTTTATTGTCGGATGAAAGATGAGCAACAGAAGATTTGTCTTCAGGAAAAAGAATTATTAGAGGCGAAATGGATGTATCCAAAGGAGCTAGCTCAAGATGAGATGACATCAGTGATGTTAAAGGAAATGGCATCTAACCAATTTGAAAAGCACCAATTAGAGGGGATAGAAGGTATAAATCCAGGAGATGTCTTTGGTTATTCCTCTTATAAATTGTTCTTTAAAAAATAGAGCGACAGGGGAGGGGGCCTATGATGGAGCTTTTTTTGTTTATGTTAGAGCGTGTAGGGCTAATCATTGTGTTTGCCTTTTAATGTCAAGGTGGCGCTTCTT
>Ga0209676_1001476_pt1 | contig 21761 bp, 25 predicted proteins | sample AraplaCvi_mLB_r2_FD_184282 | JGI IMG/M metagenome (GOLD analysis project Ga0209676, IMG submission 184282) | Arabidopsis root microbial communities from North Carolina, USA - plate scrape MF_Cvi_mLB_r2 (SPAdes) (version 2) | ecosystem: Host-associated > Plants > Roots > Endosphere | place: USA... | reverse complement strand
ATCCCCGTCACCCCGGACATGATCCGGGGTCCCGCTTGAAATCAGGCGCCTGCGGATGCGTCAAAAGCGGGATCCCGGGTCAAGCCCGGGATGACGAAGGGTGAAGAAGGGCGCGTCCGCTTCCCACCCCAAAGCGGCCCCCAACCACCCCGCGCTCCGTTCAGAGCATATATTTCATGCGGATCGACTGGCGCATGTCGCCCGCGACGGCGAAGCTTGCCGACTTGAAACTCGGCGGGCCGACGGTGATCGCCGGATTGCGCGAAAAGCCAAAGCCTTCCTTCGGCAGGAAGATCGCAGTGTCCATCTTGTTGTTGCTGTTCTCGTCATGCACCACCGCGATCGCATAGGTGCCCGCCGCGGGTGCGTGGACCGCGAAATCGCCCGCATCGGCCGCTTTCACCGCCATGCGCACCGATGCCTTGTCCTTGCTGCAATCGGGGAAGGCCTTGTGATTCGTCGTCAGACAGACGAGCAATTGCCCCTTTGCGCTGCGGAGCCCGGTGACGCTGACTTCAACCGTCGGCGGCGGCGCGGTGGCTGCGGTGGTGAGCAGCGTCAAAACTGCCAAGCCCGATATCCGTGCCGCACGCCCTGTCCCAGAAGCGGAAATAGAGCCCATAATTCCCCCGGTAGGCGGCATGATGCGCCTGATGATGCGTCGCGGTTATCAGCCATCGCCCCGCGGGTCCATGGACGAGCGCGCGCGGGAACATCTCCCACCCCATATGGTTGCCGACCCCCATCACCGTCATGATCGCGAGCACGGCCCCCAGTACCGCGACATGGATCGGGATCAGGAAGACGAGCGCGGGGATCACGACCGCACCGGTGATCGCCTCGAAGGGGTGAAAGCTCATCGCGGCCCAGGCGGTCGGCGGGCGGCTCTGATGATGCACGGCGTGTGCGAAACGGAACGGCGCCGGCCGGTGCATCCAGCGGTGCGTCCAGTAAAACCATGCGTCGTGGATCAGCAGAAAGGCGAAAAGGCTGACCGGCAGATACCAGAGCGGAAAGGCGCTCCAGTCGGTATAGATGCGCGTCCAGCCACGTTGCTGCCAGCCCCATGCGACAATGCCTGCGGGCACGCCGTAAATGGCCGCGCTCGCGAGGCTCCATGCGATCTCGCGGCGCATCTGCGGTTCGAGCCCGCGATAAAGGCCGGGGTGCCGGAGCCGCGTTGCAAAGGCAAAGGCGCCGCTCGTGACCAGATAGCGCACTCCGACGATCGCGGTCATCGCGAATACGGACAAGAAGATCGCCCAGCCGGTCATCGCGCAAGGCTAGCTGCTCGCCGCGGCGTTGCAATGGCTTTGCGCCCGCGCGCTCGCGTGGCTAAGGCGGAGGCATGGCGGGGCAGGGTATCGACAAATGCGACATCGCGATCGTCGGCGGCGGGCTCGCCGGCGGGCTCGCGGCGCTCGCGCTTGCGGCAAAACGGCCCGATCTCGACGTGCGGCTGGTCGAGCCGGGGCCGATTGGCGGTAACCATGTCTGGTCCTTTTTCGACAGCGATATCGCAAGGAAGGATCGCTGGCTCGTCGCGCCGCTCGTCCGCCATCACTGGCCGCGCTACGACGTCCGCTTTCCGTCGTACGACCGCACGCTACGCATGGGCTACAAGAGCATTACCGGCGAAGCGCTCGCCGACGCCGTCACCGCGGTCTTGCCCGCGGGGCGCATCATCGCCGACCGCGCGAAGCATGTCGCGCCCGACCATCTGCTCCTCGCGCGCGGGGGGCGGCTGTCGGCGAAACATGTCATCGACGCACGCGGCGCGGCCAAATTTCCGGGCCTCGACTGCGGCTGGCAGAAATTCGTCGGGCAGGCGCTGACCATCCGGGGCGGCCACGGTGTAGCGCACCCTGTCGTGATGGACGCGACCGTCGGGCAGCTCGATGGCTACCGTTTCGTCTATCTGCTCCCCTTCGATGTCGAGACCCTGTTCGTCGAGGACACATATTACAGCGACGATCCGGGCCTCGACGCCGCCCTCGTCGGCGAACGCATCGCCGCCTACGCCGCCGCGCGGGGCTGGGACGTCGCCGCGGCGACGCGCGAGGAACGCGGCGTGCTGCCCGTCGTGGTCGCGGGCGATTTCGCCCGGCTGTGGCCCGCTTCGGACCGCACCGCGCGGATCGGCGTCCGCGCAGGCCTGTTCCACGCGGCGACGGGCTATTCGCTGCCCGATGCGGTGCGCACGGCATCGGCGCTGCCCGCGCTCGTCGACCGCGCCGACCTCCCTGCCGTTCTTCGCGATCGGGCGGCGGCGTCGTGGCGGCGCCAGCGCTTCTACCGCATGCTCGGCGCGATGCTGTTCCGCGCCGCCGATCCCGACGCGCGTTATCGCATCTTCGAGCGCTTCTACCGCCTGCCCGCCGGGCTGGTCGCGCGCTTCTATGCGGGGCGCTCGACGATTGCAGACAGGTTCCGCCTGCTCGTCGGCAAGCCGCCGGTGCCGATCGGACGCGCGATCGCCGCGCTGGCCAAGCGCGACTGGAAATGACCCGCCGCGCCATCGTCGTCGGCGCAGGGTTCGGGGGGCTCGCGCTCGCGATCCGGCTGCAATCGGCGGGGGTTGAAACCACCATCGTCGAGGCGCGCGACAGGCCCGGCGGTCGCGCCTATCACTGGACGCGGGAGGGCTTCACCTTCGATGCCGGACCGACCGTCATCACCGACCCGCCATGCCTCGAAGAATTATGGGCGCTGAGCGGGCAGGATATGGCCGCCGACGTCGACCTCGTCCCGGTGATGCCCTTCTACCGCCTGAACTGGCCTGACGGGACGAACTTCGACTATTCGAACGACGAGGCCGCGCTGCGCGCCGAAATCGCACGGCTCAACCCCGCCGATGTCGCAGGCTACGAGCGCTTCCTCACCTATTCGAAGGGCGTGTATGAAGAGGGCTATGTGAAGCTCGGCGCGGTCGCCTTTCTCGATTTCGCCGCGATGATCAGGGCGGCGCCCGCGCTGATGAAATATCAGGCGTGGCGCAGCGTCTACTCGGTCGTTGCCTCCCATGTGCAGGACGAAAGGCTGCGGCAGGCGCTGTCCTTCCACAGCCTGCTCGTCGGCGGCAATCCGATGACGACGAGCGCGATCTATGCGCTTATCCACACGATCGAGAAACAGGGCGGCGTCTGGTTCGCGCGCGGTGGCACCAACGCACTGGTGTCGGGGATGGTGCGGCTGTTCGAGCGGCTGGGCGGGACGCTCCGCCTCGGCGATCCGGTGACGGGCATCGAAACCGCAGGCGACCGGGTGACCGGAGTCGCGACGACGCGCGGCTGGCGCGGCGAGGCGGATATGGTCGCGACCAACGCTGACCTGATGCACAGCTACAGGGATATCCTCGACCACCCGCGCGGCGCAAAGGCTGCGCGCAGCCTGTCGCGCAAGCGCTGGTCACCCTCGCTCTTCGTCGTCCATTTCGGGGTGAAGGGCGACTATCCCGGGATCGCGCACCACAGCATCCTTTTCGGCCCGCGCTACAGGGGGCTGCTGAACGACATCTACGGCGGGAAAGTCCCCGAGGATTTCTCGCTCTATCTCCACCACCCCAGCATCACCGATCCCGCGATGGCGCCGCCCGGCCATTCGACCTTCTATGCGCTCGCCCCCGTCGCACATCTCGGCAAGGCAAAAGCCGACTGGGACGGCGATTTCGGAACACGCTTCGCCGACGCGATCCTCGAAGAGGTCGAGCGCCGCGTCGCGCCGGGCCTCCGTGCCAGGCTCGTCACGCGTTTCCACTACACCCCCGCCGATTTCGACCGCGACCTTTCGGCGCATCTCGGCAGCGCGTTCAGCCTCGAACCGCTGCTGCACCAGAGCGCATATTTCCGCGCCCACAACCGCGACGACCGCATTTCCAATCTTTACTTCGTCGGCGCGGGGACGCATCCGGGCGCGGGAATCCCCGGCGTCGTCGGCAGTGCGAAGGCGACCGCCCAATTGATGCTGGAAACATGATGAAACGCCTTGCCGTCTATTGCGGGTCTGCGACCCCCGAAGATCCGATCTACATCGAAACCGCGCGCCACGTCGGGCGCACGCTGGCCGAGCGGGGTATTGGCGTCGTTTACGGCGGCGGGCGGCTCGGGCTGATGGGCGCGGTCGCCGACAGCGCGCTCGAGGCCGGCGGCGAGGTCATCGGGATCATCCCCGACGCACTCGTCGGCGCAGAGGTCGCGCACCGCGGCTGCACCGAGCTCCACGTCGTCTCGGGCATGCACGAGCGCAAGAAGATGTTCACCGACCTCTCCGACGGCTTCCTCACCATTCCCGGCGGCGTCGGCACGATGGACGAGCTGTGGGAAGCGATCAGCTGGGCGCAGCTCGGCTATCACACCAAGCCCGTCGGCCTGCTCAACGCGGCGGGCTTCTACAACGACCTCATCGCCTTCAACCGCCGGATGATCGAGGTCGGCTTCATCCGACCCGCCCACGCCGGGATCATGATCGTCGACGCCGGGCTCGACGAACTGCTCGAAAAGATGGCGACCTATGAGCCGCACAAGACGATCTTCGCGATGAAGGCCGAAAATCTCTGATGATTGCGGAGGGGGCCTATGATGCACATGCCCTCCACGGTTTCGCGCACGACAGCATTGCGCGCGGCTCCAAGAGCTTCGCGCTGGCGAGCCAGCTTTTCGACCGCGAAACGCGCGAGCGCGTCTGGCTGCTCTACGCATGGTGCCGCGCCGCCGACGATCTGATCGACGGACAGGATCATGGCGGCGCGATGACGCCGGGGCATGATCCGCTCGTGGCTGTCGCGCATATCCGCGCGCAGACCGACCGGGCCTTCGCCGGCGAGCCGACGGGCGACATGGCGTTCGATGCGCTCGGCTTCCTGCTCACCGAAGTCGCGATCCCGCGCGCCGTGATCGATGATATCGTTGCGGGCTTCGAACTCGACGCGAAGGACTGGCGGCCGCGCAGCGAGCAGGACCTCCTGCGCTACAGCTATCATGTCGCGGGGGCGGTCGGCGTCGCGATGGCACTCGTCATGGGCATCGACCCTGCCGATGAGACGACGCTCGATCGCGCCGCGGATCTCGGCATCGCGTTCCAGCTCGCCAACATCGCGCGCGATGTCGCCGAGGACGCCGCGGCCGACCGCTGTTACCTGCCGGTCGAATGGATGGTCGAACTCGACATCCCGCCCGGCCAGCACATGCACCCCGCTTTTCGTCCGCGCCTTGCCGTAATGGCGCGGTGGCTTGCCGAAATGGCCGGGGAATATGAGGCGTCGGGGCGCTGGGGTGCGCGCAAGCTCGGCCCGCGCAGCCGCTGGGCGGTACTCGCCGCGGCGGGCATCTATGGCGATATCGCGCGCGAGGTGCGCGCACGCGGCGACCATGCGTGGGACCATCGGGCATCGACCTCGCTGGGCGCCAAGCTCGGCTGGGTCGCGCGTGCGGGCTGGTCGGTGATGCGCCGTCCGCCCCAGCGCCGGATCAGCCGCGAGGGGCTCTGGACGCGCTCGGGGCGGGATGATCCCGCATGAGCTATCTCGAATGGATCGCGGCGGCGCTCGTGCTCGTCAACGTCGCGCTCGTCGCGCTGCGCAGCGTGTGGAACTATCCCTTCGCGCTCGTCGCGGTGACGCTCTACGCCTTCGTCTTCTTCGAGGCGAAGCTGTACAGCGACATGCTGCTCCAGGGTTTTTTCTTCGCGCTTAACGTCTACGGCTGGGCCGCGTGGATGCGCGCACGCGACGATAGCGGCATTCCGGTGCGCTGGATGACCGACCGCGCGCGTCGCGGCTGGGCGGCGGCGACCGTGACGGCGTGGCTCGGCTGGAGCTTCGCGATGGACCGCCTTACCGACGCCGCGGCGCCGTGGATCGACGGCGCGATCGCGATGCTCAGCATCACCGCGCAATGGCTGCTCGCGCGGCGCCGCGTCGAAAGCTGGTTTCTCTGGATCCTCGTCGATCTGATTGCGATTCCGCTCTTCGCCTCGCGCGGGCTGTATGCGACCAGCGCGGTCTATGTCGTGTTGCTGGGCCTCTCGATCGACGGGCTGATCCAGTGGCGCCGCGCAGCCGCGAGGGGCCGCGCGGCGCTGTGACGCGTCACATCTGCCTCCATGGTGCCGAAAGCACCGGTAAATCGACCCTCGCGCCACGTCTTGCGTTCCAGCTCGGCGGGCTCGTCGTCCCCGAATATGGCCGCACCTATGCCGAGGCGAATGGCACGAACCTCGACGAGGTCGATCTGCTTGCAATCTTCGACGGCCATGTTGCAGCGACCCGCGAGGCGCTGGCGCGGCGGCCCGAATGGCTCGTGTCGGACACGGATCCGCTGATGACGCAGGCGTGGGCGATCATGCTGCTCGGCCGCCGCCTGCCCGAGATCGACCTGTGGGAAGGGGTCGCCGACCTCTACCTCGTTCCGGCAATGGACCTGCCGTGGCAGGAGGACGGCACCCGCCTGTTCGGCAGCGAACTCGCGCGCGCGCAGTTCATGGAGCTCGCGATCGGCGAACTGGAACGGCGGCGCCTCAAATGGGCGTGGGTCGAGGGCGAGGGCGATGCGCGCCTCGAGAGCGCGCTGGCGGCGATAGCGGCGGCGGATCCGGGCTGACCCGATCTGCGGATGCTTTGAGTGTCGGCTTCGGGGTGGAAAGCTGCCGTTTGTTGACTCTTTTTCGTCATCCCGGACTTGATCCGGGATCCATGACTTCAGCGCTGCGATGGATCCCGGATCAAGTCCGGGATGACGAGGAGAGGAAGGACCGCCCCCGATCGTTAGCCGACGGCCCCGAAGCTACCCTGCATACGCATCGCGCAACTCGCGCTTCAGTATCTTGCCGATCGGGCTGCGCGGCAGCTCGTCGACCACCGTAATCGCGCTCAGCCGCTGCGTCTTGCCGACCTTCGCGTTGCAATCGGTGCGCACGGCTTCGGCATCGGCGCCGGGTTTGAGCACGACGAACGCGACCGGCGTTTCACCCCATTCCTCGCTCGGCATGCCGACCACCGCGGCTTCGACGACACGCTCGTCGGCGATCAATATGGCCTCGAGGTCGCTCGGAAAGATATTGAACCCGCCCGAGATGATCATGTCCTTCGCACGGTCCATCAGCGTCAGGAAGCCGTCCTCGTCGATGCGGCCGATATCGCCGTGGCGATAGAAGAGATTCCCCTCGGCATCGTACCAGTGCATCGCCTTGGTCGCGTCGGGGCGGTTGTTGTACCCTGTCATCATCGCAGGGCTGCGGCCGACGACCTCGCCGACCGACCCTTGCGGCAGCTCGTTGCCATCCTCGTCGATCACCTTCGCTATGTGCCCCGGTGCGGGTTTGCCGACGGTGTGGAGCTTGTCGGGGAACTGGTGCGCTTCGAGGATGAACGCCGCGCCGCCCTCGGTCATGCCATAGATTTCGACGAGGCCGCCCGGCCAGCGCTGCAGCACGTCGGCCTTCAGTGCCGCAGGGAAGGGCGCCGAGGTGCAATATTTGATGACGAAGCTCGAGAGGTCGAAGTCGCCGAAATCCTCGAGTGCCATGATCCGGCGATATTGCACGGGCACCAGCATCGTATTGGTGGCACGCTCGCGCGCCGCGAGTTCGAGAAAACCGCGCGCGTCGAATTTCTTCATCAGCACGACCTGCCCGCCCGACCCGACGGTGGGCATGAAGCTCGCCATCGTCGTGTTCGAATAAAGCGGGGTCGACAGGATGGTGACGGCATCGGGACCGTAAGCCGGCGCGCCGCGGATGATATGCTGCCAGCGCATCGCGTGGCTGTGGACGATGCCCTTCGGCGTGCCCGTGGTGCCCGACGAATAGATGATGTTGAAGCCGTCCTCGGGCCGGATGTCGACCGGCGCCGGCTTCGCGCTCGCCAGCGAAAGCCAGGCGTCGAGCGGCGTTCCGGCGTCGCCGCCGTCCATCGCGATCAGATCGCTCGCGGCGATGGCATGCCCCTCCAGACTTGCCCTGGCGGCGCTGTCGAGAAACAGGTGGCGCGCACCCGTGTCGGCGATCATCGCCGCCATCTGTTCGCCTGTCGCGCTGTTGGTGACGAGCCCCGCGACCCCGCCCGCGCGCAGCGTGCCGAGAATCACCGCCATCTGCTCGACGCTGTTGAGCCCGGCGATCGCGGTGCGGTCGCCTTTCGCAAAGCCGTCCTGCTGCAACCGCGTGGCGATTCGGTCGGTCAATTGATCCAGTTCGGACCAGCTCAGCCGCCGGTAGGGGTCGGCAGCCGCTACGGCATCGGGACGTTCCGCGGCGTGGGCACGGACGAGGTCGGGCAAGGTGGCGAAGTCGCTGTCAAGCATTTCGATACTGGTCATGCCTATGGACTAGCACAGCCGAAAGGCGGTGCAATGCCGGTGGGGCGGCGAGGCGACAAGATGTTGCGTCGACGACGGGAGATGCGGATGGCATCATCGGATATTGCGGAAACGAGCGACAGGAAGTTGCTTGTCGCCGTCTATCACCCGTTGCCGGACCGGGCCAATATCCTGATGGCGGCCATCGGTGCTGCCGGTCTTGCGGTGCAGGCGCTGCCGCAGCATGTGGATGGGCTTCGCGCATGGGTCGACAGCTGTTTCGACCTGCTTCTCGTCAATCCGTTCCTCGACTGGCAGGAACCGTTCGAATTCGTCCGGCTGGCGCGATCGATAGCGGGACGGCGGCCGTTGCTGGTCGTATCGGATCGCGACGCGCTCGGCGACCGGATGGAGGCCCTCGGTGCGGGGGCGGACGATGCCGTCGGCTGGACCGGCAATCTGCCCGAGGTGCTCGCGCGGATCGCGAGCCTGCTCCGGCGCAGTCGCATCGCTTCGGGTCAACTTGGCGAGGGCGAACTGCGCATCGACCTGATCGACCGGCGTGTCGAGCGCGCCGGGCAGCTCATTCGCCTGCCGCTCCGCGAATTCGACCTGCTCGCCAATCTGGCCCGCGTCCCCGACCGGCCGGTATCGCGCGACGCGCTTCTGCGCGCCGTCTGGCGGATCGATTTCGATCCCGGCACGAACCGGGTCGAGGTCCATATGTCACGACTGCGCGCCAAGGTCGATCGCGGTTTCGACTGGCCGATGCTGCATACGGTGAAGGGTGTGGGCTATTCGCTGCGGTCGCGGCCGGATTAGGCTTGGCATCTCCTGATCTTGCGCCCCATTTTGCCGCTTCTTGATCGCTATCCTGTCACGAGCCCCAGCTTGCTTGACCAAAAGTTTCAGGTTGCTACTCATCTTGGACATAAAGAAAGCAATGATTCCCGGAGATGATGCCCGATGCACCCCTCAGTCCACGCCCGCGCCAACCCCGACAAGCCGGCGATCATCGTCGCCGAGACGGGTGAGGAAATCAGCTATGGCGCGCTCGACGCCGCCTCGAACCGCGCCGCGCAGCTCTTCCGGTCGCACGGGCTGGGGCATGAGGATGTCGTCGCCTTCATGCTCGACAACACGCCGCATTATTATGGCCTGACCTGGGGCGCACAGCGTGCGGGGCTGCGCTATGTCTGCATCTCGTCGCGGCTGACGCAGGACGAGACCGACTATATTCTCGAAAATTCGGGCGCGAAGATCCTCGTCGTTTCGGCCAGCCTCGCCGGTGCGGCGCAGCAGCTCACGACCGGAATCAAGCGTTTCGCGATGGGCGGGGCTATCCCGGGTTATGAAAGCTGGGAGGATGCGGTCGCCGCGATGCCCGCAACGCCGGTTTCCGACGAGCGCGCCGGGGTCGACATGCTCTATTCGTCGGGTACGACCGGGCGGCCGAAGGGCGTGCGTGTGCCGCTGCCTGAGGATCCCGCGATCGACGCGGCGAACAGCCTCGTCATGCTCGCCTCGGCGGTGTTCCAGATCAATTCGGACAGCATCTACCTCTCGCCCGCGCCGCTCTATCACGCTGCACCGCTGCGCTGGTCGATGACGATCCATCGCCTCGGCGGCACCGTCGTGCTCATGAAAAAATTCGATCCCGAGGCGGCGCTCGCGCATATCGAAAAATATCGCGTGAACTCGAGTCAGTGGGTCCCGACGCATTTCGTGCGGATGCTCAAGCTCCCCGACGCGGTGCGGAGCCGCTACGACACCTCGTCGCTCAGGGTCGCGATCCACGCCGCCGCACCGTGCCCGGTGCCCGTAAAGCAGGCGATGATCGACTGGTGGGGGCCGGTGCTTTTCGAATATTATGCAGGCTCCGAGGGCAATGGCATGACCTTCATCTCCAGCCCCGACTGGCTGACCCACAAGGGCAGCGTCGGCCGCCCGATCCTCGGCACCGTGCACATCATGGGCGAGGATAATGAAACCGAACTCGGAGCGAACGAGGAAGGCGCGGTTTTCTTCGAAAGTGAAAATGTCTTCGAATATCATGGGGATAATGAAAAAACCGCCTCCAGCCGCAATTCGCGGGGTTGGTCGACCCTCGGCGATGTGGGCAAAGTTGACGAAGATGGCTTCCTCTACCTCACCGACCGCAAGAGCTTCATGATCATCTCGGGCGGGGTGAATATCTATCCGCAGGAAATCGAGAATCATCTCGTCACCCACCCCAAGGTCGCCGACGTCGCAGTCGTCGGCGGCCCGCATGAGGATTTCGGCGAGGAAGTGATCGCTGTGATCCAGCCCGCCGATATGGCCGACGCCACCGAGGCGTTCCGCGACGAGCTGATCGCCTATGCGCGCGAAAAATTGTCGGGGGTGAAGATTCCGCGCCGCATCGACTTCATGGAAGCCTTGCCGCGTCACGACACCGGCAAGCTCTACAAGCGCCTGCTGCGCGATCAATATTGGGAAAAGGCGAAAGCGGAGGCCTGATCCGATGACTGCGCGCGTCGAATTTTTCTTCGACCTCTCTTCGCCGTGGACCTGCCTCGCCTTTCACAATCTGCCGGGCGTGCTTGCGCGAACGGGTGCAGCGGCGATCTATCGGCCGATCCTCGTCGGCGGGGTATTCAACGCTGTGAACCCGGCGGTCTATGCGGCGCGCGCGCAGGCGGACAACCGGCGGCTGGAACATAGCTGGAAGGTGCTGAGGGACTGGGCGCGCCTTGCAGGCGTGCCGATGAATTTCCCGTCCGAGTGGCACCCGGCGAAGAGCATCGCCGCCATGCGCTTCTGCTGCGCGCTCGAGACGGATCAGGCCGCGCTCGTCCGGTTCGCGCGCGCTGCCTTTGCGAGCTATTTCGACCGGCAGGAGAATCTCGACGACCCCGCAGTGCTCGCTGCAGCCGCCGATGCCGAGGGGCTCGATGGCGCCGCGCTCATTGCCGCCGCCGGCAGCGACTCGGTGAAGGCGCGGCTGCGTGCGAATACCGATGAAGTGATCGCGCGCGGCGGCTATGGTTCGCCGACGATCTTCGTCGATGGGGACGATATGTATTTCGGCAACGACCAGCTTCCGCTCGTCGAGGCCGCCTTGAAACGCTGAAAAGGATTCCCGCGTGAAAGACCGTATTTCGATTACCATGCTTGATGGCGGAATCGCCGATGTCCGGTTGATTCGCGCCGACAAGATGAACGCGCTGGACCCCGCGATGTGGGAGGCGCTTGCAGAAGCGGTCGACCGGCTGAAGACGACGGCTGGCCTCCGCGTGGTTGTGCTGTCGGGCGAAGGCCGCGCCTTCTGCGCCGGGCTCGACCTCTCCAGCCTCAGCAACGATCGCGACCCGGGCGCGAGCAGCGCGGGCGGCAGCCTTGCCGACCGGACAAAGGGCATCGCCAACAACGCCCAATATGCCGCGTGGGGCTGGCGCGAAATTCCGGTGCCGGTGATCGCTGCGGTGCATGGCGTCGCCTTCGGTGCGGGGAGCCAGATCATGGCAGCCGCCGACATCCGTATCGTCCACCCCGACACGCGCATCGCGATCATGGAAATGCGCTGGGGGCTCGTCCCCGACGTCGCCGGCATGGCGTTGTGGCGCACGCAGGTCGCCGACGATGTGCTGCGCGAGCTGATCTATACCAATCGCGAATTCAACGGGTCAGAGGCCAAGCTGCTCGGTTTCGCGACGCATGTTTCGGACGATCCGCTGGCAAAGGCGATGGAACTCGCGGCGGTGATCGCCGACAAGAATCCGCACGCGATCCGCGGCGCGAAGCGCCTCTGCAACATGCTCGGCCACGCGAGCGATGCCGACATATTGCAGGCCGAGAGCGACGAGCAGGTGAAGGTCATCCGCACGCCCAACCAGATGGAGGCGGTGTTGGCGGGAATGCAGAAGCGGAAGCCGAATTTCGTCGACTAGAGCAGGCGCAAAAAACGGGCGGCATTGTCCCAGTCGCGCTTGTTCGCGGCGCGGGTTTTCTGCGCTTCGATGTCGGCCCCCCAGCGGCGTTCCTGATAGAGGTCGTCCAGACTGACGGCATCCCATAGCGCGTCAGCATCATGGGCGCTCTCGATCAATGCGAGGCCCGCAACGAGCGAGCCGCCGATCGTCACCAGCGGCGTCAGTGCGGTGACATGCCAAGGGCTCTGGGCGAAGACGGCGTCCTGCAGCGCGGCAATCGTGGCCTCTGGTTGGTCGACCGGAAGCACACCCTGCGTCAGCGCGAATTCGACGCCGTAACGCTCCTCGGCCCAGGCGAGCAGCGGGTTCCACGCCGCCGCCTGTTCGGCCTGCAGCGCGGCGTCGCGCGCGTCGCGGTAGCAGAAGAGGTCGCTTTCCGCGTAGGCGGCGATGGGTGCGGCGAAGGCGGCGAGATCTGGCGCGGCGAGATCGATCGCGGCGTTGGTGAGTCCCGTCATCGGCATCGTGGCGGGATCGATCGTCTCGCCGACATCGCGCCATTCGGTTGCGATCGCTTCGGCCAATACGGTGCTCGCGACCGCCAGCGGCGCGCGTTGCGGGGTGCGCACCGGCCGGCCGTCGAGCGCGATGCCCCAGCCGTCGCTCTCGGCGACGACGGCAACCTCTTTCCAGAAGCGCTTCACAGCTCTTTGGGCGACCGCCAGCGGCGCGCGAGGATCAGCGGCATGACCGCGAAATCGAACGCGCCGACGAGCACGATCGCGACGCCGATCCAGCGGTCGGCCGGCTGGCCCGCCAGCGCGAAACCGCCGCCGATCAGGATGAAACCGATCGCGACGAAGGCGGCGCCCATCAGGCGCATGATCGAGAGGGCAAAGAAACGTTTTTTGGCGAGAGAGTCGTCGGCCTGGGTCATGCGCCCTCCCTATCGCCGCCAAGGTGGCGCATCAACTGCGCGAGCGCGCCATGACCGGTCGCCTCGACCCCTGCGATCACGCGCTCGCGTTCGTCGGCCGCCTTGTTCTGCGACAGCTTGATCGTCGGACGCCAGGCGGTGATCCGCATCTCGAAGCCGACAATCGCGCCGGTCATCTTGCTGAAAAGCGCGGGGTTCATCTTCGCGCGCGTCCATGGCGGGTTTGCGCCGACGCGGGCTTCATGGCTTTCCGACAGCGTGTCGAGCTGCGCGACGAGCCCGGTGTCGTCGAGCCGCCGCGCAACGCCCTCCATCTCGATTGCGACATAATTCCACGTCGGCACCTGGTCGGGCTCGGCATACCAGCTGGCGCTGACATAGGCGTCGGGTCCCTGCACGACTGCGAGCGCGGTCGCTCCATCGAGATGGCGCGTCAGCGCATTGCCCCGCGCGAGATGGAATTGCAGTGTCGTCCGGTCGTCGCTCAGCACCACCGGCGCGTGCGCAACGCGCGGGCCGTCGGGGGTGCTCGCAAAGACTGCGGCAAAACCGATCTCGCGTACCAGCAGTTCGGCAAGGTCGTCCTGCTTCGGCCGAAAGGCGCTGTTTGGATGCATCAGCGCGGCTGCGTCGGACGTGACGTTGGTTTCCTGGTGCCGGGCTTCCGCGCCGCCGGTTTGCCAGTCTTCGCCTTGGGTTTCGGCTTGCCGACATGATCGGTCGGCTTGCTCGTCGCGGTACGTCCACGCCGTTCACCGCGCCGCGCCTTGCGGATCTGTTTGCTGTGGGCCTTGGCTGCTGCCTTCGCTGCGGCTTTCGGCGGCGGCCCCTTGGCGACATCGTCGATCCCGACCTCACCGAGTAACAAGTCGAAGCCGAGCGCGTCGAGGCTGGCGGCGAAATGCTCGGGGACCTCGGCGCTGATGTCGATCGCGCCGCCGTCGGGATGGTCGATGCGCAGACGGCGGCTGTGCAGGTGCATCTTGCGGCTAATCGTGCCGGTCAGGAAGGCGCCCTTGCCGCCATATTTGCCGTCGCCGATGATCGGGTGGCCGATCGCCGCCATATGGACGCGCAGCTGGTGGGTGCGCCCGGTCAGCGGTTGCAGTTCGACCCATGCCGCGCTGTTGCCGGCGCGCTCGATGACGCGATAGCGCGTCTTCGATGCGAGGCCGCTGTCGTGGACGTGCATCTTCTCGCCGCCCGACCCTGGCTGTTTGGCGAGTGGCAGGTCGATTTCGCCCTGCTGGATGTCGGGAACACCGACGATGATCGCCCAATAGGTTTTCTTCGCGCTACGGTTCGAAAAGCTCTTGGCAAAATAGGCCGCGGCCTTCGGCGTCCGTGCGATCAGCAGTGCTCCCGACGTGTCCTTGTCGAGGCGGTGGACAAGCTTGGGGCGGGTCGGCCCGTCGAACTTCAGCGCGTCGAGCAAGCCGTCGACATGTTGCTCGGTCTTGGTGCCGCCCTGCGTAGCAAGGCCGGGCAGCTTGTTGAGCACGATCGCGCTGGCGTCGCGGTGGATCACCATCCCCGTCGCCAGCTCGATATCGGTGTCGGTCAGCGGGCGCCCCTTGCGCGTCGGACGCGCCTCGGTCTCGATCGGTGGGGTCGGCATGACGAGCTTCTGCCCCGTCGCGATCCGGTCCGACACATCGGCCTTCTTGCCGTCGAGCGTCAGCTGTCCCGAGCGGGCCCAGCGCGCGAGCAGCGCGTGCGGCGTCCCCTCGCGATGTCGCTTGAACCAGCGGTCGAGCCGGATGCCGTCATCGTCCTCGCCGATTATGGCGCCGTCGAGCTTCGGTTTGGGGTCGCTCATGCCGGCACCTGGCGCATGACAAAGAGCCCGAAACCGCAGGCGGCAACCGCTCCGATCGCCGAAGCGAGGACATAGGCGGCCGCCTGAGCATTTTGACCGCGTTCGAAAAGCATCCAGAATTCCATGCTGAAGGAGGAGAAGGTGGTGAAGCCGCCAAGGACTCCGACACCGATAAAAAGGCGCGCCGTCTCTGCGCTATCGCTGCTGCGCGCGAGCACGCCGATCAGCAGCCCCATCAAAAGGCTGCCAGTGATGTTGATCGTCAGTGTCCACCAGGGAAAGCCGGGGCCTAGCCGCGCGAGCATCGCCTGCCCGACCAGATGGCGGGCGCCGGCACCGATCGCGCCGCCGATCATGACGGGAAACAGGCTGTTCATGTCATTCGCACTAGCCGGAAACTGCGGCGAGGCATAGCGGGTGCGTCGATGTACGCCTCATCCTAGTTATCGGGCAGCGCCAGCGCATTGGCCGGGCGTTCATGCGCTGCGCGCCAATCGGCCGGCCGGACGAAGTCGCCCTGCCAGATACCGCGCCGTTTCGCCTGAGCCTCGGCCTCTTCGACCACATAGCTATCGCTGGTCGCGATCGCGCCGCCGAGCCGGACCATCTCGGCGCCAAGGTCGGTGCCGTCGGGGAAGGGGCGGGTACGACAGGCGGCGAGGGTGCGGTCGTAGTGGTCCTTCGCCGCGAGTTCGCAATGGAGCGGTCCGCGGCCCGCGAGCTTTTCCAGCATCGCGCGCGCCTCGCGGCCGCAGGGCCAGCGGCCGGTATCGGCTCGCCCGCAATCCTGGCGGTATTCTGCCGCATCGATGCCGGTCAGGCGGATGGTCAGCGTGACGTCGTCGCGCCGCACTGTCAGACTGTCGCCATCGATGACATGGACGAGCGGTACCGTCGTGGCGGGTGTCGGGAGCCACAGCCAGGCGACCAACGCGAAGCCTGACAGCAACAGCAATGCAGCGAGCGAACGCAAGCGTCGGCGCCAGCGCAACCGCGTGAGAGGAGACAGGCTGCGGACCATGATTCCCGACTGTCGCCACGCCGCCGGATTGGCAAGTCCGAATAAATTATTGACGATGAGAACAAAACATGTCCAAAATGGACCATTCCATTCCGGCCGACATGTTGTCGACTCATGCAAGCCACGCACTTGGGTCCGGATTGGCGGCAAACAGGAACGAACAAAAGGTGAATACCGCCGGAATGACGACATAGTTACGCCAAGGTGGAGCGATGGAAACGGGGGCTGCAGCATGATGGACCAAAGGATACAAATCGACCTCGACAGGTCGGCGTTTCCCGAACGCGGTTTTCATTCGGGCGAAGTCTGGGCAGCGCCGCAAACCGACGATGCGATCCCGAGCGGCGTGGCCTCCCCCCTGTTGTTCGTCGGACCCCGGACAGATTTGCCCGACACGGCCATTCTCTCCGGTATCCGCCTCGCCGGAACGCTCCCGGCGTTGCGGGCGCCAGGCCATATCCGGCAGACTGACACGCTCGATATCGTCTGGCTGGCGGCAGCGGACACGATCGAGGATGAAATGCTGGCCGACATTTGTGCGGCGGCGGCCGAGCAGGGATGCAACCTGATTTGCGAAACTTCGCTATCGGAACTCGATCGCGTTGCTGCGGCCATGCCCCGAACGCTTCAGACTTGGCTGCTCGTCGATGCCGATCCGGCGGACAAACTCGTCGCGCTCGTGGCTGCACGGCGCACGCGGCACGGGGCGGTTCATGATATTGCGCGTGATGATGCGATGGAGCGGATCGATCGGCTGCAAGAGGAAGTCGCGCGAATCTCGCGCCTTCTCGGCGACCTTGCCGGGCAAGGGGGTGGGCTTTCGGGCACCTCGACCGGTTTTGCGCCATGGGATGCCGAATCAGCCGACCATCCCGGATACGTCCGCGCGCCGTCGCGCGATTATACGGCGATGCCGCGCAGCTTTGTTCCGGAAGAACGCGCGCGCGATCGGCAACGCGCCAAACAGGTAAGGTGGATGTTGCGCCAGCGGCGGATGCGCGAGCAATATTTTCCGGCCGACCTGTTTGCCGACCCTGCGTGGGATATGTTGCTCGACCTCTATGCCGCGCGACTCGAACGGCAGCCGGTGTCGGTGTCGAGCCTCTGCATCGCAGCAGCGGTTCCTGCGACGACGGCGCTGCGCTGGATCAAGACGATGACCGACGCCGGCCTTTTCCTGCGCGAGGACGATCCGCACGATGGTCGCCGGATATTCATCGCGCTTGCCGAAGGCGCAAACGACGCGCTCGCCCGCTATTTTGAGGCGCTCGACGAATAGGCGTGGCCCGGGTTCGACCGCGTGGCTAGTTTGGGCGGATGGAGAATATCGTCGTGGTCGTGAACGACCGGATGCAGAGAGATTATCGTTACACACGCACCGCTCCGATGGGGCGGGCATTCGATCCTGATTTCCAGCCCGACCTTACGCCCGCCGAGATGCTGGAACTCGGAGTGTTCTGCGGGAAATATATGACCGACTGTAGAGCCGAGTTCCCGGTGAGCTGGTTCGAGGGAGCGAAGCTGGCGCCCGGGCGCCCCGACTGCACGCTCAACTATTTCGGGACAAGGGCAAGCGTGCCTTGGCGCGTCTGGCTCGAGAAGGGCTGGATCCATCCCGACGATCCGCGCGGCTGGTTCCAATGGTATTGCCGCTATTATTCCGGGCGGCGGATGCCGGACGAGGATCGCCGCCAGATCGCGCGATGGCGCGCTTTCCGGCGCCACGCGGCGCAGGTGCGCAAGCATTGCGAACCGGGCGATCCCTTTTGTCGGCCGAAACAGCGACAGGCGCTGCTGCAATGGGCATATGACAGCCGGCATATCTAGTCCGCCGAAGAGGTGATTTCCCTTCCGCGCGACGCGCACTATGTAGGCGCCGCACATAAAGGGAGTTTCCGCCAAATGCCGATCATGGCCGCCCGCGTCTATCATGATGGCAAGCTCGTTCGCGATCTTGGTCCGGACGAGGCGATCCCTGAAGATTGCGATACCGGCGATTTCTTCTGGCTCGGCCTCTACGAGCCTACGCCGGGCGAACTCGCCGGTATCGCCAAGCGCTTCGGCCTCCACCCGCTCGCGGTCGAGGATGCGCTTAAGGCGAACCAGTTGCCGAAGGTCGAAACCTATGGCGACCAGCTGTTTCTGATCACGCGCACTGCCAATCTCGATGGCGATACGATCGAGCCGGGCGAGACGGCGTTTTTTATCGGTCCGCATTTCTTTGTCAGCGTCCGACACGGGTCGGCGCGGACGCACACCGATGTTCGCGCGCGGCTCGAAAGCCTGCCCGCGAAGCTTGCGCATGGCCCCGACTATGTTCTCTACGCCGTCCTCGATTTCATCGTCGACGGCTATTTCCCGGTCGTCGACGCGATCGAGGACCGGATGCTGGGGGTCGAGGACAGCGTGATGGATACGCCGCTCGATGCTGCCGAAATTCGACACCTCTACAAGCAACGGCACGAGATCATCCGCTTCCAGCGTCTTGTCGGGATGATGAAGGAGGTTGCGGGGCGTCTTGCGACCGACGAGGACCTGCCGAATATCGACCCCGTTGTGCGACCCTTTTACCGCGACATATGGGACCATGTTCAGCGCGCCGAATATCGCCTCACCGGGCTGCGCGATATCGCCGCATCGGTGATCGAAACCAACGGCATGCTCGAACAGCAGCGGCAGGGCGTCATCACGCGGCAGCTCGCCGCCTGGGCCGCGATCCTCGCCGTGCCGACCGCGATCGCCGGCATTTACGGGATGAATTTCGAGTTCATGCCCGAACTCGACTGGACCTTGGGTTATCCGTTCGCGCTGGCCCTGATCTTCGGCGGTTCGGGGCTCGTCTTCTGGCGCTTCAAGCATATCGGCTGGCTCTGACCTTCGACGCATCGCTTGCCAGCGACGGCGGCTTGTGGCAGGGGCGCGCTTCCCTATTCGGGGCGCTTAGCTCAGTTGGTAGAGCATCTCGTTTACACCGAGAGGGTCGGCGGTTCGAGCCCGTCAGCGCCCACCATAACTCCCTTGTCGTTTCGGCGTCGGCGGCGCTAAGGCGCTTTCCAGTTCGGAAAGGTCGCCTCATGAAATCTCTGTCCGTTGCCCTCGCAACGTCGCTGTTCGCCTTTGCTACCCCCGCGCTCGCGATGCCCGAACATGGCGATGTCATCATCCGTCATGTGACGGTGGTCGATGTCGAGGCGGCGAAGACGGTGGCGGGGCAGGCCGTGGTCCTGAAGGGCGACGATATCGTCGCGGTGGGCGCGGATGCCGTGATCGCCAAGAACTGGCGTGCCGGTCGTACGGTCGAAGGCAAGGGGCGCTATCTCATCCCCGGTCTGTGGGACATGCATGTCCATTTCGGCGGCGGGCCCCACCTGGTCGAAGAGAACAAGGCGCTGTTGCCGCTCTATGTCGCGAACAGCATCACAACGATCCGCGACTGTTCGGGCGATCTGCCTGATCAGGTGCTGGCATGGCGCGGCGAGATCGCGAAGGGCAGTCTCTTCGGCCCCCGTTTGCTGAGTTCGGGCGCGAAAATCGAAGGGATCGCGCCCGTGTGGAAGGGGACGATCGAGGTCGGCAGCGAGGCCGATGTCGATGCGGCGCTCGATCGGCTCAAGACGCGCGACAAGGTCGATTTCGTCAAGATCACCGACAGCACGTTGAAACCCGAGCTGTTCCTCTATGCGCTGGGGCGGGCGAAGGCGCTCGGGCTCAGGACGTCGGGTCATATCCCGATGGCGCTCACGACCGAGCAGGCGGTCGATGCCGGGATCAGTTCGATCGAGCATCTCGACTATGCCTATAACGCCGGCGCGAAGGACGAGGCGGCGATCGCCGCCGATTTCGCGGCGAAGCGCATCGACCGCGCCGAAGCGAACCGCCGGCTCGACGCCGGGTTCGACCGCGACACCGCGATGGTCGCCTATCGCCGCTTCGCCGCCAAGGGCGTCGCGGTGACGCCGACGCTCAATGGCAGCCGGATCATCGCGTACCTCGATCGCGACGATCATTCGAAGGACGCCGGGCTGGCATATATCGGGCCGAAACTGCGCAAGACCTATGAATGGCGTATCGAGCGCGCGGCGAAAGCCGATGCCGCGGCCATTGGGGCGCGGCACAAGCAGATCGAGGATGTCGCAACGATCCTGCCGATGCTCGCCGAGGCGGGGGTCCCGATCATCGCCGGGACCGATGCGGGCTTTCTCAACAGTTTCAACTATCCGGGCTTCGGCCTGCACGATGAAATTGCGCTGTTCGTCGAGAAGGGGCTGACCCCGGCACAGGCGCTTGCCTCGGCGACACGCGCCGGCCCGGCGTGGTTTGGCTGGCTCGATCGCTATGGCGCGGTGAAGCCGGGCATGGCGGCCGACCTCGTATTGCTGACCAAAAATCCGCTCGAGGATATCGCCGCGACGCGCGCGATCGACACGGTGGTGATGCGCGGCGCGGTGCAGGACCGCGCGGCGCTCGACAGGATGCTGGCGGATACGCGCGCGAAGGTCGCGGCGTGGAATGCCGGGGCGGCGGCGCGTTAGGAGACTGCGGCGCGTGCGGCCTGCCGTGCGCGCCAGACGCTCCATAGGGTAAAGAGCCCCATTCCGCCCCAGATCACGTTGAGAACGGCGGAGGGTAACGCGCCATTATAGCCCGAATTGACGACGAAGCCGCCGGCGCCGACGACGTTCATCCATTGATAGAGATAGCTGCGTCCTTCGAGCTTGCCGAGCGACAGAAGGATATAGGCCGCAAGGATGATCGCGGCCGCGGTCCAGCCGATGACCTCGATCAGGATTTGGAACGCGTCCATCGCACCTCCCTTCGCGAAAGCAAAAAAGTTGCGCCTAGCGTAGCGTCCGTTCGATCGCCTCGACGGCGTCCTTCGATTCGGCCAAGCCCATTCCGGTGAGCTCGCGCATGCGTTTGATCGCCTGGATCTTGTCACCGCGACGAACCATGTCGAGAATCTGGTCGTCGGCGTGGATTTCGGTGCGGACCTCGACAGTCGCCGGCCCCGCGTCGACCGGCGCAGGCCGTGGCGGGGAAGGGACGCGCGGCGGCGGACCGGTGAGGTCGCGCGCGCCGCTACCCTTTCGCAGCGCCAGCACGAGGCCGGCACCGCAGAGAAAACCGAGGGCGAAGAGAAGAAATCCGCTCATCGCCCTCGCTTAGCATCAAGCCGCGAGCTTGCGCAGCACATAGTGCAGGATGCCGCCGTTCATATAATATTCGACCTCGTTGGCGGTATCGATGCGGCAGAGCGTATCGAAGCTGAAGGTCGAGCCGTCGGCGCGGGTGACGTTCACGGTGACCGTCTGGCGCGGCTTCAGGTCCGCGACGCCGGTGATGGTGAACTGGTCGTCGCCGGTCAGGCCGAGCGTCTCGCGGCTCTGGCCTTCGAGGAACTGCAGCGGCAGCACGCCCATGCCGACGAGGTTCGAGCGGTGGATGCGCTCGAAGCTTTCGACGATCACCGCGCGGACGCCGAGCAGGTTGGTGCCCTTCGCCGCCCAGTCGCGCGACGAGCCGGTGCCATATTCCTTGCCCGCGATGACGACGAGCGGGGTGCCGTCGGCCTTGTGGCGCATCGCGGCGTCGTAGATCGGCATGACTTCGGCGCCATAGCGCGACATGCCGCCTTCGATGCCGGGGACCATTTCATTTTTGATGCGGATGTTGGCGAAGGTGCCGCGCATCATGACGTCGTGGTGGCCGCGGCGGGCGCCGTAGCTGTTGAAGTCGGCCTTGCTAACCTGATGTTCCATAAGCCATTTTCCGGCCGGCGAGT
>Ga0209676_1001475_pt1 | contig 21773 bp, 11 predicted proteins | sample AraplaCvi_mLB_r2_FD_184282 | JGI IMG/M metagenome (GOLD analysis project Ga0209676, IMG submission 184282) | Arabidopsis root microbial communities from North Carolina, USA - plate scrape MF_Cvi_mLB_r2 (SPAdes) (version 2) | ecosystem: Host-associated > Plants > Roots > Endosphere | place: USA... | reverse complement strand
TGTAGCCGATCTTTTCGGTAACCGACAACGTTTCGGAAGTGCTGTTCATGATCACCTGTGGTGGGCGCCGCGCCGCTGCTTCATATACACCACGGCCCGCCCGGTGCGCTGCACTGGACGGGCCGCGATCATCGGCCCACCCCTGCCTTCGCAGGGGTGGGATTGAACCTATCAGAACGTGCCGCGCACGCCGACCGTGTACGTGGTGCCGAAATCGTACATGTCGTTGACCGCGTTCTCGAAGGCGAAGAAGGAACGGCGCTCCTCGCCCAGGATGTTGGTCACGTTGAAGAAGATCTGCGGCTTGGACTTGATGTTGACCAGCGTGTAGCTGCTGGACAGATCGAGCTGGCCGCGGTCTTCGCCGTACAGCTGGGCGAACGGAATGCCCTGCTGGTTCGCGCCGCTGGCCGCCGAGCCTTCCTGCCAGTTGTACGACAGGCGCGCCTGGGCGACGTCGTTCTCCCAGTAGATGGTGGCGTTCCACAGCGACGGCGAGATGCCATAGACATTGGACGCCAGCGCGTTCGCGTCCTTGCCGATGGTCGACAGGTCGATCTTCGAGTAGTTGGCCATGAAGCCCAGGCCTTCCAGCACGACGCTCAGCGGCTGCACCCAGATCGCTTCCCAGCCGTTGATCTCCAGCTCGGCGTCGGCGTTGACCTGCTGCTGCACGTTGACCGTCGCCACGTTCGGGCCGCCGCGCGAGTTGATCGCCTGCTGCTGCGCGTCGACCAGGTCGTCGAACGGAATGCCGAGGTCGGTGAACGGACGGGTGGTCACGCCCTGGTAGGTGTAACCCTTGATGCGCTTGTGGAACAGGGTCAGGCCGACGAAGCCTTCGCCACCGGTGTACCACTCACCGCCGATGTCGAAGTTGTTCGACGTGTACGGCGTCAGGTCCGGATTGCCCTGCGTGGCGACCTGCGCCGAGATGTCGCTGAAGGTGGTGGCCGGCAGCATCGAGCTCGGGTTCGGGCGCGTCATCGTGCGCGAGGCCGACGTGCGCAGCACGACGTCTTCGGCAACGTCCCATGCCGCGCTGAACGAGGGCAGCCACTCGTTGTAGTCGCTGCTCAGCGTCTGCCACTGGCGCACGCCGCCGATGGTCACCGGGCCGCTGATGTCCTGGTCGGTGCCCGCGTAACGCACGCCCATGTTGAAGCGCAGGTTGCGGTGCCAGATTTCCGATTCACCGTTGACCATGACGAACGCGGCGGTGTTGGCCTCGTCGAAGCCGCCGGTCGGCGCGCTGGTGTTGGCGCTGTTGGCCTCGCCCGCGGCATCGCGATAGAAGGCGTAGTTCGTGTCCGCCATGAAGCGGTCGAAGTCCACCGTCACGAAGCCGAACGGACCCGGGTTGATGTAGTTCGGCAGCGCGGAGTCGGGCACCTGCGAGAACGCGTACGGCTGCCAGTTGGTGCCGGTGTCGCCGAAGCCGACGATCGTGCGCGAGTTCTCGTCGTACGCGATGCCGAAGGTGACGTTGTTGCGGTCGTCGCCCAGCTGCAGGCTGGCGTTGAGGCCGCCGGTCGTGGTCACGCGCTTCTCGTTCTGCGCCCACACGCGGCCACCGGTCCAGGTCCAGCCGATGTTCGGATCGTTCAGGTCCAGGCCGCTCTGCCAGGTCGGGATGTCGCCGTTGTTGGTGTACTGCACCGTGGTGATGGGCGAGTTGAACAGGATCGTCGGCGAGTCGCGGAACATCCAGCTGCGGCTGACGCTGGCCTGCACGTCGAGCTTGACGTCCTCGTCGAAGTAGAACGTCATGCCCGGCGTGAACTGCCAGTACTTGACGTCCTCGGTGTACGGACGCGCTTCCAGGAAGTACTGCGCATTCTCGAACGTGGCGCTGGTGACGACGTTGTTCGCGTCCAGCTGCATGTTCGTGGGAACCATCGCGCCGTTGCGGCCGATCAGGTTCATGTCGATGCGGTCGTTGGTGCGGTGCGCCTCGGTGTAGAGCACGTCGGCGTACACCTCGAGGTTCTCGTTCGGACGCCACTGCACCGAGCCCAGGAACGCGTCGCGGTCACGGTCGCCCGACATGTGCACCGGACGGCCCAGGCGCGGGATGAGCGCTTCGCCGATCTGCGCGTTGGTCAGGCCCGGGTTGTGGTCGCGCAGCCACTGCGCATCGATGACCTCGCCCGGACGGCTCGCGATGCTGGCCGGAACGCGCCAGCCGTTGCCACCGGTGGCATTGCACGGCGAACCCATCGCGGGGAAGGTGTTGCCCGCGCCGCCATCGAAGCACTGCGCGTTGGTCAGGTTCGGGTTGGTCCAGCCGACCGTCTCGAAGCCTTCAACGCCGATGTGGCCGCGCTGCGAGGTCAGGCCCACCAGCACGCCGAAGGTCTTGTCTTCGTTGAGCCAGCTGCCGATGACCGTGCCGCGCGGGCTGGTCTTCTCGCTGATGTCGTTGTAGTCGCCCTGCAGCGAATAGGTGACCTGCGATTCGGGGTTGTCGAACGGACGCACGTTGCGCATGTCGACCACGCCGGCCGCGCCGCCTTCCGGCAGCGCCGCGGTCGGCGACTTGCTGACCTTGAGCTGGGTGAAGAATTCGGTCGGGAACAGGTTCAGGTCGACTTCGCGGTTCGCGTTCTGCGCGTCCAGGCCGATGGAAGCGGTGGCGACCGACTGACCGTTGATGGTGGTCTTGGTGAAGCTGCTGGGCAGGCCGCGGATGGCGACGTTCAGGCCTTCGCCGTTGACGTCGCGGTTGAGCTGGATGCCCGGGATGCGCGCCAGCGATTCGGCGATGTTGACGTCCGGGAACTTGCCGATGTCCTCGGCGTAGATGGCGTCGACGAAGCCGGTGGCCTCGCGCTTGGCCAGCGTGGAGTACTCCAGGCTCTGGCGGAAACCGGTCGCGACGACGCGATCGAGTTCGGTCACCTGCTGCGTGGATTCGGACTGCGTGGACTGCGCGCCATCGGCCGCCGGCGTGGCGGTCTGCGCCTGCTGCGCGAATGCCGTCGAGCTGGCCAAACCGAAAAGCGCCAGACCCAACGCGCGCGACAGCGTGTTTCTTGCGAACTTCTGCACCGTACTCCCCTCCCGTTTCTGGTACGCGGCCATCCCTTGGGGTTCGCCGCACTGGTTTTTGTGTTGGAACCTTTTTTGACGCGGTGACACCCGCTTCCGGGTGTCGTACAAAGTGGCCCGGATGGTAGCGCTACCATTTTTTTGCCGCACGCTGCGGTGCGACATGAAATTCCGTGGACTGCCTACAGGGTTTTGTCGCATCGCAGCATGACGTTTCGCCCTGAAAGCAGGTTGGATATGGGGGTGGCACGCATGGCCGGGGGCCGTTTTGCATGTTCCCCGGTGATAGCGCTACCACTTTTTCCCTCATTCCACACCTGCCAAGCGTGCAGGAGGACCTCGCGCCGATGCCTCAAGTCCCCTCCCCGCACGCCCGCAGAACCGGGCGCATCGCATGAACGACACGGCCTCCCAGGGCGTGACCACGCAAACCGCCAAGGTCGGCAAATACCGTTGGCGGGTGTGCGCGATGCTGCTGTTCGCCACGACCATCAACTACGTCGACCGCCAGGTCCTCGGCGTGCTGGCGCCGTTCCTGCAGACGGAGATCGGCTGGAACGAGATCGAGTACGGCTACATCGTCACCTCGTTCCAGGCCGCCTATGCGATCGGCCTGCTGTGCACCGGCGCGATCATCGACCGCTTCGGCACGCGCATCGGCTACGCCATCGCGATTAGTGTGTGGAGCGTGGCCGCGATGGCGCACTCGCTGGCCGGCAGCGTCGTCGGCTTCGCCGCGGCGCGTTTCGCCCTGGGCCTTGGCGAGGCGGGCAACTTCCCGGCCGCGATCAAGACCGTCGCCGAATGGTTTCCGCGCCGCGAACGCGCGCTCGCGGTAGGCGTGTTCAACGCAGGCTCGAACGTCGGCGCGGTGCTCGCGCCATTGCTGGTCCCGCTCATCGCCGCGACATGGGGCTGGCAGGCCGCCTTCCTGTTCACGGGCGCGTTGAGCGCGACCTGGCTCGCCGCCTGGCTGCTCACCTACCGCACGCCCGACCAGCAGCCAAAGCTTACGAAGGCCGAACTGGACTACATCCGCAGCGATCCGCCCGAGCCCACGGTGAAGGTGCCGTGGCTGCAGCTGCTGCGCCATCGCCAGGCGTGGGCGTTCGTCGCGGCGAAGTTCATCACCGACCCGGTGTGGTGGCTGTTCCTGTTCTGGCTCGGCAAGTTCCTCGCCTCCGAATACAAGCTCTCGCTCGCCACGATCGGTCTGCCGATGATCGTGGTGTACCTGATGGCCGACGTCGGCAGCATCGCCGGCGGCTGGCTCGCGGGCCGTTTCATGCGCCTGGGCTGGGACGTCAACCGCGCGCGCAAGGGCGCGATGCTCACCTGCGCGCTGTGCGTGGCGCCCATCGTGCTGGTCACGCAGGTCGACAACCTGTGGGTCGCCGTCGCGCTGATCGGCCTGGCGATGGCGGGCCATCAGGGCTGGTCGGCGAACGTGTTCACGCTGCCCTCCGACATGTTCCCGCGCCACGCGGTCGCTTCCGTCGTGGGCATCGGCGGCTTCGCCGGCGCGGTCGGCGGCATGCTCATGTCGGTCTATACCGGCTCGCAGCTGGAACACACCGGCAGCTACGCGCGCATCTTCCTGATCGCAGGCTCGGCGTACTTGCTGGCGCTCGCGGTCGTGCACCTGCTCGTCCCGAAGCTGCAACCGGCCGCATTGCAACGCAAGCCGGAAGCCTGACGCTTCGCATCCATTACGTAGGGGGAAACCGCATGAAATACCGCCACACGATGCTCTTCGCGCTGCTCGCCGCGGCACTGAGTCCGGTTGCATTCGCGCAGGCCGGCGACGCGCCGATCGCCGCCGGCAACGCGAAGTTCCTCGGCAGCGCATACGGCAAGGCGCAGGCGAAGGACTTCACGATCTACTGGAACAAGGTCACGCCGGAGAACGCCGGCAAGTGGGGCGAGGTCGAAAAGCGCCGCGACCGCATGGACTGGCGCGGCCTGGACGAGGCCTACCGCCTCGCCAAGGACAACCACCTCCCCTTCCAGATGCACGTGATGGTGTGGGGCAACCAGCAGCCGGAGTGGATCGAGAAGCTCCCCGTCGCCGAACAGCGCGAGGAAATCGAGGAATGGTTCGCCGCGGTGGCGCAGCGCTACCCGGAGCTGGACTACGTCGAAGTGGTCAACGAACCGCTCAACGACCCGCCGAACAAAGACGACAAGGGCGGCGGCAACTACATCGAGGCGCTGGGCGGCAGTGGCGCGACCGGCTGGGACTGGATCCTCGAATCCTATCGCCTGGCCCGCAAGCACTTCCCGAACTCCAAGCTGCTCATCAACGACTACAACATCACCAACAAGCCCGACGCGACGAAGCGCTATCGCGAGATCATCGACCTGCTGCGCCGCGAGAATCTGCTCGACGGCGTCGGCGTGCAGGGCCACGCGTTCGCGACGACGCCGGACGTGCCGATGTCCGTGCACAAGGCGAACCTCGACCTGCTCGCCGAAGCGGGCCTGCCGATCTACGTCACCGAACTGGACATCGACGGCCCAACGGATGAGCAGCAACTGCGCGATTACCAGCGCATTTTCCCGGTGTTCTGGGAGCACCCGGCGGTGAAGGGCGTGACGCTGTGGGGCTTCCGCCCGGGCCTGTGGCGACAGAAGGAAAAGGCCTACCTGGTCCGCAAGGACGGCAGCGAGCGTCCGGCCCTGAAGTGGCTGCGCGAGTACGTGGGCGGCACGACGGCGTCCAGCCCATGATGCGCACGCACACCCTCGCCGCGCTGTGCGCATGGCTCTGCTTCGCCCTGCCCGCGGCAGCGGCGGAAGACTGCGCACGGCCGGCGGCGGTGTGCGACGAAGCGGTGACCGGCGCGCTCGCACTGGTCGATCACGGCCGCGTCGCGCGCGTGCTGTTCGATGACGCGGACTTTCCGGGCGTGGTGCGTGCGGCCCGCGATCTCGAAGGCGATCTCGCGAAGGTCGCCGGCAGCGCGAAACCGGGCAAGGTGGCCATCATCGCCGGTACGCTCGGCCGCAGCCCGCGCATCGATCGCATCGTCGCGGGCAAGGCCTTGGACACGCGCGGTGTCGCCGGCACGTGGGAAGGCTATCTGCTGCAGGTCGTGGATCGCCCGGAGCCCGGAATCGACCGGGCATTGATCGTGGCCGGCGCCGACAAGCGCGGCACGATCTTCGGCCTGTACGAACTCTCGCGGCGCCTCGGCGTATCGCCGTGGACCTGGTGGGCCGACGTGCCCGTGCGCACGCGCCAGACGCGCTACATCGCGCCCGGACGGTATGTCGATGCGCCGCAGGTGCGTTATCGCGGCATCTTCCTCAACGACGAGGACCCCGCGCTGGGCGGCTGGATGAAGGCCACCTACGGCGGCCCGAACCACCAGTTCTACGAGCGCGTGTTCGAACTCGTGCTGCGCCTGAAGGGCAACTACCTGTGGCCGGCGATGTGGGGCCGCGCGTTCGCCGACGACGACCCGCGCAACCCGGCGCTTGCCGACGAATACGGCATCGTCATCGGCACCAGCCACCACGAGCCGATGATGCGCGCTCATGTGGAGTGGGAGCGCCACGGCAAGGGTCCGTGGGACTACACGAAGAACGCGGAGAACCTGCGCACGTTCTGGCGCGATGGCATCAAGCGCATGGGCAGTCACGAAAGCGTGGTGACGCTGGGCATGCGCGGCGACGGCGACGAGCCGATGACGCAGGGCACGGCGATCGAGCTGCTGCAGAACATCGTCGCCGACCAGCGCAACATCCTTGCCGACCTCACCGGCAAGCCGCCGGAGCAGACACCGCAGGTGTGGGCGCTCTACAAGGAAGTGCAGGACTACTTCGACGACGGCATGAAGGTGCCGGACGACGTCACGCTGCTGTTCGCCGACGACAACTGGGGCAACATCCGGCGCCTGCCGAAGCCCGGCGAAACGCGCGGCGGCGGCTATGGCGTGTACTACCACTTCGACTACGTCGGCGGCCCGCGCAATTACAAGTGGCTCAACACGACGCAGATCGAACGCACCTGGGAGCAGATGCACCTGGCGTACGAGTACGGCGCCCGCCAGCTGTGGATCGTCAACGTCGGCGACCTCAAGCCGATGGAGCTCCCGATCTCGTTCTTCCTCGACCAGGCCTGGGGGCCCGAGGCGCTCGGGCTGGACCAGCTCGAACGCTATCCCGCGCAATGGGCCGCCGAACAGTTCGGCCCGCAGCACGCGCAACAGATCGGCGAGTTGCTCACGCGCTACACGCAGTACAACTCGCGCGGGAAACCGGAACTGCTGTCGCCCGACACCTTCAGCCTGGTGAACGATGCCGAGGCCGAACGCATCGATGCGCAGTGGAGCGCGCTGGTCGAGCGCGCACGCACCATCGGCGCGGCGCTCGGCCCGCAGTATCGCGATGCGTACTACCAGCTGGTCGAGTACCCGATCACCGCGAGCGCGAACCTGACCGCGATGCACATCGCCACCGCGCGCAACCGCCTGTATGCGAAGCAGGGCCGCGCCAGCGCGAATGCGCAGGGCGAGCTGGCGCGCTCGCTGTTCGAAAGCGATGCCGAACTCGCGCGCGTGTACGAGCAGGACATCGCCGGCGGAAAGTGGATCCACATGATGTCGCAGCCGCGTATCGGCTACACCGGCTGGCAGCAGCCCGAGCGCAACATCCTGCCGGCGCTGGAGCGCGTCGAGCCCTTGGCCGGTGCTTCGATGGGCGTGGCGATCGATGGAAGCGTGGCGGCCTGGCCGGGTGCGAAATCGGCCGCCGTGCTGCCGCCGCTGGATTCGCTGGCGTCGACCTCGCGCACGATCACGCTGTTCAACCGAGGCACGCAACCCTTCCGCTTCGAAGCCGACGCATCGCAGCCGTGGGTGCGCGTTTCGCCCGCCAACGGCGAGGTTGCCGACGAACTCGCGCTGCGCGTGGACGCCGACTGGAACGCCATTCCCGCCAACGCCCGCAGCGCACGCATCACGCTGCGCGGCGACGAAGGGACGCGGGTCGCGGTCGATGTCCCCGTCGCACCGCGCGTGGATGCGGGAACCGCCCGCGGTTTCGTCGAAACCGACGGCCGCATCGCCATCGAAGCCGCGCACCACGCCCGTGCAGTCGCGGGCGACGGCGTGGAATGGCGCACGATCCCGAACCTCGGCCGCATGCTGTCCGTCGTGACGTCCTTCCCCGTCACCGCGCCGGCCGGCACGACGGACGCACGCGGCGCATGGCTGGAATACCCGGTCCACCTGACGCGCGACGGCGAGTTCGAGGTCCGCGTCGTGATGTCCCCGACGCTGGACTTCCAGCATCGGAGCGGCCTGCGCTACGCCGTTTCCATCGACGGGCAGGCGCCGAAGATCGTCACCGTGAAGTCCGACCCGACGCCCGGACATGCCGATTTCAACGCATGGACACGCGCGGTGAGCGACAGTGTGTACGTCGGCGCCTCGCGCCATCGCGCCAAGTCCGGCAACCACACGTTGCGCATCTGGCGCGTGGACCCCGGCGTGGTGCTGCAGCGCGTGGAGGTCGCGCGCGATGGTGCGCGGGCGACCTACCTCGGTCCACCGGAAAGTCCCAAGCTGCAATGACGCGCGATTCCCGCCGGAATCCTTGAAAACCGCTCGAAGCCGATCATCCCAAAACCATGACCAAGCCCCTGCACCTTCACGAAGACCGCCTCTTCTCGAGCGAACCGGTGGCACGCGACATCGCGCGGCGCCTCTACCGCGAAGTCGCCAAGCTTCCGATCGTGAGCCCGCACGGCCACACCGACCCATCCTGGTTCGCGACGAACGCGCCGTTCGCCAACGCGACCGAACTGCTGCTGGTGCCGGACCACTACGTGTTCCGCATGCTCTACAGCCAGGGCGTGTCGCTGGACGAACTCGGCATCCCGCATGCGGACGGTTCCCGCGCGAACGTCGATCCACGCGCGGCATGGCGCGTGTTCGCGCGCAACTTCCACCTGTTCCGCGGCACGCCTTCGTCGATGTGGCTCAACCACGTCTTCTTCGAGGTGTTCGGCCTGCGCCAGCGGCTGGATGAAACCACGGCGGACGATTACTACGACCGCATCACGCAGGCGCTGCAGACGCCGCAGTTCACGCCGCGCGCCCTGTTCGAGCGCTTCAACATCGAAGTGATCGCCACGACCGAATCGCCGCTGGAGGGCCTGGAACACCACAAGGCGATCCAGGACAGCGGTTGGCAGGGCCGCGTCATCACGGCCTATCGCCCCGACCCGGTGGTCGATCCGGAACACGAGCAGTTCCCGTCCGCGCTGCAACGCTTCGGCGAGATCACCGGCGAGAACGTCTACACCTGGGAAGGCTACCTGCGCGCGCATCGCCAGCGCCGCGACTTCTTCAAGCGCATGGGCGCCACGTCCACCGACCACGGCCATCCGTCCGCCGCCACGGCGAACCTGCCGCCGGACGAGGCGCGCAAGCTGTTCGACACCGTCGTGCGTGGCGCGGCCACGCCGGCGCAGGCGGAGCTGTTCCGCGCGCAGGTCCTCACCGAAATGGCGGCGATGAGCCTGGACGACGGCCTGGTGATGCAGATCCACCCGGGTTGCTTCCGCAACCACAACGCCGGCCTGTTCGACCGGTACGGCCGCGACAAGGGTGCCGACATTCCGCTGCGCACCGAGTACGTGCACGCGCTCAAGCCGTTGCTCGACCGCTTCGGCAACGATCCCCGCCTCAACGTCATCCTGTTCACGCTGGACGAAAGCACCTACAGCCGCGAACTCGCGCCGCTCGCGGGCCACTACCCCACGCTGTTCCTCGGCCCGGCGTGGTGGTTCCACGATGCGCCCGAAGGCATGTGGCGCTTCCGCGAGCAGACGCTCGCCAGCGGCGGCTTCTACAACACCATCGGCTTCAACGACGACACGCGCGCGTTCCTGTCCATCCCCGCGCGACACGACGTGGCACGACGCATCGATTGCGCGTTCCTCGCCAGGCTCGTGTCCGAACATCGCATGGACGAGGACGAAGCGGTGGAGGTTGCGACCGACCTTGCGTACCGGTTGCCGAAGAAGGCATACCGGTTGTGAGGTGGATGCGCGGGTCGCGCCCTGACGCCGTTTTCCGGCAAGCAGCGGCAAGCGCGCTTCCGGTGCTGTGTGCGTTCGTCGCGCTTGTCGCGTCGATGAACGTGCTCGCGGCATCGCCCGACCTCGCCCCCCGCGAACGCATCCTGCTCGACACCGGCTGGCGCTTCCACAAGGGCGATCCGGCCGGCGCCGCCGGGCTCGACTACGACGTCCGCCCCGACATCGCGCAGAGCGCAGACGGAAAGGATGCCGACGCTCGCCCCGATGCCGCGGCGAAAGTGCAGGCGCATGGCCAACGCGTGCTCAAGCCGTGGATCCTGCCCACCGCGAATCCACTGATCCGCGATCCGGGCAAGCGCCACGCGCGTCCGGCCGGAGATCCCGGCGGCGAGGTGCCATTCGTGCAGCGCGATTTCGACGATCGCGCATGGACGAACGTGACGGTGCCGCACGACTGGGCCATCGCCGGCCCGTTCCTCAAGGACGGCCCGTACGGCGGTATGGGCCGACTCCAGACATGGGGACCCGCGTGGTACCGCCGCACGCTGGACATCCCGGCGAGCGATGCCGGCCGCTCGATCTTCCTCGACGTCGACGGCGCGATGTCCTACGCGACGGTGTGGATCAACGGGCACCTCGCCGGAGGCTGGCCGTATGGCTACAACGGCTGGCGCGTGGACCTCACCAGGTACCTCGTGCCCGGCGGCGAGAACCAGCTCGCGATCCGCCTGGACAACCCGCCCGAATCGGCGCGCTGGTACCCGGGCGCGGGCCTCTATCGGAACGTGTGGCTGGTGAAGTCCAATCGCGTGCATGTCGCGCACTGGGGCGCGCGCGTCACGACGCCGCACGTTTCCAAGGATACGGCGACGATCACGCTTGAGGTGGCGATCGACAACGATTCCGCGCGCGCGGCCGACGTTAGCGCGAGCACGCAGGTGTTCGAGCTCGACGCGAACGGCACAAGGCGCGGTGCGGCGGTCGCGCGTATCGACAGCGGGCATGCGCGCATCGATGCGGAGTCGACCGGGAGCCTCAGCGCTTCGACGACGCTGGCGAACCCGCGCCTGTGGGGGCCGCCGCCGACGCAACGCCCGAACCGGTACCTCGCCGTCACCACCCTCTCGAGCGGCGAGGAGGTGATCGACCGCGTCGAGACACCGTTCGGCATCCGCACGATCGGCTTCGACGCGAACGAGGGCCTCATCGTCAACGGCGAGCGCATCGCCATTCGCGGCGTGAACAACCACCACGACCTGGGCGCGCTCGGTGCGGCGTTCAACGTGCGCGCGGCGCGGCGGCAGCTGGAAATCCTGCGCGACATGGGCGCCAATGCCGTGCGCATGGCGCACAACCCGCCGGCGCCGGAACTGCTGGAACTCACCGACCGCATGGGGTTGCTCGTGGTCGATGAGGTGTTCGATTCATGGGAACGCAGGAAGACGCCCCTCGACTTCCACCTTGTATTCCCCGACTGGCACGAACCCGACCTGCGCGCGATGCTGCGCCGCGACCGGAACCATCCGTCCATCGTCCTGTGGGGCGTGGGAAACGAAGTCGGCGAGCAGTACACGGGCGAGCAAGGCGCGGCCATCGCGCGCAAGCTGCACGCGATCGTGCGCGAGGAAGACCCGACGCGTCCGACGATCAACGCGATGAACTGGGCCAAGCCCGACATGCCGCTGCCGCGCGAGCTGGACGTCATCGGCCTGAACTACCAGGGCGAAGGCATCCGCCAGGAGCCGGAGTTCGAGGGCACCCAGCGCATCCGCACACCGCCGCAGTACGACGCGTTCCATGCCGCGTTTCCCGACAAGGCCATCGTCAGCACGGAAACCGCATCCGCGCTGAGCAGCCGGGGCGTGTACCTGTTCCCGGTGACCGGCAAGAACAGCGCACCGGTGCGCGATGGCAGCGGCGGCGACTCGTCGATCCGCCAGGTCAGCGCGTACGAGCTGCACGCCGTGGATTTCGGCTCCAGCGCGGACAAGGTGTTCGCCAGCCTGGACCGGCATCCGTTCGTCGCCGGCGAGTTCGTCTGGACCGGTTTCGATTACCTCGGCGAGCCGACGCCCTACTACGACTCGCGCAGTTCGTACTCGGGCATCGTCGACCTGGCGGGCTTCCCGAAGGATCGCTACTACCTCTACCAGGCGCGCTGGTTGCCCGATGTGCCGATGGCGCACCTGCTGCCGCACTGGACATGGCCGGGCCGCGAAGGCCAGGCGACGCCGGTGCACGTGTTCACTTCGGGCGATGAAGCCGAGCTGTTCGTCAACGGCGTTTCGCAGGGCCGGAAGAAGAAGGCGCCGTTCGAGTCTCGACTGCGCTGGGACGACGTCGTCTACCAGCCGGGCCAGATCCGCGTGCAGGCGTACAAGGATGGCAAGCCTTGGGCCAGCGCAACGGCGCGTACCGCCGGTTCCCCTGCGAGCGTCGAGGCGAAGGCCGACCGCGGCGCGATCGCGAACGACGGGCGCGACCTCTCCTTCGTCACCGTTCGCGTGCTCGACCGCGACGGCAATCCGGTGCCGACCGCCAGCAACCGCATCGGCTTCACCATCGAAGGGCCGGGCGAGATCGTCGCGACCGACAACGGCGACCCCACCGACATGCAGGCATTCCCCTCGCATGACCGCCGCGCGTTCAGCGGACTGGCGCTCGTGATCGTGCGCGGCGTCCCGGGCAAGCCCGGCACGATCACGCTGCACGCGGACGCGGACGGACTGAACGGCGCACTCATCACGATCGAAAGCCGCGCACAGGAACAGCCATGACCACACCACGAAAGACCATCCGCTCGATGCGCGCGGCCATGCTCGCCGGCGCCGTCGCCCTCGCCTTCGCCCCCGCGGCAATCGCGAAGGAGGCCGCCGCAACGCTGAAGGCCGCATACGCGGACGACTTCCGGCTCGGCGTGGCGGTGAACGACGACATCGTCTCCGGCCGCGACGCGGCGTCACAGGCGCTGACCATCAAGCACTTCAACGCCATCACCGCCGAGAACGTGATGAAGGCGGAGGTCGTCAACCCGAAGCCGGGCGTGTACGACTTCACCGCGGCCGACGCGTTCGTCGAGTTCGGCCGCAAGCACGGCATGTACGTCATCGGCCACACGCTGGTCTGGCACAACCAGACGCCGGACTGGTTCTTCAAGGACGCCAACGGCGAACCGAACACGCGGCAGGCCCAGATCGAACGCATGCGTGCGTACATCGAGAAGGTCGCCGGCCGCTACAAGGGCCGCGTCGATGCCTGGGACGTCGTCAACGAAGTCATCGACGAGGACGGCGACTACCGCGACACGACGTGGGTGCGCAGCGTCGGCGACGGCGACGAGCTGGTGAAGCACGCCTTCGAGTTCGCGCACCGCTATGCGCCGGACGCGCAGCTGTACTACAACGACTTCAACACCTGGCGCCCCGAGAAGCGCGACGGCATCGTGCGCATGGTGAAGAAGCTGCAGGCGCAGGGCGTGCGCATCGACGGCATCGGCATGCAGGGGCACTGGGGGCTGAACTATCCCTCCATCGCCGACATCGAAGCGGCCATCGACGCCTACGCCGCGCTGGGCGTGAAGGTGATGATCACCGAACTCGACGTGGACGTGCTGCCGCTCACGCGCGAAGGCCAGGTCATCGGCACGGTGATGGCGCATCCGCAGTTCCAGCTGCCGGAGTTCAAGCGCTATCTCGATCCCTATCGCAACGGATTGCCGCCGGACGTGCAGCGCAAGCTGAGCGATCGCTACGCCGAGCTGTTCGCGCTGTTCCATCGCAAGCGCGAGGTGATCGACCGCGTGAGCCTGTGGGGCGTGCACGACGGGATGTCGTGGAAGAACGATTACCCGGTGCCCGGGCGCATCAATTACCCGCTGCTGTTCGACCGCGCGCGCCAGCCCAAGCCTGCGCTTGAGGCCGTGTTGAAGGTACCTTGCGCACCGACCTGTCGTTGAGCATCACAGCCCCTACCGAGGACTAGCCATGCCGATGTGTCTTCCGCGTGTGTCCGTTCCACTCCTGGCGGCCTGCCTGCTCACCGCGTGCGCCTCCGCGCATCAGGCGCCGCCGCCGGCAGCCATCGGCCGCGTCGTCGCGTTCGATCCGGCGTTCCATGCGCTCGTGCCGGGGGACGCGAGGATCGAGAAGATCGCCGAGGGCTTCGAGTGGTCCGAAGGCCCGGCGTGGGTCGCGCAGGGCGGCTACCTGCTCTTCAACGACGTGCCGGCGAACACGATGCACCGATGGTCGCCGCGCGAGGGCGCTTCGGTGTTCCTCAGGCCCTCCGGCTATGCGGGCACCGACACTGCAGGCTTGCGCGAAGCCGGCGCGAACGGGCTGGAAGCCGAGCGGGCCGGCACGGTGCTGCTCGCCGATTCAGGCTCGCGCCTGATCGCCCGCTTGGATCCGGCGACGAAGCAGCGCACCACGCTGGCTTCGACGTATGAAGGCAAGCGCTTCAACAGTCCCAACGACATCGCGCGCCGTAGCGATGGCGTGGTGTTCTTCACCGATCCGCCGTACGGCCTGAAGGGCATCGACGAATCGCCGCTCAAGGAACAGCCGGTCAACGGCGTGTACCGCCTCGATACGGACGGCTCGGTGCATCTCATCGAAGGCGCGCTGAAGTTCCCCAACGGCGTCGCGCTGTCGCCGGACGAGCGTACGTTGTACGTCGCCAACTCCGACCGCGACCACCCGGTATGGATGACCTACCGCCTCGACGAGCGAGGCGACGTCCACGAGCGTCGCGTGTTCGCAGACGCCACCGATCTTGCCGGCAAGGCCGAGGGCGCGCCCGACGGGCTGTGCGTGTCGCGCGACGGGCATCTGTTCGCCAGCGCGCCGGGCGGCCTGCTGGTGATGGATGCCGCCGGCAAGCGGCTGGGCATGATCGAGACCGGCGCACGCGTGTCCAACTGCGCCTTCGGCGAGGACGGCCGGACGCTGTTCCTGACCTCGCATTCGTTCGTGGCGCGGGTGCGGGTTACCGCGGCTGGCGCGGGTTTCGCGCCGTAGACCCGTTCCCGTGCCCTGGTGCGAGGCACGGCACGGGTTCGAGCGCATATCGGGCGGGAACCTTCCGCCCCATCCTCGCGAGGGTGGGCGCGCATTCGTCGGAACCTGTCCGTCTACTCGCGCGAACTCCACTTCGTGCCCGCGCAAACGCGATATAGGGCCGTGGTCTACGCGTCCGCCAGCGCCTTGCCGACCGCGCCGGGCGAGCCGTCGCCCAGCGCCGCATAGGCCGCGCGCAACGCATCGACGAAGCGCGCGTCGTCCGACCACGGTGCGAACACCGCATCCAGTTGCAGGAATGCCGCGACGTCGTGCGCCGCATCGCCCGTGGTCGCGCGACCGATGGCCGACAGCGCCTCGTTCATCGGATCGCTCAGCGCCACGCCTTCGTTCGCCTGGCGACGCACGAAGCGCAGCCAGCCGGCCACCGGCACGCACAGGCGGTCGATCGGGCGTCCCGCATCGAGCGCATCGCCGATCGTGCCGAGCAGGCGCACCGGGATCTTCTGCGAGCCGTCCCACGCGATCTGCGAAAGCCGATGCTGGATCGCCGGATTGCGGAAGCGCTCCAGGATCGCATCGACGTAACGCGGCGCATCGAAGCCTTCCGGCGCGGCAACGTTGGGCACGATCGCCTCGTGCATCAGCCGTTCGACGAACCCTGCCAGCACCGGCGTGGCCATCGCCTGCGACACGGTTTCGATGCCCATCAGCGAGCCCAGGTAGGCCAGCGCCGAATGCGGCGCGTTGAGCAGGCGCAGCTTGGCGCGGTCGTAACCGGCGATGTCGTCGCTCATCGTCACGCCCGCGCGTTCCAGCGGCGGGCGTCCGTTGCAGAACGCATCCTCCACCACCCACTGCGTGTAGGCCTCGCGCTGCACCGGCCATGCATCGACGCACCCGAGTGCGTCCGACACGCGCTCGCTCAACGCCTCGTCGGTGGCCGGCGTGATGCTGTCCACCATCGAGCGCGGGAACGCGCCGTTCTCGGCGATCCAGCACGCCAGGTCGTGGTCGACGCGCTGCGCGAGGGCCACCACCGCGCGACGCAGCTTGCCGCCGTTGTCGGGCAGGTTGTCGCAGCTGAGGACGGTGAACGGTGGCAGCCGCTGCGCCTTGCGGCGGCGCAGGCCTTCGACGATGTAGCCGATGGCGCTGACCGGCGTCGTCGGATAGATGACGTCGTGGGCGATGTCCGGATGCGCGAAGTCGAGCTCGCCCGCCGACAGGCAGTAGCCCTTTTCGGTGATGGTCAGCGTGACCAGGCGGATATCGGCATCGGACAGCCGCGCAAGCACGAGCTCGCCCTGCTCGCGTGCGGCGACGACCTCGCGCAACGCGCCGATCACGCGCAGGCGCGGCGCCTCGCCCAGCAACGCGAGCGTGTAAAGACCGTCCTGCGGCGCGAGCGCATCGCGGACCTCGCGGCTGTTGAGCGAAACGCCGCAGATCGCCCAGTCGGGGTCGTGCGCGAGCAGGTCGTCGATATAGACCGCCTGGTGTGCGCGATGGAATGCGCCCACGCCGAGGTGGACGATGCCGATCTTCGTGGCATCGCGGTCGTAGGCGGGGCGCTGGATCGTGGCGGGCAGCTGCGGGAGCGTGGCGGTGCTTAGGCGTTGCATTTCGGCGTTCGGTCTTCGTCGTGTCGGGTGGTTCGGTGGTGTCGGGCGTGCTTCGCTGGTGTTGCTTCGTCGGCTTGCGTCATTGCCGTTGTAGCCCGGACAAGGCCGCAGGCCGCATCCGGGTAGGCCCCCGGGTGCGCTGCGCTTACCCGGGCTACAAAGCCCGCGCTGTGCGGCGCCCTACTTCGTCACGGTCAGTGTCTGCTTCACGCGGATGTCCCCGCTCGAAGCGCCGACCTGCACCTCGTACGCGCCCGGATCGACCGTGTACGCGTCGCGCGCCTCGTCCCAGGTGCGCAGGTCGGTGGCAGGCGTGATCGTGAAGCTCACCTCGCGCGATTGCCCCGGTTGCAGCTGCACGCGCTGGAAGCCACGTAGCTCCTTGCGCGCACGCTCGCCCTTGGGATCGACCGGATGCAGGTACAGCTGCACCACTTCGTCGCCCGCGCGCTTGCCCGTGTTCTTCACCTGCACCGTCACCTGCACCGGCTGCGCCGCGGTGGCCTTCGTGCGATCGAGCTTGAGCCCCGAGTACGCGAACGTCGTGTACGACAGGCCGTGGCCGAACGGGTACAGCGGCTCCCCGGTGAAGTAACGGTAGGTGCGGTTGCGCATCGCGTAGTCGTCGAACGCCGGGAGCTTCTCGTCGGCCTTGTAGAACGTGACGGGCAGGCGGCCGGCGGGATTCGCATCGCCGAACAGCACGTCGGCGACCGCGTTGCCGCCGCGCTGGCCCGGATACCACGCCATCACGATGGCCGGCAGGTTCTGCTTCGCCCAGTCCACGGCGATGGCGGAACCGGCCGTCAGCACCATCACCACCGGCTTGCCCGTTGCGTGCAGCGCTTCGAGCAGCTTGCGCTGCGTGTCGGGCAGGCGGATGTCGGTGCGGTCGCCACCGGCAAAACCCGGATAGTTGACCGTCATCTCCTCGCCTTCGACATCGCCGGTGAGGCCGCCGACGAAGATCACCACGTCCGAATCGCGCGCGGCCCGCACGGCTTCCTCGAACGGCGGCTTCGCGCCGGGCATGCGCCACGCCAGGCGCACGCCGGCATCGCGTTCGCGCTCGTAGTACTCCAGCCGGATCGCATACGCGCGCCCGGCTTCGAGCTGCACGTCGGCGTGCTCGGCATGCAAGCGGTCGGTGTTCTCCCAGTGGTCGATCACGAGCTTGTCGTCGATGTACAGCCGCACGCCGTCGTTGCCGGCGGCTTCGAGCTGGTAGGTGCCCGACACCGGCGGCAGCAGTTGCCCGCTCCAGCGGATGCTGAAATCGTCCGCCGGCACGTCCTGCCCGCCCTGCGCCTCGCCGCGCGCCATCAGGTTGTCCGTCGGCGAACCGCGGTCCCAGCGGAAGCCGATCTGCGAATCCACGCGCACCAGCGTCGGCTTGCCCGCAAGGTCGCGGTTGCGGAAGTACTCGCCGCGCAGGCCGCGTTCGGTCGAACCGGCGTCGGGCCGCAGGTACTGCGGTTCGATCAGCGGATTCGCCGCCGGGTCGTCGCGGCCTTCCACCAGGTCGACGCCGCGCGCATGCACGATGGTCGCGTTCGGCGCGGCCTCGCGGATGCCCTGCAGGATCGCCACCGGCGCCTTGGGCGTGCCGTAGTAGTTGCCGAGCAGCGCCATCGTGTCGTCCGCCGTCGGGCCGACGACGGCGATGCGCTTCACATCGCGCGATAGCGGCAGCACGCCGTCGTTCTTCAGCAGCACGATCGATTCCTGCGCGACCTTGCGCGAAAGCGCGTCGTGTTCGGGCGACTGGTTCACCGAGTACGGAATGCCCGCCCAGCGCACCATGGAGGCCGGGTCGAACATGCCAAGGCGCATGCGCGCGGTGAACAGCTTCGTCAACGCGGCATCGACTTCGGCTTCAGGCAACAGGCCCTTGCGCACCGCCACCGGGATCGACGGCAGGTACGTATCGCCGCAATCCAGCTGCGTGCCGTTCTTCACCGCCAGCGCAGCGGCTTCCTCGGGCGTTGCGACGATCTTGTGGTGCTTCCAGATGTCGACGATGGCCCAGCAGTCGGACACCACGTACCCCTTGAAACCCCACTCGCCGCGCAGCACGTCCTGCAGCAGGAACTTGCTGGCACTGGCCGATTCGCCGTAGACGCGGTTGTACGCGCCCATCACCGCATCCACGTCGCCCTCTTTCACCAGCGCTTCGAATGCGGGCAGGTAGGTTTCGCGAAGATCGCGCTCGGACGGCTTCGCGTCGAAGGTGTGGCGGTCGGCTTCCGGGCCGCTGTGCACGGCGAAATGCTTGGCGGTGGCGTCGAGCTTGCGGTACTTCGGGTCGTCGCCCTGCAGGCCCTTGACGAACGCCACGCCCATGCGCGAGGTCAGGTACGGGTCCTCGCCATAGGTTTCCTGCCCGCGACCCCAGCGCGGATCGCGGAAGATGTTGATGTTCGGCGACCAGAACGTGAGGCCCTGGTAACGGCCGCGCTGGTCGTGGCGCTCGTACTCGTGGTGCTTCGCGCGCGCCTCGTCGCTGATGGCATCGGCCGTGCGCGCCATCAGCGGTACGTCGAACGTGGCCGCCATGCCGATGGCCTGCGGGAACACCGTCGCCCCGCCCGCGCGCGCGACGCCGTGCAGCGCTTCGTTCCACCAGTCATAGGCGGGCACGCCCAGGCGTTCGATCGCCAGTGCGGCGTTCTGCATCTGCGCCGCCTTCTCGTCCAGCGTCATGCGCGAGACGAGGTCCGCGGCGCGCTGTTCGAAGCTGCGCGTCGTGTCGAGCCAGGGCTTGTCGGCCGGCTTTGCGTCGGCCGCGTGCGCGGCTATGCCGGGTGCGCACAGGGCGAGCAGCAGCGCAAGCGCGAGGCTCGTGCGCGATGTAGGGCCCGCGTTCGACCGCTTGCCCGTGAGCTTCATGCGTTCCATTCCGATCGCTCCTCAGTTGTCCTGCACGATTCGCGCATACGGCCCGACCGTCGCGCCGATGAAGCCACCGGCGACATCGGTGCTCAGGACCGTCCCGTCCACGTCCTGCTTCAACCACGTCCAGCCATTGCCCGCGTCGTACGCGAACGCGTAAGCGTCAGCATTCGCCTCGACCTTCAGCCTGAGTTCCTTCGCCGTCGCCGGAAGCGTCGCCGTCGCCAGCGTCTGCGTCGCATCCTTCTGGCGCTTGCGCAGCGTCAGCGTCACGCCGTCGCCGACGCGGCGCACGGCGACCGCGAACCAGTGGTTCTCGTTCTGGAAAGCGGCGATGCCCGCTTCGGTGTCCGCATCGACCGGAACCGACAACGCCGTGCTCGCCTCGAACGAAAGATGCTGCTGCCGTCGTGCGAGGAAGGTCGGATTGCGCAGCGTGTCCAGCCCGTCGCCGGGGGCGATCGCGAGCTTGCCCGCATGCGAACGCACATCGGCCCACTGCGTTTTCGGCACGCGCGCGAACATCCACGTCGTATCGAGCGCCGTTTCGTCGAAGTCGTCGCGCCAGGTGAAGTTGCCGCTCAGCGGCGCCTGCGTCGCATCGCGCTGCATGAACGACGGGCCGTTGGCCACCTGCGGAATCCGCGCGCCGTGCGCGAGGATCGTCGGCCATCCGTCCTTCCATTCCACCGGCAGCAGGAACGTCTCGCGGCCGGTGTTGTAGTGCACGCGGTCGTACATGCGGCTGGCGAGGAACACCGCCCACCACGTGCCGTCGGTGGCTTCCACCAGGTCGGCGTGGCCGGCGTTGCCGATGGCATCCGGGCGATCCTCGGGAAGGTCGCGCTGCGTCAGGATCGGGTTGTGTTCGTACGGCGTGTACGGCCCCCAGATGTCGCGACTGCGCGCGACCACCTGCGAATGCTGCAGGCTGGTGCCACCCTCGGCGCAGACGAGGTAGTACCAGCCGTCACGCTTGTAGAGGTGCGGGCCTTCGATCCAGATCGGCTTCTGCGACAGGTCCATGCCGCCGTTGATCAGCACCTTGCGCGGGCCGAACGGCTGCAACGTCTTCGCATCGAGCTGCTGCATCCAGATCGCGCGATGGCCTTCGTACAACGGCTTTCCTTCGGGCGCGTCGTTGTTGATCAGGAACACCTTGCCGTCGTCGAAGAACAGCGAGGGATCGATGCCGTCGACGGACTTGAGCCAGATCGGGTCCGACCACGGGCCGGCCGCGTTCTTCGCGGTGGCGATGAAGTTGCCACCCGCGTCCACGGAGGTGTTGACGACGTAGAAGGTTCCGTCGTGGTACTCGATGGTCGGCGCGAACACCCCGCGCGACATGCCCAGGCCGTCGAAGTCGAGTTGCGTCGGCCGGTCGATGACGTGGCCGACCTGCGTCCAGTGCACGAGGTCGCGGCTTTCGAACACCGGGATGCCCGGGAAGTACGCGAACGTCGAGTTGACCAGGTAATAGCGGTCGTCCGCGCGCACGATGCTCGGGTCCGGATAGAAGCCGGCGAGGATCGGGTTGCGGTACTGGCCGGGCTTCAGCCGTACGTCGAACGGGGCGTCGTGGCCCTTGTACTCGAACCAGTCGAAAAGGACGGGTTCGGCCGCGTGCGCCGAAGCGACGCACGCGGCCAGCAACGCTGCGAGGATCCTGCCGCGCGAGGGCTTCATGCCGTCACCAGTCCCACATCGCGCCGTCTTCCAGCCGCGCGATCGGCAGCTGCTTGGGCGCATACGGGAACTTCGCGGCGAGCTTCTCGTCGATGTCGACGCCGTGGCCGGGCGTGTCGCCCACGTGCAGGCGACCGTCGCGGAAGACGTAGTCGTGCGGGAAGACCTCGTTGGTTTCGTCCGAGTGGAACATCCATTCCTGGATGCCGAAGTTCGGAACCCAGGTATCGAAATGCAGCGCAGCGCCCATGCACACCGGCGACAGGTCGGTGGCGCCGTGGAAGCCCGTGCGCACCGCGTGCAGCGCGGCGAAGTCGGCGATCCGGCGCACGTGCGTGATGCCGCCGCCGTGCACGATGGTGGTGCGGATGTAGTCGATCAGCTGGTTCTCGATGAGGTGCTTGCAGTCCCAGATCGAGTTGAACACCTCGCCCACCGCGAGCGCGGTGA
>Ga0209676_1001473_pt1 | contig 21830 bp, 17 predicted proteins | sample AraplaCvi_mLB_r2_FD_184282 | JGI IMG/M metagenome (GOLD analysis project Ga0209676, IMG submission 184282) | Arabidopsis root microbial communities from North Carolina, USA - plate scrape MF_Cvi_mLB_r2 (SPAdes) (version 2) | ecosystem: Host-associated > Plants > Roots > Endosphere | place: USA... | reverse complement strand
TTGTATGTTATGGGTCAATACCCGAAGTCCGCTAATCATCTGATTAAATGAACTTGCAGCCTTACCAATCTCATTATGGTTCAGTACAGGAATTTCAACGGTTAAATCACCTTTCGAAGCATGTTCAGACACTTCAGCTAAACGTGCAAGTGGGCGCAACATTTTACGAAGAATGAATACAACCAACCCGATTAACATAAGTACAAAAAAGATACCAACCGTGATATTCGTCCATAGAATCCGTTGAAGTTCCTTTTTAACAATCCCGTAATCGAAATCGACACCGAACAACGCAACTGGTTTCCCGCTTCCGTCATTAATCGGCGCTAAATACGAGATGAAAGTTCCACCTTCATCCGTGTAAACATCAGTTAATGTGCTACCGTTTTTCATTGCATCATCGTAACTTTTAAGAAATTCCGAATCTATTTCATATAACGCTCCTAACTCTTCAGCATATTCGACTGGATCCCGTCCATATTCTGAGTTATATAAGTATTCTTTGCCATCCTTCTTGATAATGTCCGGTGTTAATAAATAGACATCCACTACCATATGATTGGAGTTCATAGAATTCAAAATATTTGGGAGTTCCTCGAATGGTTTTCCCTCTAATGGTTGATGCTCAAGAATTGTCTTCGTTGCTTCGGCAACAAGAGGTTCATTTTGTTGAGTTATGGATTTGAATACTTTTCCATATTCTTCAAATTGGCGAAAATACGCTCCACGTTGATCGCGTATGGACAGGGAAATCATTAATCCGATTACGATAATTATGAGGGCGGAGAGAAATAACGAGCTCGTAAATACTAAACTTCTAGATTTTGCTTTTTTAGAGCGCTTAGTTGTTCTCCTGGTATTTAATAATTTTTTTCTTCCAATCAAGGGTAAACCCATTTTCATTACACCTTCTATTTTAGCTTTTATCTATAATAATACACATAGTTGCGATTAGATCCCCGCTTCACACAAATATTGTAATCCTTTTTATTGTGGTAGATTGCTTAATATTCATAGTAATACACAGTTTCAAATCAACCAGTTATACATAAATTATACAATTATAAAATATTTGGAGCAAAGTTTATTTTAGTTCTCCCTTTATCCCTCGTATGTTCATCAAAGTTAGCAGCAAAGGTATTGAGCTATATTAGAAAATAATTCAAATTTTTTTACTTGAATTTCGCTGTCAGGAAAGAGCCAGGGTTTTCTATAACAATTTCAGTCGGATAAAATTTAATAATAATTGAGGATGTATTTTCATAATCTCCATGTGTCAGAATCCCCTCGTTTATTGCAAAAAAACAAAATGGATACAGAACGCTTCCTATGCTAAAATATTTATTTGTACTTTATCAATACTTCCTAAGGAGAATGCAATGTTAAAAATCAAATATTTACCACTAATAACTTTTCCTACTGTTTTAATAGGTGCGATCATTATGCAAGTAAACGATATTCCAAAAAGTATTTGGTTACAAAATATTATCGTTACAATACTTTTCACCTTACTATCCTTCATAATGTTTAAAAAGAAAAAAATAAACTCTAATACAAAAACAAAACTCTATTTGCCGATTGCTACAATTGTTCTTTTACTGTCATTGACCTTTTTTGACTCAGGTATAGAGAGCGTCCACAGGTGGATTACATTAGGTCCAATTATTATAAATATATCTAGTGTCTTTTTACCTTTACTACTTATACTACTTGGTACACTTCTATTACAAAATCAATGGTGGTTTTCCTATATAATTGTTCTTACTACATCACTTTTACTAGTTTTACAACCAGATGCGTCAGCTGTTACTGCATTTGTAATATCGACCTTAGTTTTACTCATGTGTAACATTAATAGACATATTATCCGCTTTGTTATGTTGCTTATTCCCTTAACTTTCGTTTTTATTTCTTGGGTTTTTATAGATGATCTAGCACCTGTCCCATATGTTGAAGATATCTTGTTTATGGCAAAGGATTTAGGAATAATCTGGTTTATCATTTCTTTAATTTCACTTTTAATTCTTATAATACCTTTCATATTTTCCCCACCTAAAAAGAGAAAAATAACATCAATTAGTCTAGGTATATACTTTTTCACATTATTAGTAACAACATTTTTTGGAAACTTCCCTGTTATCCTAATGGGATACGGAATTTCTCCTATAATTGGTTACTTTATATCTATCAATTGGCTGCTTCGAAGTAAGCAAGGAGATGTAAACTAATATTATATAATCAAATGGCACTTTTCATAAGAAAGTTTCCTTTAATATTGCCTAATTAGAACGTCCGAAAAATTCAATTAGGTTATTGAATATCTATAAATAGATAAGAAATATTAATCTTTTCAATTTGAAGGGATTTCTCTTTTAGATTGGCTTCTTCAACTAAACTGCCACTTTAGCAGTTTAAGGAAAGCCCATTAGATCCCAATTTTTTTAATAATTAACAGATAAATAAAGGACTATAAACAATAATAAACGCTATTTCCAAGGGGAAACTAATGGTTTACACCCTTGCAACGATGCGGTTCTTTAGTTTTTTAGTGCAAATAAATATACTGTGGATAGGAGTTGATCATATGTATTTTTCTTCAAAAATAAAAGAAGAACGTCAAAAGCATAATATGTCACAACAACAGCTTGGAGAAAAACTTAATATTAGTAGACAATCTATTTCCAAATGGGAACGTGGAGAAAGTTACCCTAGTATTGAATTGTTAATTAAGTTAAGTGACATATTTGATATTACTCTTGATGAATTAGTAAAGGAGGATAATTCTTTGAAAGAGAAACTCATAAAAGATAGCCAAAAATTAGTCTATCCACGGTGGAAATTGTTTTTTGATATTCTTCTAATAATTGGATTTTTAATCATACTAGCTAAGATATTCATTGTATTAGGTAATAAGCTATTTGATTTAAACATTGTGTTCTTACAGGATTCTCTGTTATTTCAAATTGGACCGTTCTTTATGACTATCATTGGAGCAATTGGCAGCGAATCTCTAGCCCAAAAATACAAGTAATTATTTTGGATTTAGAGTTATACACTAATATAGGAAAGTCCCTTCAAACTATCTGAAGGGACTTTTTCAGTATATATCTTATCCTGCTTCGTTAGTTCAACAAGGAAAAAGAGCTGCTTACGCAACCCAATTTTCTTCATGTCTAGTTCGCCATTCGTGTTACAAGCTACTCTACTATCAGCTTGTTACCTTCTTGATTTTCCCCATTAGCTCATGTCTTTGGTGGGAGTTGTAGTAATGTAAAAATCAATCGTATATTACATTTTGTCCTTGTTCACTTAACTTTTTTAAAGATGTAAGCATATGATTTATGTCTTCATCGGAATGTCTTTCCCATGAACTTAATTCAGCTATTATTTTCAAAGGAGATTTAGACCTATAAGAACGTGTTGGGTTTCCAGGAAATCGTTTGTCAGTTACGTTCGGATCATTTTCAAAATCACCTAATGGCTCTACAATATAAATTCTCTCTTTAGATTTAGATCTTGCTAATTCAGCACCCCATTTAGCTGCATTTAATGTTGCAGTAAAATATATATGGTTAGATTTTTTATCCTGATAATTGGATAAGTGCAAAGGTTCAAGCAGGTCTCCAATTTTCAGTTCTGCTTTAGTACCATGAAAGAACGGACCGGGATCTAAAATACTTTTTTTGTCATTCATATAAACGCACCCCTTATATTTTTTTGACTTGCGTATAACAGTATAAGGTAAGGAATGGGTGAAAAAGTAGTCTATAAATAATTATCAGATGGAGTTATAATATAAGTAGAGGATAAGATGTTAACTGTATTCAGCCGTTCTTTGAAAGCGAGTTTATAGAACTTGAACTATTTCAGTTGCAGTTGATACTTTTTCCGTTTAGTTCGTAATAAAAGCCCGGCCATTAGGTAAAGCATTGTAGTAATTATGCCTGCTGTGGGAGAAACAAGGAATTCTTTCCCTTGAGCAATTTTGATATAGCCATCAAGAATTAATGGATTCACAAGTGCATCTTCTGTCATATGCATAAGGACAAGTGGCCAAATACTTTTCGTCATTAAATAAATTTCTGTATACATTACTGTCCAGCAAATCATCGTCACAATACCTATTAACGCAAATACCCACCTATTCACTGGTAGCACACTGAGGATATCACTTTCTGATAGGAACACTAAAAAGTACGGCACATGCCAAGCTCCCCAAACACCACCAACAATACAATACAACCAAAAATCATTTACTTTTAACGTTAAAAGTTTACTTGTCAAATAACCTCTCCAAACTGATTCTTCAAAAAAGTTTTTAACAAATTGAATCAGTAAACTGCCAGCAAAAACTGAAATTAATGTATTTAAATTAAAATCCGAAAAATCCATCCAGCCAAATAGATAGCTTACTAACAAAACTATAGAAGTGACGACAGGATAGACTAGGAGCGAGACAATATACCATTTTATGTTACCTTTCAAATTAGGCAATAAGCCTATATCTCGCCAACCATCTCCTGCAAAGACACGTAACAGTATAGTTGTCAGCAGCGGAAATACTAGCCAAATTCCCATCCCAAGTGTGTCGCCCCTAGGCTGTTCAGGGATGAAGCGATCTACAAAAACACCAAGCCAACCACAAAGCAAAACAACAACTATAAAGATTATTAAGTTGCGTTTAGTTTTCATTTTTCAATCCACCTCCCTGTTTTCAAGAATTGAAATAACCCACATCGCATTGGGACAAGGAATCTCGGGATGCAGCGCAATGTATTGAGCGATTCCTTGAATAGAACACCAGAATGCTACTGCAAGCGCTTCAGCATTCCCCTGTTTAATTTCACCTAGCAATTGCCCCTTCCCTATTAATGGAACACTCTTTTTAATTAATTTATCTGCTTCCATAAGCATTTCTTTTAAATCTTCCGACAAGGAATCAAGATGTTGTGCATTCTCCATTAGGACAAACATTTTTGCCGCAGATGGGTTTGTACGGATCATGTCAAACAAATCCTCAGCAGCAGCTGTAAAAATAGCTAATGGTGATTCATTAGTAAAACTAAAATCCATCTGAAGTCTTTCACACCCTATCCGAATTAGCTCTTCATAAAGCTTTTCTTTAGAGTCAAAATAATGAAAAAGCAACCCCATGCTCATATTAGCAGCTTTAGCAATATCAGCAATTTTCGTTTCACCATACCCCTTCCGAATAAACAAATCTAATGCAGATTGTAAAATTAAGGCCCTTCGTTGTTCTTTTTGTTCATGTCTAATTGCCATTTCCCCCACCCCTTTATTGAATATACTTTCATTGAAATATTATTCAATGAAAATTGCAAATATCCCTGAAAAATGCCCAGAAAATATTAATTAATATATCTATGAAAAATGAACCCTTTTATCTTCACGGAAGTCTAAATAGGAAATATAAGAAATTCAAAGGAGGAAATAATGGGGGTTTCTGAACTTACTGTGCTGATTTTAGTTTATAGTGGCATCATGATTTTTTTCTTAGTTCCCTTTAAAAAGCATCGAAGCAAGGAAACAAAGCGTCCAATTACTTTTAAAGAAAGTCTGCTGCACATCACTTTTCATAAAAAAGCTTTACTAGCTCTCCTTTTTATCGGCCTTTGGTTAGTAGCTATTCGGTTCGGTACCGAGCAGGAGGTATATCATTTTAATGCTCACAGCGGTTATCCTCCGATCAGTTCAGATTCAAAGGCAATTTTCTATATGTGCGCATTACTCGGATATACGGTCATTCTTTATTTAGCTCTCGCTTTATGGATTTCCTTAAACAATTTAAAAAGGAGGGTCTAATAATTTTAAATATTCCCATAAATTAAGACAATTTTATGTACTTTAAAATAGTAATTACGCAATAAAAAAACAACATAATCACTACTATTATATTAAAAACAAATATCAGTTATTTACTATTCAATACTCTTTTAAAATAGAACACTTTTCCCAAAAATATATTTTACTTTCATAGGAAAACAATTTTCAAAACGTATACAATTCAACACTCTTAGACAATTCAACCTTTCATGATATCAAAAACCTAGCTTTCTTTTTTGTAAAATAATAACATGATTAAAATTAACAATTTTAATAAAAATACGAGTTGAACTTTACCAAGGAATAGAATACTATGAATTTCGAAAGGTGGTTCGCCATCATTCTAGCAATAACAATTATTTTAAAGGGGTTGGAATTATGTCAGACGTTCTAAAGCAATTTGTTATGCCGAAAACAAACTTATTTGGACCTGGAGCAATTCAAGAAGTTGGTAAACGTTTAAATGATTTAGAAGTGAAGAAGACATTAATCGTAACAGATGAGGGCTTACACAAATTAGGTCTCTCTGAACAAATTGCTAACATCATTATAGCTGCTGGAATAGATGTAGCAATTTTCCCTAAAGCAGAACCAAATCCAACAGATCAAAACATCGAAGACGGGATTGCAGTGTATCATGCTGAAAACTGTGATTCAATCGTTTCTCTTGGAGGCGGTAGTGCACATGATGCAGCAAAAGGTATCGGACTTATTGCTTCGAATGGTGGACGCATTCATGATTACGAGGGCGTTGACAAATCACAAAACCCACTGGTTCCATTAATCGCTATTAACACAACTGCTGGTACAGCAAGTGAAATGACTCGCTTCACAATTATTACAGATACAGCTCGTAAAGTGAAGATGGCCATCGTGGACAAACATGTTACTCCACTACTATCGATTAATGACCCTGAGCTAATGATTGGCTTACCTCCTGCTCTAACGGCGGCTACTGGTTTAGATGCATTAACACATGCAATCGAATCATTTGTGTCGACAAACGCAACACCAATTACTGATGCATGTGCAGAAAAGGTACTTCAGCTAGTTCCTGAATATTTACCACGTGCCTATGCAAACGGTGCAGATTTAGAAGCACGTGAGCAAATGGTTTACGCACAATTTTTAGCAGGCATGGCGTTTAATAATGCATCCCTTGGCTATGTGCATGCAATTGCTCATCAATTAGGTGGTTTCTATAATCTACCACATGGCGTATGTAACGCTATTCTATTGCCACATGTTTGCCGCTTCAACTTAACAGCACGTACTGAGCGTTTTGCAATAATCGCAGAACTATTAGGCGAGAACGTTGAAGCGTTAAGTAAACGTGATGCTGCTGAGAAAGCAATTGTTGCAATCGAAAACCTTTCTAGAGATTTGAACATTCCAAGTGGCTTCCGCGAATTAGGTGCGAAAGATGAGGATATTGAAATCTTAGCGGAAAACGCAATGTTAGATGTATGCGCTGCAACAAACCCACGTAAAGCAACTTTAGAAGACATTAAACAAATTATTACAAATGCGATGGGCCCTGTAGCGAAAAAAGAAGAATCACTCGAAGCTATCGCACTTTCTTAATAAGTAAGCAAAAGGCATGTCTCTTGTAGGCATGCTTTTTTATTGTGGACAACATTCGGGCATTGTATGTGACCCCAACACTCGCTATACTTTTCTTAAAAAGAATTGGAGATAAGAAGATGCGTTTAATCTCAATTTGTCCGAGTAATACCGAGCTTGTTGCTTATTTAGGTCTGACTGATCAGCTTGTTGGTGTCGATGATTTTTCGGATTGGCCATTAGCAGTAAAAGACTTACCTCAGCTTGGCCCAGATTTATCAATTGATATGGATGCATTAGAGTTATTACAGCCTGATCTGGTACTCGCATCCTTAAGTGTCCCCGGCATGGAAAAAAATATTGAAGCGTTACAAGCTAGAAATATTCCCCACATTGTTTTTAATGCTAATTCATTAGAGGAAATAGCACAGGATCTCCATACTTTAGGGAAAGCCTGTGGGGTTGAAGGTCGTGCTAAAGAAATTTCTGAGGAATATTTACAATGTATCGATCGTCTTCGCACGGTTGCTCAAACGATTCCTAAAAAACCTACTCTTTATTGGGAATGGTGGCCAAATCCTATCTTTACTCCAGGTAACATTAATTGGTTAACTGAAATTAGTGCCATCGCCGGTGGGCAAAATCTGTTTCAGGATGTAGAACTTGCAAGCGTACAAACTGATTGGACAGATGTTATAAAGCGTGACCCAGACTATATTATGATGGCTTGGGTAGGAGTTGCCTTTGAGCGTATTCAACCGGCCAGTTTATTAAAGCGTTCCCATGCGCAGGAGCTTCGAGCTGTAAAAATGAAACAGCTTCACGTAATGGAGGAATGGCTTTATTGTCGGCCATCACCACGCCTTATAGAGGGTGCATTAAAGCTTGCTAACATGCTTCACCCAAAAGAATATAAGCACATAAAGCTTCCTAGTTTTTTAGATAGCTAAAATGAAACAATATGTCAGTGACATTGTCGTACTAAAAAAATGAAGTGTGGATGTTCAGCAAAACGAGTGGTTGATTTCCGTTCGGGCTGGGCGTATCCTGGGGGGCGTCCAGCCTCCACTCCAATCAACCAATTTATTTAGCGTGTTTTCTGGCATGTTACTAATTTATAGTGATAAAACGAGCATCAGCGCATGCAAAGCTAAGTTAGCATCTCAACGTTCGCCCATAGGTAAGGATAAAGATTTCCTTGACCATTTTTAACCAAAAGAAACATCCCCTCGAATATCGAGGGGATGTTTGACGTGTGAGTTCGGATTAAACAAACTTCACCATATGGTATTTTTTCTTGCCGCGACGAACAATGCTGAATGCATCTTCTAAACGATCTTTGCTATCGATGACATATTCTAATTCAGTGACCTTTTCGCCGTTCACGCTGATCGCACCATTCGTTACGTCTTCACGCGCTTGACGTTTTGAAGGAGAAATACCTGCTTCCACAAGTAATTCCACGATATTTTTATCTTCTTTCGCCATTTCAATAGAAGGAACATCTTTAAACGCATCCTTCATTTCATCAGCAGAAAGTGCTTTTAAGTCACCTGAGAATAAAGCAGCTGTAATGCGGATCGCTTGGTCTAACGCTTCTTGACCATGAACTAAGCGAGTCATTTCTTCAGCTAGTGCTTTTTGCGCCTTACGTAAATGTGGTTCCTCTTCTACAGATACTGCTAAAGCTTCAATTTCTTCACGAGAAAGGAATGTGAAGATTTTTAAGTATTTTACAACATCAGCATCCGCAGCGTTAATCCAGAATTGGTAGAACTCATATGGAGATGTTTTCTTACTATCTAACCATACAGCGCCACCTGCTGTTTTACCAAATTTCGTACCGTCTGCTTTCGTTACTAACGGAATTGTAATACCAAAAGCTTTTGTCTCTTCCTCATGTGTTTTGCGAATAACTTCTAAACCAGTTGTAATATTCCCCCACTGATCAGAGCCACCAACTTGAATGCGACAGTTGTAATGGTTGTATAAATGATTGTAATCAATACCTTGAATTAATGTATACGCAAACTCAGTAAATGAAATCCCTGTATCAAGGCGTGATGCAATTGTATCTTTTGCTAACATGTAGTTCACGTTAATTAATTTCCCATAATCACGTAAAAACTCAATCGTATTTATATTGCCAATCCAGTCACGGTTATTCACTAACTGAGCACCATTGCCATCTTTTGCAAATTCAAAAATACGCTCCAATTGACTACGGATACCTTGAACATTTTTATCAATTTGCTCAACAGTTTGTAATTGGCGTTCTTCAGAGCGTCCAGATGGATCTCCAATCATCCCTGTTGCACCACCAACTAATAAAATTGGACGATGGCCCGCTTTCTGGAATCGACGTAGCGTTAAAAGAGGCACAATATGTCCAATATGCATAGAATCCGCAGTTGGATCAACACCGCAGTATAAAGATACAGATTGCTCATCTAATAATTTGGCCATACCTTCAGCATCAGTTTGTTGGTATAACAATCCGCGCCATTCTAAGTCTTGTAATAAATCGTTCGTCATTTTTATTCCTCCTAAGTGTTTTATAATTCCGTGTAGGGAGAAACAAAAAAGTCCCTACACGCAAAATATTGCATGCAGGGACGTTATAAACTAACGCGGTACCACCCAGCTTGAAGATGTCATCCATCTTCCTCTTCATTCAACCGCCTTTATCGCAGGCGCGCACGTCTAAGCTCCAAGCACGTAATTCGTCTCTACATTATGACCAGCTTTCACCAACCGCTGGCTCTCTATACAGGGAATATAGACACTACTGCAAGCTCTTCTTCGCTAGAAAACTATAAGCATTATTCTAAACGATTCTTTTTCATTGTCAATAATTATGTTCGACCTAAATCAATATGTGCTATAATAAACAAGATTTTAGGAGGTCGATACATTGAAAGATTGGATTGAGAAAATCAATGCAAAGATCGATGAATTAATTCAACAAAAATGGATGAAGAAATTACGTATTTCAGGAAGTGTTGCCTGGAACTTATTTTTACTATTTTTAGTCTTTGCATTGGTAGGCACTGTATTTGCCGGTTCAGTTGGCGCTGGCTATTTTGCTTCACTTGTAAAAGAAGAGCCACTACGCTCTAAGGAAGAATTACGAAAAGAAATTTTCAACTATGATTCAACAAGTGAGATTTATTTTGCCAACGATATTTATATCGGAAAATTACGTACAGATTTAGACCGTCGAGTAACAACATTAAACGCTGTCTCACCTGATGTTGTTAATGCGGTATTAGCGACAGAGGACGAGTATTTCCGTGAACATAACGGAATAGTTCCGAAAGCCGTCATCCGCGGGTTACTTCAAGACGTAACCAACTCTTCTACACAAACAGGTGGTTCTACACTAACACAGCAGCTTATTAAAAACCAAGTATTAACAAACGAAGTATCTTATGAACGAAAAGCAAAAGAACTTCTACTTGCGATGCGTTTAGAGCACTTTATGAAAAAGGAAGAAATATTAGAGGCCTACTTAAACATAATTCCTTATGGTCGTAACGCTTCCGGTCGAAACATTGCAGGGGTAGAAACAGCTGCTGAAGGTATTTTCAATGTAAAAGCAAAGGATTTATCACTTCCTCAAGCAGCGTATATAGCTGGTATACCTCAATCACCTTTTGCGTACACACCTTTCACAAATACTGGTGCACTTAAAAGTAAAAAAGCTCTGCAACCGGGTATTGATCGAATGAAAACTGTACTTTATCGTATGAAAGACGCAGGTTATATTAACGAAGCTCAATATAAAGAAGCACTTGCTTACGATATCGCAGCTGACTTCCGTTCACCGGAGATGCGTGCAGAAGATCGCTACCCATGGCTAACGTATGAGCTTGAAAGTCGAGCAAGAGACATTATTGCGGAAAAACTAGCAGAAGCAGATGGTATTGATCCAGAGCGCTTAAAAAATGAAACAAAATTAAAAGAAAAGTATACGATCTTAGCAGATCGTGATGTCCGCTCAAAAGGTTATCGTATCTATTCAACTATTAATAAAGATATGTACGATTCGATGCAAAAGGCAGCGGAAAACTTTAAAAATTACGGTCATACTTACACTGTCAAAGACAAAGACCCTGTAACAGGTGAAGAAATTGATGTTCAAATGCCTGTACAGGTTGGAAGTATTTTAATTGAAAATACTACCGGGCGTATTTTAAGCTTTGTCGGTGGCCGTGATTTTGAATTAAAAAGTTATAACTATGCAACACAGGCAAAACGCTCAAATGGCTCAACAATGAAACCTTTACTCGTATATGCACCTGCAATAGAATACGGTGCAATCGGTGCAGGTAGCCCATTAGTCGATGTAAAATTCTCTATTTCCGGATGGAGTCCAAAAAACTATAATACTAATGATGAACGCGGACTAATCCCTGCACGTGAGGCATTAGCAGATTCACAAAACTTATCAGCTATACGTCTATATTATAGTATTCTTAACAGACGTCCTGCCGATTATTTAGTAAAGATGGGGATCACAACCTTACAGCCTAAGGACTTCACAAACATTGCAACTAGCATCGGAGCCGTAGAAGAAGGTATTACTGTTGAAGAGAACACCAATGCCTTTGCAACTTTTGCAAATAGTGGACAATTTATAGACTCTTATATGATTGATAGAATTGAAGACCAAAATGGAAATATCATTTATAAACACGAAGTTAAACCTGAACAAGTATTTAGTCCTGAAACTTCTTATATCATTACTGATATGTTACGAGATGTGCTAACAAAAGGAACAGGTACACTTGCAAGAAATACATTAAAATTCTCTGCTGACTTTGCCGCTAAAACAGGTACTTCACAAAACTACAAAGACGTTTGGTTTGTTGGTTATAACCCGAATGTTTCTCTTGGTGTATGGATGGGTTATGATAAAAATGAAACACTAGATGCATTTAATAATACGTATCAACGGCCTAGCGTGCGAATTAACAAGCTATGGGGAACATTAATGAATTCTGTGTATGATGTAGATCCACAGTTAATTGCCCCTAAAACTAGATTTGTGCAACCGAAAAACGTTGTCACTGCATCATTCTGTGGTATTTCTGGTTTAGCGCCATCTGCAGCATGTGCTAATGCTGGTCTCGTGCGCTCTGATTTGTTTAATGCGAAAGTATTTTTACCTTCTAAAGCTGATGATAGCTTAGCTTCTTCAAGCGTTGTTACAATAAAAGGTAAAACATATAATGCACTTCCTAGCACACCAGCAGAATTTGTAAAAGCAAGCGGTGCAGGAATTAATCAGGCATTTATTAAACGAATGCTAGGCCCACTTGGCGGTAACCCAGCCAGCCTATTACCAAAAAATTCGACATTAGCGAATTCAACGGTATCAGCTGTTAATTTCCCAGCAGATAGTAGTGCACCAGCAGCAGTATCTGCTTCAATTAACGGGAATACATTATCATGGACAGGCTCTTCAAACGATGTAGTCGGTTACCGAATTTATAAAGTAACAAATGGCCAAAGAACCCTTGTTGGATCAGTGCTTGAATCATCGCAAAGCATGACGGTAGCAAGTGGTCAAGCCTATGTTGTTGTTGCTGTAGATATTACAGGTTTAACTTCACCGCAATCCAATACCGTTTCTACTGGTGGCGACGCAAGTGAAAAACAACCTGAAAAAGACAAGGAAGAAGAGGTCCCAACTACTCCACCGACTGACGACAATGACTCGGACAAAAACGGAAACGGCACAGAGAATGGCGATGGGTCTGATGGTAGTAACGGGAACAACTCAAATAACGGCAACGGTTCTGGTAACACTGGAAATGGCTCAAATAACGGCAGCGGTTCCGGTAACACTGGGAATGGCTCAAATAATGGTAACGGTTCCGGTAACACTGGAAATGGCTCAAACGGTAACGGTTCCGGTAACACTGGAAATGGCTCAAACGGTAACGGTTCCGGTAACACTGGAAATGGCTCAAATGGCAACGGTTCCGGAAGCACTGGAAACGGCTCAAATAACGGCAGCGGCTCTAATGGAGGAAACAACGGAAATACTACTCCGCCGACTGCCCCACCTAAACAATAGTAAACAGGCATACTACATTAAAAAAGTAATTGTAGTATGCCTGTTTTTTTGTCATTATATAGGTGACTGTAAATTAGAAGGGGTGGAAATAATTGAACATTTTAGTTTTAGGAGGCACTCGTCTTTTTGGTAAAAAACTTGTTGAGCTTTGTCTTCAAAATGGGCATAACGTAACTATTTTAACACGTGGACAAAGCGGAAATCCTTTTGGTACGAAGGTGAAGCAGCTAATTGTTAATCGAGATGATGCCGATTCATTGTCACAGGCGCTATCAAGTACTACATGGGACATTGTCTATGATAATATTTGCTACTCTCCGAATGAAGCTCTTAAAATATGTGAAATTTTAGAAGGTAAAACGAAAAAGCTCGTTTTTACATCTACTCTATCCACCTACGAAATAGACGGCACTGTCAAAACAGAAGAAGATTTTAATCCATTTAAATATGAAGTTCGAATGGGGAATCGCGAAGATTTTTCATATGGTGAAGGAAAGCGTCTAGCAGAAGCAGTACTTTTCAAAGAAGCTACGTTTCCTGTTGTCGCTGTCCGTTTCCCTATTGTTATGGGTGAGAATGACTATACACGCCGTTTACATTTTCATGTTGAACGAATTTTACAGGAACAGCCTATTTCATTGCCAAATTTTGAAGCAAAAATGAGCTATATTACAGATGACGAAGCAGCTGTATTTTTGTATTTTGCTGGCATTACACCAATTGAAGGGCCTTATAATGCAACAGCGGCAGGTGCAATTTCATTAAAGGATTTGCTAGGTCTTATTGAAGATGCAACCGGAAAGCATGCAAAAATATCTCTTGTAGGTGGCAATGAAAAATCGCAGTCACCATATGGGGTTCCTGCAGATTGGTATATGTCAACTGCAAAGGCAGAAGCGGCTGGCTTTACATTTAGTCAACTTCATGATTGGCTCCCTACTCTAGTGAAAACATTAGTAAAAGAACTGCAATAAAGTGAAACTTTAATCGGTGGGGTATTCTTATCCCACTGATTATTAGTCTTCACCAATTGGTTTTTTACGGGCAGTTAGCCTCTCCTAATTTCTATGCTCTCATTGAAATCAAAGTGGGAGTACCTGACACTTCTCCGCCTTCGTGACCAACATCCTGCTGTTGCTGCGCTTTCGCACAAACAAAACCCTCTGCTGTCGCTACGTTAGCACTACTTTCGCGCAAAAAACATCTGTTGCCCCAAGTGGCTCATCGGACGCCCCCAGGAAACTTTGCTCTGTGCGAAAGCGAAGCGTCAGCAACAACAAAGCGCCTAGCCGGAACGGAAATCAACCACACGCATTAAAAAATCTGCTAGATTTCTTACAAAGAAGTCTAGCAGATTTTTTTATCGTATATAATTGGCCAGATACTACAGAAGTATCGTTTTCAAAATCGCAATCGCTTCATCGATTTCTGCTTTTGACACAGTTAATGGAGGTAATAAACGTATAACATTTGGCCCTGCACCTACTAATAATAAGCCGTTTTCCTCTGCTGCAGTTATATACGAGGCTACCTCAGTATCACCACAGCCAATGCCTAGAAGTAAGCCTTGGCCCTGTACGGTATACGTAGAAGGGAGATTCGCTTTTAACTGCTTCACAAAATATGCGGATAGCTCCTGTACATTTTGTAAAAATGCAGGTTCAAAGACATGATCTAGCACAGTTTCAGCAACACGCATTGCAAGTGGATTTCCACCGAATGTTGTCCCATGTGTGCCAGGACTAAATGTTTCATATAGCTCTGCTGTTCCAAGCATACTACCGACAGGGAAGCCTCCACCTAGCCCTTTTGCCAACGTCACAATATGCGGCTTTAAAATCGTTTGTTCAAAAGCATATTTTGTTCCTGTACGTCCAATACCCGTTTGAACCTCATCGATTATTAGTAATATTCCTTTGTCGTCACAAGCTTTAGCTACTGCTGCTGCGAACTCTGGTGATACGCTGTTAACGCCACCCTCACCTTGAATCATCTCCAACATAATTGCTGCAACAGAATCGTCAATCGTTGCTTCAAGTGCTGCCACATCATTAAAAGGAAGAATTGTAAATTTTTCAACAAGTGGTCCGAAGCCATTATGTACCTTGCCCTGACCTGTTGCGGACATTGCTCCAAAAGTTCGTCCATGAAAGGATTTCTCGAAAGTAATAATATGATTTTTCCCTGTATGCTTACGTGCAATCTTGATGGCCGCTTCATTTGCTTCCGCACCACTATTACAGAAAAATGCATATGAAAGATGTGTATCAGCTATTAATTTTTGTGCAACCTTCTCCTGACCAGGAATAGCAAATAAATTAGAAATATGCCAAAGCGTTCTACTTTGATCATGAATAGCCTCCACGACCGCAGGATGTGCATGACCAAGACTCACTACAGCAATTCCACTTGTAAAATCTAAATATTTTTTCCCCGCAGCATCTTCAACAACTGTTCCTTGCCCTTTGACAATTTGGGCGCGGCGTTTGCCATAGTTTCCAAATAAAGCACTCATCTAATCACCCCTACTTAAATTCATAGCTAAAAATCTTCAATCTTACTCAACTATATTGCTACCTATATGCCATTAGAACAGTCATTCCTACTATAACGAAGAATAACTTTCAAAGGTGAAGACAAGCATTTAATTCAAATGAGATAAAATTGTCGTACCTACTAAGGATTCCCCAACAATTTGCACGGATGGAATACCTGCATTTAAGCATTCGAGAGCTCCTTGAACCTTAGGTATCATCCCACCGTAAATATGCCCCTCCTCAATCCATTGATTGATGAAAGAAGGTGTTACTTTCGATTGATATTCATCGTTTATACGAATACCATTTACATCTGTTACAAGTAATAAGCTATCTGCCGCTAAAGCTAGTGCTATTTCACTTGCTATCGTATCTCCATTAATATTCAACGCCTGACCATATACATCCGCTCCGACGCAAGCAATAACTGGTACTACCCCTGCATTTATTAATGCTTCTAGCAAAGATATATTGACGGTCTTCACTTCACCAACAAAACCGAATACATCTTTGTCTAAATAATCGGCTACAATCAACTTGTCATCAAATCCGTTTAAACCAAGTGCAGCTATACCAGCCGTGGTTAATTCATGAACAAGCGCTGGATTGACCTTTCCTAATAACGTTGACTGTACGATATCCATTACAGCTTCACTCGTTACACGAATACCGTTAATAGCATGTGATTTTATTCCACGCTCCGCAAGTTCACGGTTAATAGCCGGGCCACCACCATGGGTAATAATAAGCTCTGCACCGCTCTCTTGAAGTTTTTTAAAATTCTTAAAAAATGATTCATTTAAGCCCTCTAGCGTACTACCCCCAAGCTTAATGACCATTCGTTTACGAGCGATACGAGGCATTGATTTGAACGTAGTCATAAGTTAGATCACATCCCCAAGCATGCCCCTTGCCGTCCCCAATACCAAGTGACACATAAATTTTCACTTCATGCATTTTTAAAATTTGAATTAACTCATCCTCTGAGAATGGAACTGGCTCACCGTCTTCAACCATAGTTACACCTCCAATTTGGATCGTAATTTTTCCCGGATCAACCGTTGCGCCACTATAGCCTACAGCAGCAATAATACGTCCCCAGTTTGCATCACAGCCAAATACTGCCGTTTTCACAAGCGGTGAACCGACTACTGTTTTAGCAATTTTACGCCCTTCTTCATCCGAAATTGCCCCTTCGACTTCAACCTCAATCAGCTTCGTTGCACCTTCACCATCTTTGGCAATCATTTTCGCTAAGTCTTGAGCTACTGTTTTCAATGTAAAGTAGAAATTTTGCCAATCCGGATGATTAGAAGTTAGAGCCTCATTGCCCGCTAAGCCGTTTGCCATCACAACTACTGTGTCATTTGTAGATGTATCTCCATCCACTGTAATTGCATTAAAAGTCAAATTTGTTATATCAGATAAAGTAGCCTGAAGAACTTCTGATTCAATATTTGCATCTGTCGTAATAAAACCTAGCATTGTGGCCATATTTGGTTCAATCATACCCGAACCTTTTGCAACACCAGCGATAATAACCTCCTTGCCATCAACGATAGTGCTGTAACTCGTGTTTTTCATAACGGTATCTGTTGTTAATATCGCTTGGGCAAAATCAATCGCACTTTCTAAATTATCCTTTGGCTCTAACTGATTAATCCCATTTGCTATCGGCTCCATATTCATAATTTCACCGATGACACCTGTTGAGCAAACTCCTACTAAATTTGCCTCGATACCAAGCTTTTCCGCCACTAGGAATTGCATTGTTTGTGCATCCTTCGCTCCTTGCTTCCCTGTACATGCATTAGCATTTCCGGAATTGACAATCATCGCCTGCATTTTTTTCGTTGTGTACACAACTTCTTTCGTTACTTTTAATGGTGCTGCCTGCACAGCATTCGTTGTAAAGACACCTGCTACACTCGCCGGTACTTCACTGACTAATACAGCTAAATCCTTTTTCTTATGCTTTAAACCACAGTGTAAACCCGCAGCTTTAAAGCCCTTTGGTGAAACAATATTTTTACTTGATAATTTTTTCATCATACTTGCGGATGCTATTAATGTCATAAAATCTTTCCTCCTTAGTTAATCAATTACCCTCGACATAAGAGATGAGAAACATTTGAAGCTGACGCTATGCTTTCGCTACATAAAACATTTTTCTGAAAGAAGTTAAATAAAGAATGGAACGACATCTAATCCTGTAATTTGTGGTAAATCAAATTGAACGTTCATATTTTGAATGGCTTGCCCAGCAGCACCTTTGACTAAATTATCGATGACGCCAACGATTGTGGCACGATTCGTACGGCTATCTACTTTCGCTAAAATATCACAATAGTTCGAACCTTTAACGCGATTTGTTCCCAGACTATTAGCATCTGTAACAATCCGTACAAACGGATGTTTTTCATAAGCACTCCGTAAACAAGCAACTAGCTGCTCTTCTGTAACACCAGGCATAACAGGTGCATATGAGGTAGATAAAATCCCTCTAGTCATTGGCACTAAATGCGTATTAAAAGTAATAGTTGTATCGACCCCTGTAAACATTGAAATGGCCTGCTCAATTTCTGGTATATGCTGATGTGCATTCGTTTTATAGATTGATAAACTTTCATTCGCCTCGCTAAAATGCGTTGTTTGCGATGGTTTATTTCCGGCCCCTGAAATCCCACTTTTTGCATCAATCACTAAAAAGCTCGAATCAATCAATCTTTCTTTTAGCAACGGTAACAACGAAAGTAACACCGCCGTTGGGTAACACCCTGGATTTGCGACAAGAGAAGCATGTTGAACATTTTCTGCATTCAATTCGGTTAAGCCATATACACTTTGTTGAATGATTTCCAATGGTGCCGCTTTTTTACCGTACCACGCTTCATAGCTCGCTGGATCTTGTAAACGAAAGTCACCAGACAAGTCTATTAATTTAGGACCTTTCCCTACCATCGGAGGTAATAGCTCACTTGTCACCCCTGAAGGCGTACTTGTAAAAACAACATCAAATTTCTCTAAAGCCCCATAATCAATTTTTTGTAAAGGTGTATCGGCTAAATGAACGAGATGACCAAACTTAGATGAAAAAATGACACCTTCTTCTGAGGATGTGAATAAATCGATCCTCTCCACCGCTTTATGATTATGTAAAAATCGAATAAGCTCTAATCCACCATACCCGGTTGCACCAACAATTCCTACTTTCAATGCACTCACCTCTGTAATAAGTTAAAGTTAGTATACGTCTGCATATTTATTAAGTCAACTGAATTTTTATTTATATTTAAACTTTTCTAAATATTTACCAATTATCATCATAACGTGGGTTTGATTTCCGACTTGGCGCTTAGTCGTTGCTGTCGCATAGAGCAAAGCTTCCCGGGGGGCGTCCGACGAGCCGCTTTGCTGCAGGTTTTCCTAGAAGGTATAAAATGCGAAAACTAATTTCTCTAATATCGAGTAAGGCATTTCTCTACTTAAAAGGAGATGTTTTATTATGCAAAAAATTTTTGTATACTCTTTTCTACTTTTATTTGTAACTAAAATAGAAGTAAATATCCCGTTAAATGAAGTTATAAAAAAAGAGAAAGCAGGAATTTTTCGTCGACCGAATAAATTCCTGCTTCTTATATTACAAAATTAATCTTCCATCGTAGATAAATCACCTGTTGGTAAATTTAACTCCCACGCCTTTAATACTCGTCGCATAATCTTACCACTGCGTGTTTTTGGAAGCTTATCCTTAAATTCGATTTCACGAGGTGCTGCGTGTGCAGATAAGCCCCTCTTAACAAAATTACGAATATCCTCAGTCAATGCATCTGAAGGTTCAACACCCTCACGTAAGGATACAAACGCTTTAATAATTTCACCTCGTACAGGATCTGGTTTGCCAATCACCCCTGCCTCGACGATATCAGGATGCTCTAGTAGCTTACTTTCTACCTCGAAAGGACCTACCCGCTCACCAGCTGTCATAATAACATCATCTATACGCCCTTGGAACCAGAAGTAACCATCATCATCCATATAGGCAGAGTCCCCAGTCACGTACCATTCACCTTTTAAGAAATAGGATTCATAACGCTCTGGATTTCCCCAAATTTGACGCATCATCGCTGGCCAACCACGTCGGATTGCTAGATTTCCCATTGTAAAAGGCGGTACTTCGTTACCAGTATCATCAACAATCGTCGCATGAATACCTGGTAATGGCTTACCCATTGAACCTGGCTTAATATCCATAGAAGGATAGTTACAAATCATATGCGCACCCGTTTCTGTCATCCACCATGTATCATGAATACGGTGACCTAGCTCATCAGTCCCCCAACGAATGACCTCTGGATTTAACGGCTCACCAACAGATAATATGTGACGTACCGAAGATAGATCATAGTTCTCAAGCATACCACTACCAGCACCCATTAACATTCTGAAAGCAGTTGGTGCACTATACCAAACTGTTACACTATAATCCTCAATAGCTTGGTACCAAGCTTGTGGTGAAAATCTTCCACCAACAATTAGCATTGTGACACCATTTAACCATGGACCAAAAATGCCATATGCTGTGCCTGTCACCCATCCTGGATCAGCCGTACACCAGTAAATATCGTCTTCACGCAAATCTAATACCCATTGTGTTGATTGATATTGTTGAAGCATTGCATTATGAACATGCAATACTCCCTTTGGTGCCCCTGTTGATCCAGACGTATAATGAAGAATCATACCATCCTCTCTGTCCACCCATTCGATGTCAAATTGAGAAGATGCTTCTTTCAAGCGTCTATTAAAATTTAAAATTTGTGTTGTTTCCTCTATATCAGATCCTACTAAAAAGACTTGTTGCAAATGTGGTAGTTTTTCTAAAGGTACACGTTCAAATAACTCTGGTGTTGTCACTAATACTTTAGCTTCACTATCTGCAAGTCTGTCATAAACAGCACCTTCCATAAATGCCTCGAATAACGGACCTACGATTACGCCCATTTTCAAAGCGCCTAATAAAGAAAAATAAAGCTCCGGTGAACGGGGCATAAAAATAAATAATCGATCACCTTTTTCTAAATTTGTTGCTGCCTTAAAAACATTTGCAGCTTTATTTGTCAGCTTCTTCATTTCATTGAAAGAATAAGCCTCTTTACGTTTTCCATCATTAAAATAAAGTGCAACTTTGTTTTTCCGATGCGTTTCCGTATGACGGTCAATTGCCTCGTATGCCATATTCACAAGCCCTGTTTCATACCAACTAAATCCCTTTTCTGTCTCTGCCCAATCATGTGTTGCCGCAGCTTTTTCATAATCAAGCAAATTATATTGCCCCGGTAAAGCATTCAACTTCTCCAACATTTTCATCCCCATGAAACTACCCCTCTCTTTGCTATCGCCTTAGTACATTAGTAAGCAAATTTCAAATTGTAATTTCACCATTTTCCCCCTTCAAAATCCGCCACCTTCTCCAAAGACAAATACACTATGTAGCAATTGTTATACAACAGTTCAGATAGTATAAAATTAGCGAATGCTTATTCACACTACGTTCACCTGTTGAATAACAGTTGCAATATACATATATTTTACACGAAGTTTTCAAGAATGTCTTAATATTTTTACTTTTCTAAAAACACAGGTATATTTTGCAATAAATAGCGTTTTTCCGCAGGAAATCAGCTATAATGGAATTATTAAACTCAGGTGGTGTAATCATGGAACATAAAAGAACTTTTTTTTCTGTCACAAAGGAAACAAAGCATGGTACTGTGTATGTGGAAGGACCTGTTCCTCCA
>Ga0209676_1001469_pt1 | contig 21896 bp, 6 predicted proteins | sample AraplaCvi_mLB_r2_FD_184282 | JGI IMG/M metagenome (GOLD analysis project Ga0209676, IMG submission 184282) | Arabidopsis root microbial communities from North Carolina, USA - plate scrape MF_Cvi_mLB_r2 (SPAdes) (version 2) | ecosystem: Host-associated > Plants > Roots > Endosphere | place: USA... | reverse complement strand
TCAGGATCTGTAATTCCACATGCCGCTGCAAAGGTTACTTCAACATTCTCTACACCCTCCACAACTTCCTCAATTTCGTAGTTTAAAAAATTGGCGCCATTAATTATTATTACTTCTTTTTCTCTCCCTGTAATTATTACGCTACCTTTATCAATAAACGCTAAATCACCTGTATTAAACCAACCATCTTCAATAAATACTTCATCATTAGCTTTGGGGTTGTTATAATAACCTGCCATAATTGTTGGACTTTTAACTTGAAGACGTCCAATTGTATTCACTGGTAAAATTCGGTTGTTCTGATTTACAATGCGTACCTGTACAGAAGGTATAGGTTGTCCTACTTCTGTTATTGTGATTTTATTAGGATGATTGTGACCAATATTCTTTAATGTACCACTACTTAGACTATCTTTATCTAATATTTGTACGCCAGATGATTTATCATCTCTACAAAAATCTTTATTTTGCAAAATAGCAGACGAAGTTTCTGACATTCCATAAGCAGGTACCATAGCAGTTGCTGGCAATCCATGCTGCTGCATAATCTCTAGAAATCGATAGCATACATTTGTAACTACTTGTTCAGCAGCATTCATGATATACGTCAAAGATGATAAATCCCAACTCCCCTCACTAATTTGCTGCTCATACTCATTTATCATGGAAAAGGCAAAATTAGGTGCCCACGTTATTGTTGCCTTATATTTTTCAACCCACTCCAGCCAAATAAGTGGATTTGCTATAAAGCTTTCTATTTTAGGACTGATATGCTGACAACCTATATAAATATCTCTGATATGGAACATGACAATGCCACCAACGTGGTCTAAGGGCATCCAATTCAGAGAAACATCATCTCGTGTAAAATCATTAAAATTCTGAGTAGAACGTATTCGTGCAAGTATTGAAGAATGACGATGTTGAATACATTTCGGCATTCCAGTACTACCTGAAGAGAATAGATTTAATACGATATCTTCCTCGGTTGGCTGATAATGATTTTTATCTGCTTTATTATCCCTAAGCTTTTCAACTTCTAAAACATGAATGTCGTTTGTTTGCCATAATTGATTTAAATTCTGAAGTTCCGTTTTTTTACTAATATCCGTAATTATTATCGGTCTTTTTAATAGCTCCCAAGCATTATAAAGTTTGTTTACCACTGCATTTATTTCTGTGTATGTCGGTGCTACCGATACTGGTGAAGGAATGATCCCACCTAGAACACAGGCCCAAAATACAGGAATAAAATCTTCATTTTTTTCTAGCTGTAAGATAACAGAATCTTGTGGCTTTAGCCCAGCACTACGTAATCCTGAAAGTATACGTTCAGCTTCTTCAAGCAGCTCAGGATATGTTTGATTAATCTCTGTGCCGTCTTGAAGTACATAAATAATACCTTTCTCTGTACACTCCATTGCTGAGCACTTTAACGCTGTAATTAAAGTGTTAGGTGAAAGCGGGTTTACCTTTAAGTCTCCTCCATATAGTATTGCAGGCTCACTTATTTCAATATGCTCTAAACTCTTCATATCATTAGGTACTATTTTAGTTACATCTTGTATACTAGTTTGTTCTGGAAAAATATCGTTTAGATGAAGCGGCTTCGATGATTTAATTTCTTCTCTCCAAACTACTGCAGCTTCTTTAATTCCTTCTATACTATTGAACATAGTTTCCCATGTTTTAATCAATCCAGGATCTGATACATTAAGATTTTCTAAAATAGATCTATCTATTTGATTATTATTTGTTCGCGGTAATTTTGCCATCTTAACAACCTGAATATCAGAAGGGATTTCTTTTATCCGTTCTATTGTAAAATCACCTGATTTTTCTTCAACAATAAATGCTGTTCTTTTCCTTTTTTTTTCAACAATTGCGCATTCTATTATTGGAAGATTTTTAACGAACCATGACTCCAAATATGAGACTTCTGTGTTATTATCCTGTATTGTATTAACCAATCTGATACTCCTCCTTTAAAAGACAATTGTTAATAATACCCATAATCTCTTCTATATGATCATTAATAAAGAAATGTGATCCACCGAATTCACATAACTGAATTTTCTGATTAGTATAATTCTGCCACTCTAGTAACCTCTCTCTAGAAGTCACAGTATCATCTTGTCCATTTAAAATAACTAATTTACTATCAATTAATTGCTTTCTTGGTTTATATTGATGTGTTTCAGACATTTTAAAGTCTGAGAATAAAATAGGCATAAACATCTCTAGCAAACTCTCGTCTTTTAATAAATCTGGATTTGTACCACCCATTTTTAACAACTCTTGCTTTAAAATCTCTTCTGAAAACTTGTGTTTCAAAACAGAGAGAGGCACATGTGGTGGATTGTGTGCAGAAAGAAACATAGCTTGTGGTGATCGATGCCCGTGAATCCGAACTTTATAATAAAGTTCATAAGCTAATTGTGCTCCTAAGCTATGTCCGAAAAAAGCGTAATTACTTTTATTAAGATCGTCTTTAATTGTTCGATAAATATCATTTACTGCTTGCTTTAGATTTTCATACAATGGTTCCTGAATTCTTGCACCACGACCTGCTAACTCAATTGGTATGAGTTCTATTTGATTATTTACATATTGATCCCACGGTAAAAACATACTTGCATATCCTCCCGCAAACGGAAGACAGAAAAGTTTGAATTTTTTAGACATAAATAACACCCCTCTTATGCATTTGGCCTTCCAACTAAGTGTCCTTTACTAACTGCAAAAATATCATCAATAACCATTTGAAAATTTGCTTTTCTACCTTCAAATAGAGACCTCTCTTCTAACAGCTCTCTATGTAAGTCTTTAATTTCTTGATTAATAGGTAAATTTCCAAAATCTAAAATACGGATTGCACCATAATTATCACGCACAGGCAAAATCTTATTATGATTATGTTTACTTGGAGCAAAAGGGATATCTAAAATACCATCTCGAAAAGATTGGACTACGCCTTTAGCTAAATCTCCCCCACCTAGCTCATACACCTTATCAATAATACATTTTGTTTCAGCCTTTATGAGATTAACCTCTGCATGTAATTCTTTAGATAAGGGAAGACTTTGCCCCTTTAGTAAGTTCAAAACTTGTTTAGTAGCTCGGAGTCCCTGTGCATTGGCTTCTTTTGTGGGTACTCCATGGGCTTCATGTGGTGTTTTCACAATAACCTTTGTGGCATTACAAAGTGTTGCTGTTGTTGAACCTTGGCAAATTAAACCAAATGCTTGGGCTTCATCTGCTGGAAAACCTCCCATCCATTGATGAAAAACAGTAGTAACATTTGCTGTATATCCATACATCGATAAATATTCTTCAGTTTGTTGTCTTAATGCTATCATAGCAGCAACATCCTGTTGAATTTGTCCACCTTGCCCCAACCCAACTGTCATATTGTAAACACCCTGCTCCGCTGCCAATAAAGCCTCTATAATCATAATACTATTCCCTAAAAATGGGGGAATTAGTGTAGCAGTAAGTGGAGCAAAAAATTCACGGTTTAATTCCGCCCCCATTTCTTGATAAAGACCCACTAGACGGTCACAATATTGCCAATCCAAAAGACTCTTTTCTAAAGAAATATCCTTTGCGTAGGGGATATTGTAGCAAATTCCTCCTCCCTCATTAGAGGTCCACCCAGAGGCATGAATAATTTCTGAAAGAAGTCTTGCATCTGGTGTGCCGTGTCTTGCTTGAATAGGTGCATTTACGGAATCTAGTAATTTTCGACAACCACTTACTCCATGATTAACTGCTGGAAAACCATTAAGCATTGATCTTCCTATTTGCTCACTTTCCAGAAAATATTTTTGCGCGTCTTGATATCTATTATTTCGTGTATATGAATCAATTGTGGCTGTAAGTAATTCCGCTCCCCCCTCCTCTTGTAGATAATTGAGAAGGGAAATTTGCTCATCAATGAGTGCAACACCTGCTCTTGGTTGACAGAGTGTAACCTTTTCATTTTTAGCATTAGACAAGCAGCTCGAAAATTGTTTATTTGCCGGTAGGCACTTCAGTTGTATTGCACATTCCTCTAAAGAAGGAATCTCTTTTCCCGTTTCCCATTGATTCAGAACACCTTCTCTTATATCGTAGAAATCGCCTTCAGATATCTTTCTGTTTTGAATACCTATCATACCTTTTCCTCCCGATATTCTTTTATAAGATATTTTTTCATTAAATTAAATGCCTTATCTGGGAATTTTTGCGCCAATAGTCCCATCGCAGAAAGAATGTAATGTCTATCAATAAGTACTGTCGGATGCTTTGGTAGCAAATACTGACTCTCGTCTGGATTAATAAAACTTGCTTGTACAATACTAGCTGGATCAGGGCTATGCATAATAACCCCTCCAGTTGCAATGATGTATTTAGTATCAGCCATATCTTTCCCCTTCTGGGAATATACATATCCGCTAGGAGTATAGATACGCTCTATGACACCAACATGTCGTTTCATCGCAATCTCAGAAGCGACTTTTGCTAAGGTATTATCAAATAAAATATCCTCCCTTTTTTGCGGGATGAAACTGATATGGTCAGTTAGATACTGGCATTTATAATTAACGTATTCAATATGCTCAGATATCCAATTACTAATTTTTTTATAGCCTGCCACTTCATATAAAGAAGTGGCACTTATTCGCATACCTAAATCACCTTCAACTGTTCTCTTCGCAAAGGGTTCTGGTAATCCTACTTTCACAATACCTGGTTGTGAGGAATCTCCTTCACCAATAGAATGGACATCAGTTGTAGCACCCCCGATGTCCAACACCATTAGTGAACCAAGCCCCGATTGATTACTTGTACCTTTACTTAGTAATTGAGCAGCATCTAATACCGCAGCTGGGGTAGGTATTATTACATTATTTATAAGAGCACTAGCAGCATCGATTCCTTTTGTTTCAATAATCTTTTCCATAAAAATTTTTCGAATCGTTTCACGAGCTGGCTCTACTTGTAACATGTTTAAATTTGGCATGACATTAGCTACAATGTAATAATCTATCCCTTGTTCTTGAAAAATCTCTTGAATTTCGTCATTAGCTTTCTGGTTACCCGAAACGACTACAGGTATGTCAGGAAGAAATTCAGCAATGAGCCTCGCATTATGAATAATACAGGATTTATTACCACCATCCGTACCTCCAGCAAGGAGCAATATATCAGGCTGTAAACTAGAGATTTTCTCAATTTCCTGTTTAGTAAGCTCATAACAGAAAGTATCAAGCACTCTCGCTCCAGCACCCAAAGCTGCTCGCTTAGCCGCCTCACCAGTTAAATCTTGTACTAATCCAATCGCTACCATCTTTAGACCACCAGCTGCACTGCTACAAGCAAATTTATGACTTATATTTATATCCTTATTAGGTATTTTTTCAAGCAGTGTATGGAGAGTCTTTTGATAACCGGTCATCACTCCTTCTTCCGCTGTCGTTAAATCTTTAGCTGTGCCTATTATAATTTCACGTTCAATATCAACTAGAGTAAGCTTAGTATAAGTACTACCAAAATCAATGAGTAGAGCTGCTTCTATGGAGATCCCCCCTAACTTTATGAACAAGATCGTTCTTTAAAATAGATACCGCTTCATCTAATGGGGTAGATGGTGAAAACACCCGATCATACCCCATATCAAGAAATCGTTTTTCTACTTGCACCCAATCTTGTTTACCCACAACTAAATTTCCCCCAACATAAAGCAAAATATCATCCAATCCTTTTTCTTGACACTTTTCGCGCATGCCCCTACAATCAAGCTCTCCATGTCCATATAAAGAAGAAACTAAAATTGCATATGCATTCGTCTCTATTGCGGCATTGATAAAATCCTCTTGCGTATTCATTACTCCAATATTAATGACTTTAAAACCAGCTTCAGTAAATACATGATCAAGGATTCTATTACCGACAGCGTGACAGTCCGCACCTATTACACCTAGTACAATATTATTTTTCATTTTTATTTATCTTCCTTAAACTTTTATTGTAATAATGCCATCCTTCATTGTTCTCGCTAAATTTTTGACAAATGGTGGGTTACATATGTTGTGATGATTACCTGGTAACTTATAAAAATGGATTTTGCCAGTTGTTAAATTCTTTGCATCTTCCTCCTTTATAATTGGAGTTGGTGCAATTGGAGCTCTTTCCGTTACACAATACAGATGTACATCTGATTTTAATGGACCAGATAACTGAAAAACATCTCGCGCAATACCATTTCCGACCATTACTTTTACAGCTCTTTGAACGGCCTCAATTGTTTCTCCCCTTTCAGGTGAAAGCTCCTTTTTAACATATTCCATTGTCAATTCGAGTCCCTCATCCTCGGTTAGACCTTGCAAAACTGCATGATCAATATTCAAATTACTTAACAAAACTTTACTTACGTGCTCCTTTGGTGTCGAAATTAGTTCTTTATGCATCGGAAGATAATCAATAAAACCTAAGAACTCAATTGTTTCCCCCATTTCCTCTATCCTTTGAGCAATCTCATACAATACAAGCACTCCAAATGACCAGGCCGCTAGGCGGTAAGGACCCCTTGGTGCTACCTTAAGTATTTCGGAAATGTATAAGTCTGCCATATCAGAAACATTTTCAAAAGCAGGATCTTCCGATTCAATACCAAAGGATTGAATTCCATAAATATTAATATTTGTTCCAAGTTCTTTAACGAGCGGAAGATAGCACAGAACGCTCCCTCCAACTGGGTGAATTAAAAACAATGGAGACTGATCTTCTAAAGCGTTATCATACTGTAAAGGAACAAGGCATTTTTTTCTCTCTTCGGGTTTGTACATTGTGACAGCTAGTGCCAATTTTTCTACAGTCGGAGACTCTATAAAAACTCGTAATGGTAAATCACAATTGAAACACTTTCGAAGTTCATGCATAATCTCCATAGCTTTCATAGAATGACCGCCTATTTCAAAGAAATTATCATATATACCTACAAAATCTAAATTTAATATTTTTTTCCACACAGAAGCAATTTGAAGCTCAACCGAATTTCGAGATTGTACATAATCTGCTGATTGGACGGAATAATGTGACTTCTTAGCCGCTGCTGCTGGTAAATTTCTACGATCTACTTTTCCATTAGGAAGTAATGGTAATTCATCTAGAAAAACAAAAACAGCTGGTACCATTGCAGGCATAAGTTTTTCACTTAAAAATCTGAATAAATCTTTCTTATCCACATTCACTTTTTTTACTACATATGCCACTAGGAACGTTTCTTCTTTATCATTTTTATGATCAATCACGATACAGTTATCAACAGCCTCATGCTTAAGTAGGGTCGTAACAATTTCATTTAATTCTATTCGTAAACCTCGAACCTTTACTTGAAAATCCATTCTACCTGTCACATTAATATCACCGTTCTGTGAGTAATATCCGAGATCACCAGTAAGATAAACTAAATCATCTTTCGAATTTAAGTTAAATGGATTTGGAACGAATTTTTGCTTATTTTCCTCAGGCATATTTAAATAACCTAGTGTTCGATATGGAGATCTAATAGCAATTTGCCCTAATTCTCCAATACTACAAAGTTGATTTTGTTCGTTTAGTATCAATGTTTGGACTCCTGGCATCGGCTTTCCAGGTGATTGGATACCTATATCATTTTTTTCTGAAACACGTTTGTATGCTACTGCCATTGTAGTTTCTGAAGGACCATAAGCATTTACAATTTCTCCTCCAAAGAAATTTCTCCAACGAGATACAAGCGTGTCGAACAGTGGTTCTCCAGCAAAAAAGGTTACCTTTATAGCTTTCTTCAATCTTAAATTTTCCTCTGCATAAGTAATCCAAAATGCAGCTAATGAAGGCACTGTTGCTACAACGGTAATGTCCTTTTCCACAAGCCAACTAAGAATTTTGTCGGGACTTAAATCATATGGATCATCTGGTAAACATAAAGTGGCCCCACATGTTAGCGGAAGAAACACCTCTCGAAAAATATAATCAAATGACACATAAACAAGCTGGCTAAATCGATCTTCTACAGAAAGTTCCGAAAATTTCGTGCGGAGATAATGAAGACCATAGTTTAAGCCTATATGACGCCCTAAAATTGCTTTTGGTACACCTGTTGATCCAGAAGTAAAACAAATATAAGCGGCATCATTTGGAGATATTGTCGGCAACGAAATATTATAATCGATATGAAGTCCAGCTTCAGCATGAACATAGATGATTTCTAACGTATTATAATCAAATATTTCACCTAACGGCTTATTACTTACATAAACGATGTAGGAAGCATTAGCTTGATTTATCATTAGTCGCTGTCTTTCAATAGGTGATTGATTTTGATCGATAGCAAGCATTACACCACCACTTTTAAAAATCCCTACCATCGAGGCATAAAAACCAAAACTACGATCACCTACTAAAGTTACAACTTCACCTTTTTTCAAACCTCTTTTTAATAATTCTTTTGCAATCGCATCGGAATGATTCTTTAGTTGTTTATAAGTCCAGCTTTGTTTTTTGTAATGAATTGCTACTTTATCAGGAGTTTTTAATGACCAATCATCAATTAATCTTGTTATCATCGGAAATTCCAATTCTTGTAAAGGAATTATAGGATTCGGTAAACTAGATTTCATACTTTCAGTCACAAGTGAATAGGATCCAATGGTTTTATTTGCATTTGATACTATTTGTTCTAATAAATACTCAAATTGCTCTAGTATTTCTTTTATTCTTAAAGCTGAAAATAGATCTGGTCGATATACAAGTTGGATATATATTTCTTCTTGCTCAAATATGTGTAGTGTCATTTGAAACTTTGACTTAGAAGTTGGTAATGGAATTTCTTCAATTTTCAACCCCGGTAGCTCACCACTAACTTTTTCAACCTCAGGGTTATGATAATTTACCATGACTTCGAATAGAGGATTATTATTAATGTTTCTTTCTAACGGTAATTCTTCAACCAGTTTTTCAAATGGGATATCCTGATTGCTATATGCATCTAATGATGAAATTCTTACATCTTTTAAGACATCTAGAAATGTTTGATTGTTATTTATTCTTGTTCGTAATACTAATGTATTAACAAAGAACCCTATCATTTGTTCTATATTACTGTAGTTGCGATTAGCAATTGGGATTCCTATTAGTATGTCATCTTGACCTGAAAGCCTTCCTAGTAACACTTTGAATGCCGCAATGAAAGTCATAAACAATGTAGTGTTTTCATTTTTACTTAAAGTCTTTAAATTTTGTGAAAGAGTTCGTGATAAAGTAATTTCAATCTTTTCACCTTTACTCTCTATATTTTCTTTACGAATTTTAGCATCCGGTAATTGGAAAACAGAAATATCTCCGTCCAATTTATTCTTCCAATACCTTAATTGCTTCTCTAAAGTCCCCCCTTCAAGCAACTCTCTTTGCCACATAGAAAAATCTGCATACTGGTATTCAAGTGGTCTTAAAGGATTAGGCTTATTTTGACTGAAAGCAGAATATAGCTCGATTAATTCCTGAACAAAAATTCCCAATGACCACCCATCTGTAAACATGTGATGTGTATGAGCTACAAGAATATGCTCTTCATTCGATAAGCGCAGTAGATAGTAGCGGAAAAGCGGTCCTTCTTCAAGGTCAAACTTCCAGTCCCATTCTTCCTTAAGAATCCTCTCTAATTCTGTAGCCTTATTTTCTTCATGAAGTAGACTTAAATCTTGAATTGCTAGTGGCTGTTGATGAGGATCATGAATTACTTGATATGGCTTCCCATCTATCTCCTTAATAGTAGTTCTCAATGTTTCATGTCGTTCTATTAATTTGTGTAATACACTTTCTAAAATTTTGATGTTCAACGTACCTTTTAAGCGTAATGGTAATGGTATCTGGTAAGATGTATTATCGGTATCAAGCTTATTTAAAAAATAAAGCCGTTGTTGAGCATATGATAGTGGAATTGGCTGTCTTCGATCCCTTCTTATCATAGGCAGTGAATGATTAGTTTCTTTAGTCATTTGAAAATCGATCTCTTGCGCTAATTGATCAACTGTTGTTTTTTCAAAAAAAGTACGTAGTGGTAAATGAATTTGAAACATATCATTAATTCTAGAAACAACCTGTGTTGCTAATAGTGAATGACCTCCCATTTCAAAAAAACTTTCATTTACGGAAACCCTCAAAACTCCTAAATATTCAGAAAAAATATTCGCAACTTTCTTCTCCGTAGATGTGCTTGGCGCCAAATATATCTCTTCTTGAGCCATCTGACTTGGTACTGCTAAAAGTTCTTTAGTATCAAGCTTTCCATTTTCCGTAAGTGGTAAAGAAGGTACAAAAACTATCGATGGAATCATATATTCAGGAAGTACGCCTTTTAAAAAGCTTCGTAAAGTACTAGCTGAAATATCTTGCTTCGTATTTACAAATCCTATTAGTCGTCTATCTCCCAACTTTTCTTCTTTAACAAGGATAGCTGCTTCTTTTACACAATCATGACTTTCTAAAGCACTCTGAATCTCTCCAAGCTCTATTCTAAAACCGCGTATTTTTACTTGGTTATCAATACGCCCATGATATTCTAAATCCTTATCAGAAATATATCTTACTAGATCGCCTGTTCTATACAACTTGTCCTGTCTGTTTTTACTAAATGGATTCGTGATAAATCGTTCTGATGTAAGTTCTGCTTGATTATGATATGAACGAGCAACTCCTGCTCCTCCAATATAAAGTTCACCTATGACACCCATTGGTACAGGATGCAAACTCTTGTTAAGAACGTACAATTGCAAATCAGGAATTGCTTCTCCAATTACACTTCCTAATCCATTATCAATATCCTCTTTTGTGATAACTCTATAAGTAGTGTGGACTGTTGTCTCCGTAATACCATACATATTCACCAATTTTGGTCTGGAATCGTCATATATTTCAATCCAAGGAATAAGTGTATTAAGTTCTAGTGCCTCTCCACCAAATATCACGTAGCGCAAGTAGAGTTCATTTTCACATTTTTTTCTGCTAATAAAATCAATAATTTGTCGGAAGGCAGATGGAGTTTGATTGAGAACCGTTACCTTCTCCTCAAGTAGTAAATTGTAAAAATCCTCCGGTGAGCGACTGATTAAGTAAGGCACAATTATCAATTTACCTCCATACAATAAAGCGCCCCATAATTCCCATACCGAAAAATCAAAAGCATATGAATGGAACATTGTCCAAACATCATTTTCGGTGAATTTATACCAATGGGAAGTTGAGTCAAAAAGCCGAGTAACATTTGAATGCTCAATAAGAACACCTTTTGGCTTTCCGGTTGATCCAGAGGTATATATTATATAGGCTAGATTATTCCCAGAAACATTCGTTATTGGATTTTCCAAAGCCTCATTTTTCAGATCATTTTGTTTAGTGTCCAATAAAATTGTTTTTACGTTGTCTGACGGTAGCTTTTGTTTTAAGCTACTACTTGTAATAATGATAGGAACCTCTGAATCTTTGATAATAAAACTAAGTCGGTCACTTGGAACATGCGGGTCTAAAGGGACATAGGCCCCACCAGCCTTCAAAATACCTAATATACTTATCACCATTTCTAAAGAACGATCTAAACAAATCCCAACCTTAAGCTCAGGTCCTACACCTTGATTAATAAGATAGTGTGCTAATTGATTTGCCTTAATATTTAACTCCCCATATGTCAATTGCTGATTTTCATAAGAAATCGCAACTCGATTTGGCATCCTCTTTGCTTGCATTTCAAAAATTTGATGGACACAAGCACTACGGTTAGAATCAGTCTTTTTATGGTGTTCCTTTTGTATCAACGCAAAATACTGTTCATTCGTTAAAATTGGCAAATTGCCAATCTGCTGCTCAGGGTTTTTAATAGCACCTTCCAAAACAATGAGGAAATGTTCCAATAGACGCTTGATTGTTGCTGGTTTATATAGGCTCGTTTTAAATTCAATATGCACAAACATTTCATCGCTATATTCTTCCACATGCATTGATAGGTCAACTTTAGATGTTTTTAAGTTAAGATTGACTGGTGTTACGATTAAATTATCTAGGCTAGCACCCGACCAATAATCTTTTTGATAGGTAAAATAAACTTGATAAATTGGGTTATAGCTTAAGTTTCGCTCTGGCTGGAGCTCTTCAACAAGTTTTTCAAATGGAATATTTTGATGTTCGAATGCCATCAGCATAGTATCTTTCACTTTTTGACACAATTCATTAAAGGTTAATTGATTTGTTACATTAGTTCGTAAAACTAAATTATTCACAAAAAACCCGATTAATTGTTCAAGTTCTGCCTCTTCCCGTCCAGCATTTGCTGTGCCAACAAGAATATCTTCTTCATTTGTATAACGATACAACAACACTTTAAATGCTGCTAACATAGTCATAAACATAGACGATTTTATTCTTTTATTGAACAACCGAAGATCATATATGATGTTAATGGGTACGCTTATTGTCTCAACATCACCATCGAAATCCTGTACTTGCTTACGTTTATAGTCAGTCGGAATCTCTAATAAAGGTAAGGAATGCTTTAAGTTATTTTTCCAATATTCAAGCGATTTTTCTGTAGTGCTTCCTTTTTCTAAGCTCTCTTTCTGCCAAACTGCAAAATCAGCGTATTGGACAGGGAGTTCCTCCAGTCGAGAAGACTCCCCTTTACTAAATGAATTGTAAAGTTCTGAAAGCTCTTTAAAAAGTACTTGATGTGACCAACCATCTGATACAATATGGTGAATAACTAACGCCAAAACATGTTCTGTCTCTGAAATACAATATAAGCCTGCACGGAATACTGGTCCATTCACTAAATCAAAACCTTGATGAATATCTTCTCTTAAGAAATCCAAGCATGCCCTCCGCCGGTCTTCTATATTCTCTCCATCTATCTTTATAATAGGTAGTTTAAAGCCTTGATAGTTTTTTACATATTGACGAGGATCTCCCTCTCGGTTAATAAAGATTGTGCGTAATACTTCATGTCTTTCTATTATTTTCCCTAAACTTTGTTCGAGTGCATTTATATTTAGCTCTCCATCAAGACGTAAAATTTTCGGAATATTATAAACAGGGTTATCTGGATCCATTTGGTACATAAACCATAAACGTTTTTGAGAATACGATAATTCAATATTTTCCTTATATCCTAATCGTTTAATAGCCTTTTTTTCTGTATCCTTTATATTAGCCATCCGATTTTGTAATAAGGTTATTTGTTCTATTGAAAGTTTACTCATATGCAACTCCTTAATGTCAGCATTTATTTAACACCTTTCAATTCTGTTATTAGAATTTCTTCAATTGCATTAGCTAGACCTGAGATTGTTGGATTATCAAAAATTATTCGTACTGGTAGATCAATCCTAAATAGTTGTCGAATTCGGGTATTGATTTTTATAGCAGTCAGCGAATATCCACCTATACTAAAAAAATCATCAAAAATACTAATTTTATCCATATCTAAAGCTTCCATCCAAATATTCTCCAGCTCCTTCTCAATAAAGGTCGTAGCTTGTACATATTCTTTCTCCATAGATATTTCATTAGCATTATCTAATCCTGATAATGCTAAACGGTCTATCTTACCATTGAATGTAAGAGGGAATTTTTCAATAATTCTATAAGTCGAAGGTATCATGTATTCAGGAAGTCTATTCAATAGAAAGTTTCTTAACTGAGTAATATCTAATGAATTAATTCCTTCCTTAAGAGCAAGATATGCCACTAATTCAAATTGACCTAATTCCCTCGAGTTTGCCATTACAACCGATTTGCCAATGTAAGAATGTTGATCTAAGTTATTTTCCACTTCCCCTATTTCAACCCTGAATCCTCTAACTTTCACCTGATGATCTACTCGCTCTAAAAATTCTATTTCACCATTTTCTAAATACCGTACCATATCACCAGTTTTATACATTCGTTCTTCTTTATTAACAAATGGATTTAACAAATATTTCTCCTCAGTAAGTGAAGGGCGATTAATATATCCACGACCTACGCTGCGTCCTGCTATATATAGTTCTCCTGCCGTGCCAATAGGTACAGGCTGTAGAAAAGAGTCCAAAATATATGCTTTAGTATTTGACATTGGTTTGCCAATAGGTGCAGCGCGACGAGTTGGCTGATCTTCAGTAACTTGATAAAGAAAAGTTCCAACAGCTGTTTCAGTTGGACCATAATGATTAAAAATCAAACAGTCAGATACCTTTGATAGTTTCCTCACCCATTCCCAACGTAATTCCTCCCCACCTAATAGAAGGAATTTACGAGGAAGAAGTTCTTCCATAACATTCCCAAATAAGGAGGCTAAATGTGACGGAACAATTTTAAGGAAATCCATTCCATAATAATCAAAATATTGCGCTAATTTTTCTGGTTCAGAACCTAATTCTTCTGAAATAATATGCAAAACTCCACCTGTAGTAAGTGATCCGTATAAAATCGTGTGTCCAACATCAGCAGCAAATGTCGAAAGGTAAGCACAATGATCACCTGCGCCAAAAGGTACTTTTTCATTAATTGCTTGAAGATGATTGACAATATTTCTATGTTCGAGCAACGCACCTTTTGGTTTACCTGTTGAACCAGATGTGTAAATTGAGTAAGCAAGATTTCCCTCATGAACCCCCATTTGCGGATCAAACATTTCAATTGCTGGGAGAGGTTCCATTGCATGAACAATAACTACTTCTAAACCTAATTGAGCAGCAATGGAAGCATATTTTTTCTGAGTAATAATAACCCGAGCAGCAGAATCTTCGATCATGAATTTAATACGCTCATACGGAAACTTTGGATCGATAGGTAAATAAGCTGCACCTGCTTTCATAATGCCTAATGAGCCTATAGGAACCTCTGATGATCTTTCCATAAATAAGACAACTATTTCTTCTTTTTTCACACCAAAATCGATAAGTTTATATGCCAATTTATTAGCATGCTGATTCAAATCAAAATAACTCATATTAAAATCACTACAAATAACTGCAGTTTGATGTGGTGTTTGCTTTACTTGCTCTTCAAAGAGCTCATGTAAGCATACTTTCTCTCTCGCTCCATTCTCAGTACAATTCCATTGGTGAATAATCATTTTAAAATCAGAAGCATTTATAAGTGGCAACTGTTTAATTGGCAGGTAAATCTGATCAATAGATGCTTTTAAAAGTGTCTGGAATGAATCAAATAAACGATAAATATCCTTTTCGTCAAATCGACTAGAATCATAATACAAACTTAATTTAAGACTTTCTTCGAGCTCCATACATGAAAGTCGTAATTTAAAGTACTCGATATTAAAATAATCATTATAAAATCTAAAAGTCACTTCATGAGAAGTAGTAATTGGTTCTACTTTCTGATAGTCGAAACCTACTGGTAAATAGAAAATATCAAGCCCTAATTTATCACCTAATTTTCCCCAACAAAAACTATCTTGCCAATTCTCGATCTCACTTTTAATTTTGGTAAACCTTCTAATAGTATCAACAAAATTCTCGTCCCATCTTAAAGTACTTTGTATTGGTACATAAAATGAAAGCGGTCCAATATAGTTCTTGAGTGCTTCATCCATGCGACCATTGAAATTAACACATGTCACTACTTCTGTTTCATTTGTCATCCTCCCAATCCAGACATTCCATGCCGTATACAAAATGTCTTCCAATGTTATATTGGCCTGATTGGCAGCTATCCGTAATTTTTCTAATAATTCGTTATCAATTTCAAAGTTCAAATTCTGACATGAACCTACTTTTAATTGTTCATTCTCATAGGGCAATACTTTCTTACTAAAATTCATAAGATAATCAGCATTATTATAAGACTCCCACATGTTCCAGCCTATAAAGCTATCTTCAGATTCTTGAAAATCATTTAGCCAGTTAGCAATTGCCTTATATGAAATGTTATTGTCATTTACATTTCCTTGATATAGCTCAGCTAAATGGTCAATTAACGCACTATGATGACCGTCCAATACTGTTGCTGATGCTTGAATAAGAATAATTTGTAAATCCTGTGAAAGAGCAAATAATACTAAACGTATTTCATCCTTGAATTTTCTATTTAAGATAATCTCCTCTTTTATCCTTTCTTTTTGTTGCTCATAAGACAAATCGCGAATATCCATTTGGATAACCATAGATTCTCGTTGCTGAGATGTAAAATAAAAAACATCATTACTTTCAAGAAGAGTCCGAACAGCATCTAATAATTTTTGGGAGCAAACCTTCCCTTGAACTTCTATTGCACATTGTACTAAGTAAGGCGTAAACTCAAGCACTTTTAATTTATTTAGACGTTTTTGCTGAGGTGATAAAGTCATTTTTATACCACTCCAATTCCATAAATATTTCAATTAACTATCAAATATTTAATAACGAATCCTTTAAACTTTTACGTTTTTTAGCAAGAATAGTATGATACTTTTGCTTTCTAAAATCATTATCTGCTTCTTTTAATATTTCAGTTAAAGATTGCAAACTTACATTCTCTTGTAAAGTAACCTGTTGTAAAACTGTTTCATACAAGTGAATTAATCGTTCAATAGTAACTTTATTAAACAAATCGGACTTATAAGTAATATTCAAATAGATATTATCCTCTGTAAGTTCAACATTAAAATGAATGTCATACTTTGCTAACTTATTTTCAATTGGGTAAAATTCAAATTTAATATCTTGTGAAGCTGCTGAGTATAAAGTCAAATCATTCAGTACAAACACTACTTGAAAGAATGGTGTCACGCCAAATTGACGTAAGGGCTGAAGTTCTTCAACTAAAGTATCGAACGGTACCATCTGATTTGCATGAGCATCTGTTAATACTGAACTTATACGCTCTTGCATTTCATTAAAACTCAGTTCATCATCTAACCTAGTTCTTAATACCAATGTGTTAACAAAGAAGCCCATCATATCCTGACATTCTGTATGGACACGACCATCCATTGCCGTTCCAACAACGATATCAAACTGACCACTTAAATAATGCATAACTGTCTTAAACGCCGCTAGCATTGTAACAAACATAGTAAAGTGATGTTGTGAAATATGATCCTGAATATTATTTTTTAAATTTTGCGGTATACAATAGATGTATTCAACACCATCATGAGAAGTATCTTTGTTGCGACTATAATCTAATGGTAATTTAAGCTCTGGAAGATCCTGTAGTTGTTTTCGCCAGTAAGTAATCTGGCTCTGGTAGTTGTCATTTTGCATCCACTTATATTGCCAGACAGAGTAGTCCACATAATCCAGCTTTTTTTCTGGCAATTGAATTAATCCGGAAGTCATTATCTCCTCATAAAAATCGGCTAATTCCTGAACAAAAATTCTGATTGAACCGCCATCAATGATAATATGATGAAAAACAAAAACTAGTATATTTTCATCTTCTTCATTTTTCATGAGAGCTGCTCGCATTAAAGGTCCCTTTTCAAGATTAAATGGCTTGTTCAAAAACTCTTGAATTCCTTCATGCAGTTGACCATTTTTAGTTTCAACTATTCTTAAATCAATAGAATAGGCTTGACCAATATTTTGAACTACATAATCACTTTTCTCGTAGAATGTCGTTCTAAGCGTTTCGTGTCTTTGAATAATTGCATTAATTGCATATGTTAGTGCTGCTAGATTGATTTCTCCACGTATTTTTAAACCTATAGGAACATGATATAAAGGTGCATCCACGTTCAATTGTTCTGTAACCCATAAACGATGTTGTGCAACCGAAATAGAGATGTCCTTACTGCGATCTTCACGAACCATTTCAACCGTTTCACTGATAGAATCTTCTTGTAACAATTCTCCAATCCTTTGTGATAGACTTTTCAAACTTGGTAGCTCAAAAATACTTCTCAGAGGGATTGTTATGTTGAAAAAATTTTGAACTCTTCCAATTACTTTTGTAGCAATCATAGATGTACCACCTAATTCGAAGAAATTACTGTTGGAGTTTACTTCAGTTAAATTTAGTACTTCACACCAAATATTCTTCAGCTTTTCCTGAATGGCTAAGTGAACGTCATCTAGTTGTTCATTTTCATCTCGCAATACTTTTTGCACATGACCCAATTCATCTAAAGTAAGTTCGTCGACAAACATAATTTTATTAGGAATCAGATAATTAGGAAGTTGGGCTAAAGCTTTTTGTACCTTCTCAGCGGAGATTTCAGAAGATTGTACAATGTAAACTACCAGCTCTCTTTCCTCATTATTATTTTGTTCAATAAATACTTCAGCATGCTTAACTTCTGCCAGCATCTCAATTATTCTGCCAATCTGATTTAAATCAATATCAAATCCTTTATATAAAGCTTGACTATCTTTACATTCCAGTAATTCTACCATCCCAGTATCCAGTAAACGTGCACAATCACCGGTTTTTAGCATCCATTGGTTTTCTTCACCCTGTTTTAATATAAAATTAGAATTTTCACCTTTCAGGTTGTCATGAGCGTTATTAACTCGTTGACCAGCAATATACATATCCCCATATACACCATATGGCATTGGTCTTAGACTTCGATCTAATACCATTATTTGTAGATCCTCTAAAGATTCACCAATCATATTTATTCCTTCATATTGCTCCAATATTGACATATTCAAAGGAAAAGCAGTTATAGCCCCGATAGTCTCTTTCGTTCCATAAGTGTAATAAAGTTCAGGTGTAAAAGATGTAAACTGGTTAATCCAATTATGAAGATCTTGCTTATTTAGCATCTCTCCCCCAGTAATAATTAAGCGAAGTGTACTTGGTATTTTATCGATTTTTTTTAATTCAAACAGTGTGGAATGAAGTACTGTTACTTTCTCTGCCTTTAACAAATCTATATATTCATCATAGGAATGCGTCATCCAATATGGAACTAACACTAACTTCGCACCATTTCTAAGCGAACTAAACATTTCAAATAAGAAAAAATCAGAATTAATAGGATGATTTAGCGTAAGTACGTCCTTGTTTTTGATATTGAATTTATTTTCTAAGGCTGTAAACAGCAATGCTAATTGTTCATGATCTATTAACATTGATGAAAGTCTATCATTTTTATCTGCTACATATTTTATGAAGGCAGGATTTTTATGACTTCCTTCAAGAGGAATGTTTATTTCAGATTGCCTGCTTAATAAATCTTCTTCTCGATCGAGTAAGATCATACATAAAGAACCTAGCTGATCATGAGGTAGTAAATCTTCTAGATCATAATTTGTTAATAAAAAATCAGGGTTAGAGTCAAAGAAAACAAAACAATTGTAATCTTCCGACTCTTTTGGGTCTAACAGGATAAATGAACCTCCAATTTTCCATATACTTAACATAGAAACAATTAAATCTATACTTGGTTCAAAAAATATACTGATGACGCTTTCTTGTGTAGCACCTTTCTTAATAAGGTAATTAGCTAAACCATTAGCTCTTTTATTCAGTTCCCTATAAGTAAGTTCTTCATTGTTACATTTCAAGGCAACTAATTCAGGGTTATTTTTCGCTTGAAATTCGAAGTCATTCAATATATTTGTTCCCTTGATGATTTGTGGCCTTGCCATTAACTCTTCATTTTCCGTTGCTGGTAAAATAACTAAATCTTCAATACATTGGTTAGGGTTCTCGATAATAGATAAAAGAAGTGTTTGAAAATGACTAATTAGGCGAAGAATTGTCTTAGATTTAAACATATCGGTTGTATATTCAAAGTAACCGACTAGTCCCTCTTTTTCTTCTGTCAAACTCAATATTAAATCCATCTTTGCTGTGCCTGTGTGAACCTCAATAGGCTTCATTGTTATTCCTGAAAACTGAATATCTTCTATTAACTCGTTATGCAAAGCAAAAATCACTTGAAACAGAGGGGATTGTGTCATATTTCGTTCCGGATTAATCATTTCTACTATTTTTTCAAATGGGATGTCTTGGTTTTCATATGCACCCATGGCCGATTCTTTTATATGAGACAAAAACTCTAAAAATGTTTGCTTTTCTGCTATTTGCCCTCTTATTGCTAAAGAGTTTGCAAAAAAACCTATTAAACTCTCAGTCTCAATACGATTTCTATTAGCTATTGGTGTTCCGACTATGATGTCATTTTGTGAACTATACCTATAAAGAAGCGATTGAAATGCTGCCATTAAGGTCATAAACATCGTAGTATTTTCTTGCATAGACAATGCTCTCAGCTTCTTTACAATCTCCTCTGAAATTTCAAACTTTTCTATGGCACCACGATTAGACTGAAACTGAGGTCGTAGTTTATCTGTAGGGAATGATAAAGTAAAATTAGCACCTTTTAATCGTTCTTCCCAATATTTAATTTGAGAATTAAAATACGGACCGTTCACCCATTCTTGTTGCCAAATTGCATAATCCGTATACTGTACAGGTAGAGCTGGCAAATCCACCGCTTTGTTGTTTAATAAACTTTCATAAGTTGTAGCTAGTTCATTCATAAAAACTGACAATGACCAACCATCAAAAACGATATGATGAACATTAACCATCAACCAATGCAAGTCATCGGTAAATTTAATAAGATGACATACAAATAATGGTCCCTCACTCAAATCAAAGCTCCGAATTGCCTCATTTTTCACAAAAGCTAATGACTGTTGTTGCTTATCGGAATCAGATAATCTACTAAAATCAACTATTGGCATATTAATAGTTTCGACATTCATTACCTTCTGTATTGGCTCACCAGAATCTAAAACAAATGTTGTTCTTAATGTCTCATGCCGAATAACAATATGCATAAGACTTGATTTCAGTATCTCGATGTCTACCTTTCCTTTTAACTCATAAACAAAGGCTTCGTTATAGAGAGGGTTCCCTGGGTTTAATTGATCTAAAAACCAAAGACGTTGTTGTGAGAATGACAAAGGCTTTTTATCTTGTTTAACATTAACTTTCAATGGTAGTATCTCTTTTACTCCATTATTCAATTGTGATTCTATTAGTCTCGACTGATTTTCCAACGTTGGGTGTTTAAAAATACTTTTAAAAGAAAGCTCTACCTGAAAAGCATCAAGAATACGTGAACATAACTTTGTAACAGATAAAGAGTGACCTCCCAGTTCAAAAAAATTATCCAATACTCCAATTACTTGTACGTTTAAAACATCTTGCCAAATAGCTGCAAGCTTATTCTCTACTTCTGTGCGAGGAGCAATATACATATTGCTATTAGAGGCCTCTTGTTCAGGGATTGGCAATTTGTTTTTATCTACTTTCCCCGTAGAACTGAGCGGAATTTCTGAAATTTCAACTAGCATTGCTGGAATCATATACTCTGGTAGTTCTTGCTCAAGATATAAACTTATGTCCGGGTTAGAAACAACTTGATTAGACACAGGTACTACGTATGCTATAAGCTTTTTATTCCCGGTATCTTCCTCAAATACAGTAACGACTGATTGAGAGATTGTGTCAAATCGGTTTAGAACTGCTTCAATTTCCCCTAATTCAATACGAAATCCACGTATTTTCACCTGAAGATCGACACGAGAAATAAATTCTAGATTTCCATCCATAGATTTTCGCACTAGGTCTCCCGTTTTGTATAGATGAGAGCCATCATTAGTAAACTTGTTTGGAATAAAAACTTTATTTGTTAAATCAGATTGATTAATATAACCTAAAGCTACAGCCGGCCCCCCAATATATAGTTCACCAATTTCCCCATCATCTACTAATTCTTTTTCCTCATTTAATATATAAATTTCTCGATCCCCAACTGGTGTTCCAATTGGAACTATATCAGCGTCCCTATTAAAGGTTTGTGGTATTTTATAACAAGTAGTGAAAACAACACACTCCGACGGCCCATAACCATTAATAATTTGAATATCTGGATA